>Ga0181568_10001429_pt1 | contig 21970 bp, 13 predicted proteins | sample 101ome_20_FD_133758 | JGI IMG/M metagenome (GOLD analysis project Ga0181568, IMG submission 133758) | Coastal salt marsh microbial communities from the Groves Creek Marsh, Skidaway Island, Georgia - 101404AT metaG (megahit assembly) | ecosystem: Environmental > Aquatic > Marine > Intertidal...
CGATGCGCGTCGACCCCTCGCCTGCGCGCGCGCGCCGATCGCGTCGATCCCGCGTGCGACAACACTCCTCGCGTCGCGCGCGCCTCGCGTCGCGCGCACGTCGCCTCGTCCACCGCGCGCCCCCCCTTCCCGCGCCCAGCGCCGCGCTGGACAACGGTCGAGCCCCGATCCGCCCCGCGTCGCCTCGCGCGCGCGCCCGCGCGAACGTCGTCCACCCATCGCGCGCGCGCGTCGTTCACCGCGTTCGCGCGCGTCGCGATTCGCCACGCACCGCGTCCATGTCGACGAGCGCGCGTTGAATCGAACGCGAGCCTCGCGCGACTCGATGTGAGCCCGACTTCACTCCATGGCTCCGCGAGGTCGTCTGTCGCGCGTGACGCGGCGCGCGTGCGCGGGACTCGTCGCGTGCGCGCTCTTGGTCGCGCTCGCGGCGAGATCGACGCCGCGAGGGCGTCGAGTTGCGAGAGAGGGCGTCGAGTGGTCTGCGTACGATGACCCCGCTGTCGGACTCTCGGCGAGCGACGGGGACGATTACGTCGAGGCGAGACGCGCGCGGGCGGGCGGGAACGACGCGGTGATCGCGGTTGAATCGCCACCGCGCGCGCGGGCCGAGTCGCGGGCGATGGAGACGCCGGTGGAGGTTGCGGAGATGGAGGACGAGGACGAGCTCGACGAGCTCGACGAGAACGCGTCGCCGCCGCCGCCGCCGCCGTCGATGCAGTCGACGCGCGACGAGGACGGCGAGAAGGAACGCGAACACGGTGTCGCGACCGATGGCGACGCGAGCGACGACGCGAACGCTGGTGAAGAGGACAATTTCACGCTGTTGAATCCGCCGGCGGTGCGAGAGTCGCCGGCCGCGGTGAACGAAAAGCCCGTGTGGATGGCGAAAATGTGGCGACAGAGCGTCGATGCGCTGGACGACGCGGCAAAGTCCGAGTTGGATGAAAGGATGCACGAAGTTCCCGAGGAGTTGCGCGCGCTCGGGGTCAAGGCTGGAGATGAACTCTTCGTCACGTTTGGAACGGCGAGCGTGAAGGATTTCGTCTTCAACTGGGTCGCCGCCGCGCGTAAGATTAAGTTGGAACCCATCTTCGTCGGCGCTCTGGACGACGACATGCATCGATTGTGCGTCGAGGCGGGGATTCCATCGATGCCTCTCACGGGTAGGTCCGTATTGGCGACGCGAAAGGAACAGTTCATGACGGGCGGGAGCGCATCGTTTAAAAAGATGGGCTCCGTCAAGACCAAGTTTATTCAAGACTTGCTCGATCTCGGACTCGCGCCAATCTTGAGCGACGCGGATGTGGTGTGGATGCAAGATCCTCGACCGTTGTTCAACAACGGTACGTACAAGTACGCGGACGTATTAATATCGAGCGATTGCATAGATACGGAGAGCGATAGAAGGGATGACGCGAGATGTCGAAACGTCAACTTCAACACCGGCGTGTTGCACTTTAGACCTACGGAACAAGCGAAAGAGTTCGTGCAGAAATGGAAGGATAAGGTGGCTTCAAGCACGATCGCCTGGATGCGCGATCAACCCGCGTTTAATTTGCTCGCGCGCGAAGGAAACCCTCCCCTCTCGCCCGCGGTGTCTGTGCCGAAAGAATTTCACGGACAACCCGGGTATCGATCAATCATTTTCGCAGCCAATAATACGATCCGAATGGGCGTTCTGCCCGTGGCATTGTTTTCAAGCGGACACACCTTCTTCGTGCAGGAGCATCACGTCTATCATCCCGAAGACGGCGCGCCGTACGCCGTGCACATGACGTACCAATACGGCGACTCTTCAAAGTTCGCGTATGGCAAGCGCGAACGACTTCGTCAGCACGGACTTTGGTACGCGGAGGATGAAAATGGCTATTGGAAGTCGACGAAATATCTGACGATATCGACGAAAGGTGCACAGGCGCGGTTCGATGGACCTGAGGCTATCCGCCCCGACGATCCTGAAGGATACTTGACGGCGATCAAGCGACACTTCGCGGAGGATAAAGTGCGCCGAGTGGCGATTCGTAACGGTCTCGCATTGGCCAAGGCGTTAGGTCGTACGTTCGTGTTTCCACCACCGAGATGTTACTGCGATAAGATATGGAACACGCTCAAGGGATGTCGCGCGCTCGGCGCGGAGACGGCGCATTTGCCGTTCGCCTGTCCGATGGATCACCTGTACGATCTCAGCAGTATGTTTGATCTCGATATCGATTTTCGCGAGGCTGGCTTCCTCGAGGACGAGCGTCTCGACGCGGACATCCGCAAAGACGTCGTTCGCGTGCAAATCGGTGGAGCGAACGAAGATGAAAACTCGCAAGAAGCGGCGGATATAGTGTTAAAACGCGGATTTAGCGCGCGAAACGCCGTCGCAGCCTTAGATTCTTTCTCCAATCGTTCAATCATCATGTTCGAACACTTGGACGACGGGTCGTTTTGCGGATTCGGGGATGCCGAGGAAGACAAGCGATTCGACGAAGCGGCGAACGCGGCGCTCAATCACGACCAATATTTTTGTTTCGAAGAGGTATACGACAAACAAGGCCGCCCGAGGAGCGGTCGCAGTGCGGCTAGTGGCGAGTATGAGCCTCGAGTGGTCGAGCGCCACTGTGGGAAACCAGAGAAAGAACAGTTTCACGTTTCCGAGCGTGGTGCCGTGAGCGAGATATTGAAAGACAACGTGACGTGTTCGTGTGAATTTGGATATAGATTGCCCACGTCGCTCGCGGACACGACGTGCGGCGCGGTGTAATTAAGAATAGTCTACCACAAAGCTCCGAGTTTCTCGCGGAAACCCTTTCAACCCGTACGCATACCAAGACGACCGCGTCATGTCGAAAGTGAACGACGTCGCATGCACCCTCGTCTCTTCGTCCATGGCCACGCTTCTCGAGTTTGTCACTTCGGCGAGTCGAGCCGCCAAAATGACTGGAAGACCAATCAACGATACTTCCAAGTGAAACGCGGATCGCTTCGTACCGCACACGGGTCCCGTGTTGACAGAACCGGTCGCGACGCCGCACGTGACGCGTGTCTTCAAGTCAGGAAGCGCCCGTAATATTTTCTGTGCGCACCTCAATCCTCTCGACGCCGCGTGCTGTTTGGGCGCGCCGAGCAGACCGAAAGCACACATGCACGACGGTCCATTTTCGTCTACGACGATCTGGAGGAGCAAACCTTGACACGTAGACACAGCGGTTTCGATCGCTTTAACGCAATGAATGAAGCGCTCGTCGCACCAGTCGTCGTGTTCGATCGATTCGGCGCAGAACCGCACAAAGACGACGGTGCACACTTCATTCTTCGAGGGCAGACCGTACACCAAACCGTGATTGAAAGCTTGGACGACATGTGCGGAAACGAAATGTGTACCGTCGGTACCTATTTGTGAGGATTCGTCATCATGCGTTGAATTCAAGGCGCATGATAGAGACGTCGGATATGGCGTGATGGTGCGCGAAAGCAGTTCGCTGCTCAACTTGTTAAAGACAATTTTACCAGCTTCCATCTCGCGTTTCATCTTTTGAAAGTCATTGAGAGCTTCACCAGTGACTGTTACTTCGTACAAGTGCGATACTAATCGAATCGGGACGAAAGTCACCGGACCAGTGGAAATCATCAATTTTACTTTCACAATCAAGGCGCCGCGTAACGCGCGACCGTGAACATCAGAGAGTATTGATTGTGCGCAAAAGCGCGCGCGCTGCGTCATGTGCGTCAGGTGACTATCTATTTCATTTTGGTTCACTTCGACAAACCACGCCGCGAGCAGAGCGTCTCCCATCAAAGCCACGACGGATCCATCGTATGCAAGCACTATACGAATGAGTTTCTCGAAATACTCGGCAAGTACTTCTCGCATGTATGAGTTGCACTGAGAGGAAGTCTCGAGCAGACGACGGGGTCCACGCGACATCATCCGATGCGAATACATTTGGCATCCTGTGCTCGGCACATCTCGCGCCGTGTCCATGCTCGTCTTGACAAAGTCGTTCATGTCTACGAATAGTAACGCAGCGGAAGCCAACGTTCTCGTCACTCGTCCGTTTGTCGAACGGACGAGCCAATCCGCAGCTTTGGGGACGAAGGGTTTGAGAAAGGGAACGTCGCGCTCTTTCACTTCAAAGTCCATGCCAGGTGTTTCATGTTCATTATCTAAGACTACGATTGTGGACGTCGCTCTTCGGATGCCCGCTAAATTTGGCTCGTTGTTTGCCTCGCAATGCAACGTTGTATCCAACCAGTGGAAACAATCACTCGACCATCATCGATGTGCTCTTCATACACGGTATCATCGTACATGTGCACGACGTGGGTACCGGACTCGCCTTCGGGTGCTATCTTTCCTCCGTACAGCTTGAGAATATTCTTCAAGTTGCGCTCTTCGCAGCGCCTGATGCGGAGTTCGTTCTCCGTCTCCATCGTTTCACTCTCCTCACTTGAGGGATCAATTTCAAACACGCACTCTCGGAACACAAAGTATTTTGAATTATTCAAGACTTGAGGATGACTTCGGTCGAGTTCCACGATGGCTGGGATTTCGGCTGTTTCCCAGCGCTTCGTTTGGTCACCGACTTGATAAAGTAGCGCTCGTACGTCTTCCTCATCGCACGAAAGAAAGTGATCGTCACCGTATCGATCCATGGTGTCTGAACCAAACCAGGTCGACGTAGCGAGATGTAAACGATGTTTTGGACGCGGTAGAATGACGCGACCCTCTCTAATACAGTCCTTGAGCCAATCGATGGTGAGCACGTCTCCGTGTTGGCACGCCGCCTTAAACTTTGTGCCCTCTCGAGTCGCAGCAACGCAGTGCGTCACCTTTCCGTGCCACATTTCACTCGTCATCCCGCCTCGCGCAATGATCGCTTTGAAGAGCTCCTGTTTTTCTTCACGACTATCGCAATTGACGACGTGCACTTGCATGTTCTTGAAAATTTCAGATTCTTGCTTCACACCCGAAACGTCGACGGGCATCAGGTGAGCGGGAAGTAGAGTTGTCGTCGCCGCGGCGCGAGTGCGTTTTCTCGCACGCGCATCACCGCGTCCATCTTCAAAGTCAACGCCTATGTTTGGTCTGTTTTCTTCCACAGTTTGTTTGAGTTCTGCGTACGAGAGTAAATCGGACCATTTCTTGTCGTAGCGAATACCCGTAACGCGAGGGAAACGCAAGCTGTATCCCGAAGCGAAAGTGGTCGTGCGGATTATTCGAATGTCGCCTTTCACTCTCACGACCACGGAACGTTGAGGCGGCCAGATCCAAACGTCTGGCCGCTCGTTGTACGCATCCGTAACAGTGTAGTTCATCTCGCGTGGTTTCTCTCTGTGCATGTAATCTCCGAGACGGTTTCTCAAGTCGTCCAGCTCCACAGCACTGATTCCGGTACCGACCTTACAAAAGCTCATGATTTTGATTCCGCTGTCGCTCGTTGGATCGTTCGTGGACTCCACGATACCGACAAGAAATTGTGAAATTTTACCCCCTCGCATTTCTCCAGCGCCGTAATAACCACCTATCAACAACACATCGAGATCTTCCGTCTTCAAGTAATCCGGCTTTATTTTCATCCAATTGCTACTCCTATCCCCCGGTTTCCATTCGCCGTTCAAATCTTTGATTACTAAACCTTCCTCGCCGTTGTCCATGGCTTCTAAAAGTGCGTGCTCGATGTCCTGCTTTGTCGAACCGACGCGAGCGAATTCACAATCGGGGGTTGCGAGTTGAATGCGAGCTTTGATGTTGCCACACATCACGGACACCTGTCGGACGCTCTCTCTGAGCTTCTCGTGCCTTTCACTGAGCTTTAAATGACGAATGCTTTCGTCACCGATGTAAAGGATATCGAACGGTACATACACCAGCTCAAGGTCACCGTACGTGAGTTTCTTGACATTTTCAGCGTACCACGCGTACTTGGAACTTCTTGGGTCAGACGCACCATCATCACCGTTCCCATCACGATCGTCGAGGTGAGTCATGAGCGGAAAAAGTTCATCCCTAGGCTTGCGCAAATTTGCCGCGTTTATCAAGTTCTTCAAGGCGCCGAACGGATACCATTGCTCCCGGAGCTTGTTCCACACAAGAAGTTCGCCATCCAGAATGCAACGTTTCGGTAAGTGGCGAAACATACCGTCCATCACGTCGTAGCCGCGGGGACCAAAGTCATTCATGTTACGAGTCCAGTAATTTATGACGTCTCCATCTTTGTGTATTTGTATTCGTTCGCCGTCGAACTTTGTTTCGATGACGAACTGCTTGCCCTTAAGCGCCTTGTACACCGCGTCGACGGAATTTTGTCGTTTCGCTAATTGTGGATTGACTAAACCCTGCCCTACTTCAATGTCCGCCCGCTTCAGTCGAACTCCGCGTTGCGGTAAATCCTCGCAGACCCTGCGCAAATCGCTCGTCCAGTCAAACAGATCCTCTGCGTCGCGATGATAATGACGAAGCACCGATTTATCCCCCATACGAAGCTTTGTCTCCTTCAAAATGATGCAACACGTCCATTTGACTTGAGTGGCGTCCATTTTCGCGAACAATTTCCTCAGAGTGGCGACGCGTTCCTCCTTCGTCGTACACGCCGCCAACGCGTCCAGCGACTCGTTCACCTCTCCCACAGTAAGCCTCCGAACGTCCTCGTCTCCCTCTCGACCTTCGAGATGCCCCGACGCTAAAACATCTCGAAGCGTCTGCGGAAAATTCCCACCACCCTTTTGTTTCCAATCCACCAATCGCTTCGCGTCTTCGCCCTCGGGCGACATGTCGAACGCGAGCACCGTCGCCTTGGCCAACGCGTCGTGTTTCAACTGATACACCGCCCTCTCCTTATCCAACGACGGCAACAACAACCTATACGCGTCGAACGCGTCGACTCGACTTCCATCCCTTCGAGAGACGAAGCATCGATCGTGCAATGCGTCGAGCGCTCGATACCGCCTCGCCGCGCTCGCCTTGGTTCGTCCTCTCTCCCCCTGGATGCGCTCGAACGCGACGCAAATCTTCCGAAACGGCACGTCTCGCGCCGACGCGTACGAGCATGACGACGACGACGGTCCGACGCGGTCATCGCGGTCACCGCCGTCGTCTTCGCGCGCGTCGTCGGCCGCACTGTCTTGGACGTGGTGCCCAGATTCGACGCTCCCGCGCGCGCGCGCGTCGTCGCGCATGGCTCGACGCGCGCGCGACGACACGCGCGCGACGACCGAGCGCGAACTCGACGCGCCGAGCGCGTCGATCGCAGGCGCGCGCGCGTCGGACGTTCGGGGAGGCGAGCTGTGACGACCGAGAGTCGATGGCGACCGTTGCTCCACACAGCGTCGCGCGACACCTCCCGGTGAGGCATGCGAACGCGTCGCGGCGCGACGTGACGCGTGAGTCCGATCGTCGACGTCGCGAGCGCGCGTCGTAGAGTCGCCGAGGCGCGCGAGAGAGCGCGGTGGACGCGCGAACGCGTCGACAGACGAACGAGCCGCGGGTCTCGTTCGACGCGCGCTCGGCGTCTTGATGGCGCCGAGGCGTAGGTGCGCGCGCGCGTCATCGCGCGCGTCATCGCGCGCGGTGTTTGCCCTCTTCGTCGTCGTGTCGATGATGGCGCGCGCGCGCGCCGCGCCGAGTTGTTCGCAGGCGAGTCTCGTCGAGGCGACGACGCGCGAGGACGTCGAGGCGTTCGTCGCGGAGGATGAAATCGCCGGTCGTGGGGGTAATGCGTACGATTCGAACACGAAACTTTCCAAGATGAAGCGGTGTTTTTCGAATCACGTGTTCGAGAGCGCGTCTGATCCGACGCTTCGGTGGGTGCTGATGTCGTGGCCGTCTTCGAGCGCGCTGTCGAACGCGACGTCGTTCGCGAACGCGACGTTTTACACGGAGGGAAGCGCTCGGGCGACGCTGCGTCCGGACGTGGAGGGTACATATTCCGCGGCGCTGGTTAACGTAGACGACTGTTACGCGAGTCGCGTGCTCGAGATTGAGGCGACGTGGACGTGCAAACCGACCACGAATACGACGATTACGTTCGTGTTCGTCGCCTTCGCGATGGTTTGTGTGTATTGGTTCGGACGCGAGATGGAACCCTCGGACTTTGAAGATAAGCGTAACATTATTTTGGACGTCGGTGCCGCGTATTCAATCATGGGCAAGGGTGAAGCGAGCGTGGACAGACGCGAAGAGTACGAACGCAAGATGCGCGAGCTGACCCAAGAAATAGACAGCGAGCATCTGACGTACGTGACTGGGATCGATTTGCGACAAGATATAAAGAATGTCATATTAGAGAGGAAACGGTCAGCCAGAGAGGCGTCTGCGAGAGATGCGGGCATTTGGACAGAGTCTGAGGAGCAGTTTCAGAGCAAATTGTATGCTCAAGAAGCCTCGGAACGATTTCGAAGCATGATCGGAGAAAAGATTGTCTTGCACACGCGCAAAGGTTTCGCTTGGGTACACTACAAAATCCGTCGTCGATACCTGACGTTCAAATTATGGTTAGGATACACTCTAGGTAGAGTCATGCGTAGAGACTACTGGTGTCGCATGTTGCTTCGATTTCAAATGTGCGTAGAATTCCTCAGCTTGACGGCGTTTGCGTGGCGGCGTACATGCTTTTCGCTGGAAATGTACCGCGACAGTGTAGCGGATCTCGTCTTCTACCCACCGCTATTTGGTCCAGACATCACGTCCACCAGCGCCCCGCAAGAGCTCACGAATTGGTTTTTAGTGCTGCTATTCGGCGTTTTAATTTGTCCGTTGCTAGGTAAAATCAGTGGGAGAATTCAAGGACACTTTAACAGTTGCATGTGGGACTATGCCGAACTCGTAGAGTTGGGTGGAGATCGATCCTTGGAGCAGTACGTAGACGAAGTAGACGCGGAGACAGGCGGCGTGCAGGCCGCGAACGACGACGTGGACGTTCAACAAAAAGTGGGCATCGTAGGCATGATAAAGAACACGATCGCTTCGTTAGGGCGAGCGATCCTCATGAAGCCAAATCCAGTTCCCGATGATTTTCACGCAGTGCGAAGTCAAGACCAAAGGCGGGTACAAGTCGTTCCAAGCGCCGCTTGGAAAAGTAATAGCGATGAGATGATCATGCGAGCCATCAGGCAGGTGACCAGTGCTCCCGTCAATTTGCGCCTGATACCGCGCGACGCTGCTGAAAGAATGGAACTCATGGCTGAATACGCTCTAGCTTGTAGACGAAATGCGATGTTTTTCGAACGCTTACAAGCGGGCGTGTGGTCTGTCGGTTTCGTGTTACGCGTGCTGGTGTTGCGGGTGGGACTCGTTCCGATGATGCTTTCGGCGCTCGGTTTCCTCATGGTGACGACATCCTTCGTTCCGACGCCGTGGATTCATGTATCCAAGGACGCCGGCGCAACGTTTGGCGAGAATTTAGCAATTCCGTTATTCGTGGGTTTGGGATCAATACTCGTGTCGATGCGAATGGCTTTGGATACAGAGACGATTGAGCCGAATTTGCGCCCTGTACCGCGATTCGAGTTTCTTCTCATTTGCGTCAAGGTCGTTCTTGCAAGCGTCACCGCTTACACCGAGGCTGAGTTCCCGGCGCTCGGCGTGCCATCTCTCGATGCAGAGGCGCGTCTGACGACGTTAAACACGGCTCGAAATGTTCTTCCAATCTTGGCGTGTGGGGCACTACTTCTCGCGCACGTAAACATTCAGTCGATGCGCGGTTTCGGTCAGAATTGGAACAAGACTCGAGCGGGGTCTTACGCGGGAGCGACGTTATTCGCGATCTCGGCGTTTGCGGCGAGGTCCTTCAACACACCGCCGTGGCTGAATGAAACTCCTCTGACTATTTCCGAGAATTGGGGAAGGCCCGGCGTCGTGGTCGGAGTCATCGTCACCTTGATCGCCATGCTGATGGCGCGCATCCTCAATTCCAGTTTTGACGCAAAGTGCATTCGTAGCGAACTGAAAGAGCTGAAGGATCCGGAAAAGGTGGAGCGAATCGACGAAGTGCTGACGCCAGAGTTCGTCAAAGAACAGATGGAGAGTGATAATCGGCGGGACCGCGTAGTCGCGCTCGTGGCTTTCAATAATCTGCTCTCCGAGGATCAAGGCCGCCGTCTGCTCAATTCACTCGTGAAGAAGACAAAGATGCCGCGGAAGCCGTCTGCGGGGGAAGAGGAAAATGACAAGGGAGAGGACGAGGAGAACGCTTGGAGCGTAGCCACGGATGCATTCGATGAATTAGGCATCATCGTGCACTGCATCAAGGACGATCCAGACAAGGAATTTCTCCAAAAAGCTGGCGAAGAATTCGTCAGAATGTCCCTTCAGGCGTACATTCAAGGCGTGATAGAAATTGTACTTTGGTGCGAATCCGACAGTGCGGAGCTCGCATGGGATGCCGTGCAAACAATCGTGACCATGGCGAAGGATTGTATCAAGGGAGGCGAGACGAAAACCTTCCAAGCTACGATTGCCTCCGTCACCATGGAATGTATTCAGACTCTGGACTTTGCCAACTTGATGGCGAAGCTCTTATTCGTCGCTCACGACATTGACATCGACGCAAACGATGAGGAATATCTCGTACCGTGGCGCACGCTTCGCCAGATCATCGACGATGCGTTTGCGATCCCTCCGCGACCGATGGCAAAAAAGCTCCAACAGGTGATTACACACGTTCGGGATCCAGAAACGTTGGAAGTTCAAAAGCTCGATCTGTCGGATCGCATACTGTACATCGTGGTCAGTTGGTTGCGAGTGCCGGTGGAAGAAAAGAACAAGCCTGAGTTGAATTGGCTTTCTTCGATGGGATATTATGCCGCCGTCGGAAAATTACAAGACGAAGCGGACGAGGAGCGCACGGATCTTGCGAATGATTTCTTGAGCACTTTGCTCAAAGCGACGCTGAGCACCGACTCACAGATTTCTTTCTTTGCCATCAAAACCATCGCCACTTTAGTGCGGGTCGGTCACGCGACGTCGGGCATTCTCGCTATTGATGGACTGCCGCTGTTGTTTGAGTGCATGGTGGCGCATCAAGGCACCTCGAAGGAGACTTTCGTGTTTGAGATTATGTACGCGCTCACGAACGACAGACAGAGTCGCTCGAAACTGTTGGTGTCGCTGGCCAACATCATCGGTCAAGTCGACGGTCCGAACACGCAGGATCGAGTGCGATCGATTGAGCTGCTACAGCAAGCATTTCGGTTGGAAATTGAAGCCATCGACGACGTCAGGAACGAAGTCGACGAGTTCAAGAAGAAGCGTGCTTACAAGGCGTCGATATCGACTAATTCGGCCGCACGAGCGCACGACACGTTGTACGGCGTCCTCATCGACTCAGAACCGGAGATACGCGAGCTCGCGATTCAGGCGTTGGTTGACCTGGTAAAGCTCTTCGTGTGGGGCGCAAACGACAAATTGTATGATTTCGTCCCACCCGTCACGGAGGAATACAAAGACGTTGCATACATGAAATTCGTCGATCGCGCGAAAAGACGCATGGACGGAGGCGCCTTGTTATCCACCAGAGTGCATGCGCATTTGTCTCGCGGCAATCAGCCGCACGCGATGCACAAAGATACAGATAAACTCATGGCGGTGTTGCTGAAAATCATCAACACTGACGCGGACGCGCGCGTACGCGCGGCGGCTGAGAACGCCTTGGTCAAGGTCAGAACGCTCTTCGAAGACGATCAAACGATGGTCAACGCACTTGTCGCGTACGACGAAAAGGCAAATCACACGCAGAGAGGTGCAGCGCCGTCGCGAGAGGTGTTGCGAAATGTGCGCACCTTGCTCCACGAATCCGTCGAACGACAACACGCAAAGGACGAGACGGCTGCAAAGCTACGCTTGAATGAGTTCTGGCGGAACATGAGAGAACGATCGAGTCCATCCATCGATGATAAGTCATCCACCAGAGGAGGGAGAGTGGAGATTGAGCGTCAATCGGGAGGAAATGACGGCCGAACAGCTTCAGGTGGCCGGTTGCCCGTCGTGAAAGAGTCAACCGGTTACAGAAAGGCGAATCGCGGCACGCGCAAGATTGTACGCCACCCACCAGAACGGCCCACGAGCGAAGCCATCGAACGAGAGCTGATGAACAGGCGCACGGTTCGCGCAGACAGGCTCGCAAAGCGAGAAGCAGCTTCAGAACGATGGTACGGCGGAGAGAATTTCAGGCGCAGTCAACGCACTGGTGGTGACACCACAGAGGATTCTAAGATTCTCTCCAAGTCTGACGCACTGAATGAAAGACCGACCATCACAGCACCGTCGTTCGGCATTTCCAAGGTGCCAAAGGAGTTCCGTCGACCACCGAGACGAAACGAGTAGACGAGTAGATGATGATTTTAGCAAGAATGTTTCAACTTTCTGAGACTACTGACGCGATCGCTTGTATCCACGTCGCCGCGGCGATCGCTCCGGGATCCGGCGTTTCCTTCAATACATCTTGGTTAACGTAGCTCGACCGACCGGCGTTTGCCTTCATACTTTTGGTATCTTCAGCGCCGTTAGCAGCAGCCTTGGCGGCTTCAGTCGCGACTTCCATGGTTGACTTTTTCGACATGAACGTGACAGAAGCCATCGTCATCGCCGGTACGAGCGCGTCGAGCATGGTTCTATCGCCCGCACTCGCTCCCCCGTATTGTACCATGGCATGGACGCCCGTGGAAAATCCGACAAGAACGAGCTCGCAGCTCGGGGGTTTGCCCTTGGCCATCTTTGTCAGCTTATCCGCCGCGGCGGTGAAAAATATATCATACAAGACACCGCTCGTGCCACCCATGTTCTTACGAATCGTATTCCCGATCGCGCGCGCCAATAAACCAACGTCATCGAGTGGGTATGTGTCGACATCCTTCATCAAAGCTTCTGCGCCTTTGCGAATCGTCGTTCCGCAGTCGCCATCGCCAACAGCCAAGTCGTACTTAGTGAGATCCCCTTCGATCGCGATCAGCTCTTTCGCGATTCGCTGGATGACTTTCATCGCCATGACTCCCTCCGCCGTTTTCGGCGGGCCTTGGGCGGTGATATCGCTCTCCTGCGCGCTCGTCTCTGGGGCGTTCACGGTGAGAAGCGTCGCCGGAGTGAGCTGTGCCGTTTTCGGCCACGCGGAGCACGAGCACGGCGCATTGAGGCGCTCGACTCGCGTGGCATCGTCGAGAGCGCACACCGTTAGACTAAACCCATTCATGTCGATCGCAGACATGAAAGTTCCGACGTACGCGTGCGTGATGGTTATGTTTCTCGTACCGACCAACCACGCAAACGCGGCGCGAGCGGCGATGTACAGCTCCATTAGAGGCGTCGCACCGAGGGAGTTGACCATGAGCGCCACTTTAGAACCTTCTGGGAGCTTGGAAAGCTTTTCATTTTGCGCGAAAATATTAGTCAAGAGCGTGCCGACGATTTCATCGGCGTTCGTCACCTCGGCCGTCGAGGCGCCCGGTTCGCCGTGGATACCGAGTCCGAGTTCCATCGTACCCTCCGCGATCTCTCGCGCGACACCGGTCGATCCAGGTAACGTACACGCCTGCAACGCCACACCCATGGTACCGACGCTCTCGACGCACGCCTTCGTCTCTTCGACGACTTCCTGCAGAGATTTTCCGGCGGCGGCCGCGGCGCCCGCCACTTTATGCGCGAATAACGTTCCCGCCAAACCTCGTCGACCCGCGATGCCAACCTTATCGCTCGCCAACGCGCAATCATCGTTCACGATCACCATCTCCACCTTGTGTCCCTCCAACTTGGCTCTCTCCGCCGCTAAACCAAAGTTGAGACGGTCGCCCGTGTAATTCATCACCACCAACACCGCGCCCGCTTTTCCGGCTGTCGCCCGAATCGCGCTGAGCACCGCCTCGACGCTCGGACTCGCGTACACGTTCCCACACACCGCTGCGGTGAGCATGCCCTCGCCGAGATATCCAGCCATCGCGGGTTCGTGGCCGGAACCACCGCCAGAGATGACTGCCACCGTTTCGTCGCGATCTCTCGGTTGGTACACCAAGACGTTTTGGTCGGCGATGCGCGCGATGTAGGGCGTCGAGAGACACACGCCGTCGAGCATCTCCGCGACGGCGTGATCCGGAACGTTGAGAAACTTCTTGGAGGACATGGCGCTGATGGCGAACACGTCTCGAAGTGCCGAATAGGACGCCGTCGCGTCCAGAAACGACGCGTCGGGTTGAGTCGATGCGGATGGATCGCGGCGCGTGTCGAGACGCGTCGGCTTGAGTCGATACGTTGGTGATGAAGTGTGTTTATTAAAACGTTCGGTCGCACGTCGCACATCATTGCGATGATGGCGTCGTCCATCCCGAGTCGGACGACTGCGGACTTACTCGGCGGTTTCCTTCTCCTTGGCTCCTTCCTGCATGTACTTGTCCAGGTCGGCGTCCATGTTCGCCGCAGCCGCGGAAGCCTTGTTCGGGCAGTCTCTGGCAAAGTGGCCCTCCTCCTTGCAGATTCTGCACGTGTTGTCCGGAGGCAAAGAGCAGTCCTTGGCGAAGTGCCCGAGCTCGCCGCAGCGGTGGCACTTGTCGTCCGCCTTGGCCTGGCGACCGCGCTCGTTCTCCGGTCTCGTGTCCGGTTGTGAGCACGAGCTTGCCCAGTGACCCTTTTCACCGCAGCGGTTGCACACGTCGTCGGAACCCGGTTGCTTCTTCTCGCGTCTTGGTCCGTTGTCGTACCCTCGGCTCGCGCCTCTGTCCCGGCACTCCCGCGCGAAGTGTCCGAATCGTCCACAAATTCTGCACGAACCATCGTTACCACCCGGTCGCGCACCACCCATCGCCATCACCGGCGACGGACAAGAGCGCGCGTAGTGTCCCAATCCTCCGCACCTCGAGCATCGGTCACCCGGTCGCGGTCCGACTCTCGGGGCAAAGTTTCTCCTCTCCCCCGGTCCGCGCGTATCCGGCAGCGAGCACTCGCCCGCCCAGTGACCGATCTGTCCGCATCGATTGCATCGATCGGTCCCGCGATTCATCCCCGCACCGCCTCCCTGCGGACAGTTTCTCGCGTAGTGTCCCGGCTGTCCACAATTCCGGCACGTATCGTTCGCGCCCGCCCCCGCGTACGGGGCGTACAACCGTCCCGCGCCCGCCCCCGCGTCATCATCCATCCATTTCCCCATGTCTCTCCGCGCGCTTCACACGCTCGGACGACGTCGACGCGCCGCACGGTGCCGTCGAATGCGTCGAGATCATCCTTTGCCCTATCCCTCGCGATCTTTTCCTTCATCCTCCCGCGCAGGGTGAATGTCAATCGATCGATCATTCGTCAGACGACGGCGCGCTCGGCATGCGCGTCGGGTCGATGCGCGCGCGCGTCGAGCGTACATCTCGGGCGTCGCCTCGCGCGCGTCGTGCGGTCGAGACGCGCGCCGCGAGAGGCGCCAAACGCGTCGACTGGATGCACGCCCCGGTCTCGTGGCTCGAGCGCGTCGTCGTCGTCCCGGCTTCGGAGGCGTCGGTGGTGCGCGAGGGGAGATATTGCGATTGGACGCTGGACGCGAGGGATGCGTTGGAGGTGTACGCGTATCGCGGTGGGTTGGTGACGTGCGCGATGGCGTGCGTGGGCTCGGCGGCGGCGCACGCGGCGGGACGGTTTCAAGTCGCCGAGTACGCGGCGGCGTGCGCGGACGTCGCGCTGGGGGCGTCGTTGGCGCTCGTGCACGTGTACGTGAAACCGATCAAGGATTCCATGCGCGCGCTCTGGGCGGTCGGGTCTCTGGGCGTGGCGTGGATCGCGGTGTTCGGCGACGCGCCGTTGACGGAGTACGTGTGCGCGCATCGCGAATCGATGCTCGCGGTGGGATGGACCTTTGCCGCGTTTACGGGATTGGCGTTCAAGGAGGGCATGTGTTACGGAAAGACGGAGGCAGGCGCGTTGTTTTTCGCCGTGCCCATCATGTGTCTGAGTCATCTGTTCGGTGCGAGCGAGGACGCGCGCGCGACGGCGCTCGCGGTGAACTTGGCGTTGCTCTCGGTTTTCGCGGCGCGTAAATTTACGCAAGAGTTACACGCTGACGTCGGCGATAAGAGCGTCTTCATGTTCCAAGCGATGTCGGAAACCGAACGCGAGGTGTTCTTGGCCGAGGCGCGGGCGTCGGGGAGAGATGTGTGGGATTGATTGATTGATTTGATTGATAGATGTTTCGCTGATTTTTTTGGTTTGTATTTGTACAAGTAGCGCGCCTAATCCGAATCCGAGTCGTCGCTCGAGTCTGCCTCGTCCGAGTCGTCGCTTGAGTCGTCCGAGTCATCGTCGGATTCATCTGAATCGTCTGAATCATCGCTGCCCGTGTAACTACTCGAATCGCTGTCGCTGTCGCTATCGCTCTCGTCACTCGAACTGTAAAAGCCGCTCGATCCGAGACCGTTCGTCTTTCCGTTGTGCAGAGCGATGGCGGAGGCACCCTCTCTGCCGGAACTACCCGCAAAGTATTGCTCGCGCACGTTCGTGGGCGGTTGCACCTTGGGATGCACAGGCATCGGCGTGTACCCTGGAGCGACGTGTTCCATGAAGTGCGAGAGTGATCCCAAGACGTGCTCGCACGTCTGCGTCGCCGGCGACGGAATCTTCGGCTCTGGCTTGGAGCACAGCACGATCGGGTCACCGAACTGCTTGACCGTGCTCGGTTTGCCGTCCACGGGGAACAGGGCGCGGAAAACGCGGATGCGATCGCGCATGTCCACGGATGGATCGGCGGCACCGAGCGCGAACACCACCTTTAACATCGAAGAGATGCGCATGGGATCTTGCACGTACATCTTGCAGCAAGTATTGACGATTTGCTGCTTGGTCATCTCATGCTCGTCGACGAATCCCTTCACGACGTGACGCATCATCTCCACCGAGAGCTTGAAGAACTTCTCGCGGAGTTCCTTGTCCGAAGCCTTGATGTTCTCCGTGTCGCCGTCGAAGAGCTCCCCGCCCGCGAGCCAAATCACCGCCGCGCGCGCCTCAGGAGCGATGAGCTGATCCAGGCGACGCATCAATCTCATGACGACAACAATGTGTTCCTTGGGATCCTGCTGCACCAAGGCGCGAATGACGACCACCGCCTCCGACGCCACCTTGGGACTCGGGTGAAGCGAAAGCTCGAGAAGCGAGCGAATGCACACGGATGCAATCTGCGGCATGATCGCAGCGCATCGTCCGATGGCTCGAATGGTGAGCGCCACGAAGTCGTGGTTGGATGAACGCAAATACGCTTGAAGCTCTCGCAATAATAACGGGGCGTTCTCACTCGTCACGACGTGCGTGAGAACCTCGAGCTTCAACGCGCGAACGTCGAGCGGGTCTCGCGGACTCACAAAGAAGGCCGCAAAGTGAGGTTGGAAAAGCAAGGGTTGCGTCGTCACCATGGTACAGATGTTCTTGACGACGATGTGTTGTACCTCGGGTTTACTGTGCGCCGCGAAGACAAGCGCGCGGACAACCTTGGGTAAATCCGCCACCGGGCTCAGGTAAAAGTGCAACGCCGCGACAGCCATGACGACGCCAGAGTTTTGCGACTGCAAAAGCGGTCTCGTGCATCGCAACAACAGGCGATGATCTTCGTCCATCCAACCAGGACCTCGGTTATCCGCGGTGGCACCGCCGCCCTTGCCCGACTTCTTGGGCTTTTTCTCCTCGTCGCTGTCGTCGCTATCATCGTCCGAATCCTCTTCCTCTTCCGACTCCGAGTAGAACGCCGCGCTGCTCGCCACGATGGATTGAATGCCGGCGTTCGATGAATCGTGGTACGACGGTTCGTTCGATGGAAGCGCGAGGTCGAGCTTCTTGTCGTCCTGCGCCGCCGCCGCCGCGATTTCGCGCGCGTGCGCGTCGGGAGCTAAGAACTGCGATCTGGCGTACCGCAACAGTACCTCGCTCAACAGAATTTGTCCCCACTCGTCCATGTCGACCAACATTCGACAAATCTTGCGGTAGTGTCGATGCAACAAATCAATCCTATTCGGGCAAACCTCCGTGAACGCGGCCACCGCGGAGGACAACACAAACGGCGTGCTATCTCGAAGCATCGTCTCGATGATCTCAATCAACTCGTCTTGCCGCGTGTTATCCATTCTGAAAATCTTCGGAATCGCGTGCGCCGCCGCTTTACGCACGTACGGGCTCGGATCCACCGCACACTTTCTCGCCGCTAATATCACCACCGGCACGATGACTTGAATGCGTATGCTCGACATGACTCGCAGCGCCAGCGCTCGCACTCTCGGATTTGGGTGCGCCAAATCCTTCTGAAACGAGTTAATAGACAACAACGCCTCCTCAGGTTTCTGATCCGCCGTGCGCACTAAAAACATGTACACCAACACCTTCACCTCGAACGATTCGCTCACGATGTTACACACCACCGACGGAAAAAAAACGCTCACGTCTCGCCCCGTGGCGAGAAGACCGACGAGTCTCTTGAGCGCCTCGAGTTTTTCCCTCGTATTCGACGAACGAAGCTTCCCATCGAGCTCGCGCTGCTCCTCGGCGATCTACACCCGCGCGCCACGATGAATCACGCGTCAGTCACGCACACCTCCTCGCGGTCTCACGCGTCCTCGCACGAGCGACGACGACGAATGCATCACAATCGCGTCCCGATCGATCGCGCGCATCTCGATGACGATGATTCCGGCGACGTCTCTCTCGCGCGCGTCGTCGCCCTCGCCCGCACCTGCGCGTCATCGACGAACTGTCGATTCCCACTTCCCGGAGGCACGCCCATCGCGCGCGGTTCCGGTGACGCACGCGAGGCGCGATCTGACGCTCGGAATCATCATCGTCATTCATTCAACACCCAGGTGTGTGTGTGTGTGTTATATTGGTACTTTCAAAGTCGCCGCGTGCGCGACGCGCGCTATCCGCGGGCGTCGTCGGCGTGCTAGTGTTCTAACGGATGCGCTCGAACGGTGTCGATGAAACCGCGCGTTTGATGATTGCGTTCGTCGTCGGAAGAGGGACGAACGAAAAGACGAGGCGCGCGTCGACGTCGACGCGGGTTCGCGGGTTCGAGCGCGTAAATTAAAGCTTGGTCGACAACTGGAAGCCGTACTTGTACTTCATCTGCGTCGAGTGACGACGAAAGAAAGCGCGAACGCGCGTCAGTCGATGATGCGAAAAAAATAACGCGCGATCGCGTCGGTGGTGCGAATGTTAATACTATTTATGGCGCATCGCGCACGGAACGCCGCGCGCGCCATCTTCGAGCATTCTTGATGTGGGCGACTCGCGGCAATCATCCGACCAGGAACGGCGCGGCGATTGTTTGACAAGAGCCGCCGAATCGGGTCGCGCGAACCCGACACGAGACGAGACGTGTGTGTGTGTGTCGTGCGTGCGTGCGTACCGTCTTGTCCACTTGCGCGCTGAGCGTCGCCGTCGTCTTCGGGATCAAGTTGCCGAGACTCGCGTGCACGGAGAGCGTCGGGTTGGCCTCGGCCGCCACCGGGTTGGAGACGACGGCTTTGAACGCGTGGCCGTCCATCTTCTTGGAATACCCGATCGTGGCCGTCGCCGCGGTCTTCTTGTACGTCACCTCGGCGCCGATGGTTTGCTTGTTGTCCAACGCAGTCACCGCGCTCGCCTTGAAAGTCTTGAATTGATCCGCCGCCGTCAACGCGTACGTGACGTCGCCTTGCTTGGATTGCGCGGCGACGGCGTACGCCAACGCCGAGCTCTTGACCGTGGCCATGGCCCCGATGGCGACGCCACCGCCGAGCGCATAGCACACGCTCGCATCAGCCTTCGGCGCCGCGTAGTTGGCGACGTCAGCCTTGACACCGAGCGCGCCGGCGACGAGAGAGGCGGACACCTTGAACGACTCGAGGTCTTGCACCGTGCCCCCGACGGAGAGCTTCCCGTTGGGAATCACGGATGGGAAAGACGCCGTCACCTTTGCCTTGGCGTCTTGGTTCAACTCGAGATCAATAACTTGATCGACGATCGTCGCGTTCACCTTCACATCGCCGCTCACGGCTTCGCCCTTTTGCGTGACGGAGCCCGACACCCCCGTGCCGTTCGCCTTCGTGTCGAAGGCGTACTTGTGGTCGTAGTTGAATCCTCCCGTGAGAAGATCTGCGCGCGACAAAAATCAAAAAAACACACACAGAGAAGAAACCACTCGTCAATCACCGCTCGTCTCACACCGCGCGCGCGTCGAATCTCGCGCCAACCCTCGCGCTCGCCGTCGCTCGCGATCGACGCTCGCCCTCGCGCGGGCGTCAATCGATGATGGAATCGCATTCCCCTCGTCCGCACACCCATCCCTCCACCGAGCGCGTCTCCCCTCGCGCACGCATCACGCACCCTTGGCGCTCTTCGCGATATCACCGTAATACTTCGCCATCTCGTCCCTCGTCCGTCGCCCACTATCGATCGAACCACGCGCGCGCGCAAACAAACGGATCAGTCGGTCGTCTTCGTCGGGTCGTCTCTCGTCGTCGGGTCGTCTCTCGTCGTCGCGCGTCGAACGAGCGTCGGCGCGTCGCACGGGTCGAGCGGTCGATCGATCGCGCGGTCGCGCGCGCACGCACGTTCGCGCGTCGGAGTATCGCGCGCGCGACCGCGACGCCTCGACGCGTCGGGACGTCGTCGAACGCACGCGATGGGCCGCGCGCGAGGGGGGGGGGTCGATGGAGGTTCGTGACTCGCCGCGAGGGTATAGGGGGAGGTATGCGATGGTCTGTGACGTATTGGTGATGATGTATGTACCGTAGACCCGAGGATTTTACATGTATATAAGGGGAGGTGTCGCGCGCGCGCGTTCGATGCATGATGAATTCGATGCATGATTGGCCGAGACGACGCGAGACGGTCGCGCGCGGACGTGACGACGACGACGACGACGACGACGACGACGACGAGGATTGTGTGTGCGCGCGCATCGCGCGGTGTCGACGGCGCGCTTAGCGCGGGGACGCGGTGTGGACGCCGACCGCGTGGGGCGTCCGTGACGACGCGGGCGAGGCGGACGAGGACGATGGCGGTCGAGGGCGACGCCGCGGAGAAGCGCGCGCTCGTGCCCGTGGCGTTCGGAAGCGAAGAGATGGAGACGGTGATCGTCGTCGACGTGTTGCGACGCGCGGGGGCGCGCGTGACGCTGGCGGCGATCGGGGGTGAGGGTCCGAGCGGGACGACGGTGACGTGCTCGCGAGGCGTTCGGTTGGAGGCGGACGCGCGTCTGGAGGACGTCGTGGACGAGCGGTGGGACGTGATCGCGTTGCCGGGAGGGATGCCGGGGGCGCAGAACATGGCGAACGACGCGACGCTGCATCGAGCGTTGGAGAGACAGATGAGAGAGCGAGGCGCGCTGACGGCGGCGATGTGCGCGTCCCCGGGCGTGGTGCTCGCGGCGAAGGGTTTGTTGGATGGATTAGCGGCGACCGCGCATCCGGGATTCGTCAAGGATTTACCGGACGCGGCGAGCGCGAACGCGCGTGTGGTGGTAGATGGTGACGTCATCACCTCGCGCGGGCCGGGAACGGCGATTGAGTTCGCGTTGGCGCTCGTGGAGAAGCTCTACGGCGCCGCCAAGGCGCAGGAAGTCGCGGGACCGATGGTTTTACCGAGCGTCTCGTACGGAAACCGCGTGCCGAACGAGTGGCGTTTAGACGACGCCGCCGTGTTGGAGAATTAGTCTCCATCGGTGCTTTCAAGAATTCTTCACATTGACCACTTGTAAAACATCGTCGTCGTTTTTCGTCGTCTTCGTCCTCAGAGCGCGACTCGCCGCGCCATGGCGGAGGACGTCAATCCGGTGGCGGACGTCTTGCTCGAATTCACCCAGGCGCTGATTCATCACGTCATAATCGCGCGCGGCGCGTACGCGGACGACGGTTCGAGATCGACCGTGTACGGCGTGCGTCTTCGCGCGCCGCCGGCGAGCAGACGCGTCGAGGTCGAGCGCTTTTTAGAAGATTGTCTCTCGACGCTTCGCGCGCCGTTATCGAGGTGCGCGCGCGAGAGAGAGAGAGAGAGAGAGAGAGA
>Ga0181568_10001431_pt1 | contig 21960 bp, 18 predicted proteins | sample 101ome_20_FD_133758 | JGI IMG/M metagenome (GOLD analysis project Ga0181568, IMG submission 133758) | Coastal salt marsh microbial communities from the Groves Creek Marsh, Skidaway Island, Georgia - 101404AT metaG (megahit assembly) | ecosystem: Environmental > Aquatic > Marine > Intertidal...
ATTATATTAGTAAAAAAAAAAGATATTCTTGTAGAAAAATTTGAGTATCATTTAACTAATGAAGAAATTATTAAACATCGTCTAACTTTTAAAAATATGCCAATTATAACAGTTTATAAAGATTCTAATACTGAATCCATTGAATTAGATAAATTACATAAATTTATGAACAACATTCAAGTTAAAAACGAAAATAACATTCTTAATATTAAAAATCATAAAAATTCTTTTTATTATACTGATGCATTCACATATAAAAAAAATTATAAGAATAATAAAGTTTTAACAATCTGTTCAATACCAAAGCAATTACTGTTAATTTCTAATAAAAGAATGAAATTAATTTCGGATAATACTATATCTATTGGATATTTAAATGAAATTGATTTAGATCTAGTAAAAATTATTTTAAAGAGCCAAATTAATTATACTAATCTGAATAATTTTAGATTTATAAAAGTTACTAAAGATGATCTAATAAATAAACTATTCAGAGAAAAAACATTAGATATTTTTGTATATTTTAATACATTAGAAAATGAAATATTAAATAATATTAAAAAAGAGGATTTTAATTTAGTAGAATATGATTATAAAGTAAGTGAATTAGAAATTACAAAAGAGGATGAAAAAATTACAGGAGGTAATTCAGAATATTCTCTAGATGAAAATACTCTTAAGTTTTATTTACCTTTCTCTAAAAAAGAAATACAAACTTTCTCTAAAAACAATAATTCTAAAGATATTAATGAAAATAACAATATTATTTACAATACCTTACTTATTGATACTTTATTATTTTCTTTTATAGATGATAGTACAAATAAGAATACCTATATGAATACAGATATTACAAAATATGAGATAGTATATAAATATATATTAAATTACTTTAATGAATTTTTAAAAATAAATTATTACCTTCAGCATTTTGAATTTTTAGAATTATCTAAAAAATGGTCAATTGAAAAACAAAAAACCGGTTCGTTTATAAATGTAATGACTGAAAATTTCAATGAAAACAAATCTCTTAAATTCAAAATTGACAAAAACTATTTAATTGCATATGATCATAAAGATGGTATTGTAAAATATAAATATAATAAACTTAAAGTTAAAGATATTCCTATTAAAAATGGTGATATTTTATATACCGATAATAGTATTGGTGTATTAAAAGACATTAAAGAATATAAAGTTTTCAATACTGATAATAAATATGTTTATTTAAATGGAATTGTAACTCCTGAAACTGATATAAAAAATCTTGATGAAAAATTCGAATCTCTTTATAGATGTTATCAAGATGGTACAATATTAACAAAAGCGGAATGTATAGATAATTTTGATAAAACAGATAAAGAGAAAGAGATATATAATTGGGATAGACCATGTAAGATAGATATAGAGTGTCCATTTTATTTAAAAAATAAGAATTACGTGAATGAGAGAGGTGGATGTAATAATGGATACTGTGAATTACCAATAGGGTTAAAGAGAAAAAGCTATAGAGAATACGATAGAGAAATAAGAGAAGATAACTTTCCAAAATGTCATGGTTGTGGTATAAATGATGGTATAGATTGTTGTGAGAAACAAGGGAATAATAGTAAATTTAATGGTCCAGATTATGCATTTGAAGGAGATAATGAAGAGAGAAGACTTTCAAAGTTTTTTTAAATTTAATAAAATTAGTTAAATTTAAATTTGTGTAATTTTATATTTTTCTCACACTTTTTTTCTCTCACATAAAAATTTTTTTCGCAGAAATTTAAATTTAACTAAAATTTTTTTTACAACTATATTTTACTCTTTTAACATAAATCAAAATATAATTTATAAACTAATGGAATATTCATATCTGATATTCCTCTTAAGTTATTTAATATTATATAATTGCTAATTGTTGTTTTAGTATTATAAGGTATTTCTTTTGTACATTCTTTATCCAAATAAATGTGTATTGGATTATTTACATGTATATAGTATACTGTAATGTAATTATATAAATCTGCTAAAGTATTATATTTATTAAAGAATGACAATAATTTATAACCACAATTCTTTTCAAAACATATTTTAATACTGGAACATTGATAATCATTTAACAATTTATTATATTCATTAGAATCCATTAAAATAAATATTTAAATAAATATTTAAATAGATATAATTAATTAAGTTTATATAAAATTTAAATATTTATAATTATTTAAATTAAATATAAATGATCTATAAAATTATAGGTTGGTCCATATTATTATCTTTTATTACATACAAAATTAATCAAGAGAAGATTATTAAAAAAAAACTAATTAAATCAAAACAAGATAAAAACAAGGAAACTAAAGAAGAGTATATAAATGATAAATATGATGAAAAGAAGGATTATGGTGTAGGTACATTTGGAGCACTAAACTATACATATGATAATACAATTAATAGAAAAAATAAAATATTATCTTTAGAAGATCAAGAAAAGATATTTAAATATCCAAAAGGTAATTTAGTACCTATTAGTGAAAATAGAAATATTTTAGAAAACAGAATACAATCATTCAATACAGATATTAAAATTGTTAATAAGAAGAAAATAATATATGAATTAGATAATCAAGAATTCAATAATGAATTCATAAAAATGATTAATAAAGAAAAAAAGGAATATGTAGAAAATAATTTAGACTATAATAAAATAGATGAAGATGAAATAGATGAAGAGGAAATAGATGAAGATGGTATAAATGAAGAAATAAATGAAGAGAGAAAAGGATTATATAGAAAATTAGAGAAAGAATATGTATCAGAAAAGAATATGAAGGAATACAAGAGAATTGAAAAGAAAATACTAAATGATATAAATGGTAACGGAAAATTAAAAATAAAAGGAGGTTATAATATTGTAAATTTAAGTAAATTTATAGTGGTTCAAAATAAAATAAACTATATTTTGTATAATACTAAGGATAATAATGAAAAGATATATGATTGTGAAATAGTAATCTATAGAGATATGAAAAATCATGGTAAGCATATAGGATTTCAAGTATTAGTAAAAAATAATAATTTATATATAATTGATATTGGAGTTATTGGAATCGTTTCAGAAGATAAAATTCAATTACATATGGCAAGTAATGAATTCCAAAATAATTTAATTTATTATAAATATAATGATAAATATGTAATAACATATAATCCTAGAGAAACAGAAATAGCAGAAATGTCTTATTTCAATAGAATATGGTTGATGAAAAAAAGAAGTTTAGATCTAATGAGAGATAGAGGTATTAGAAGTCTAATTTAAAAACCATATAAAAGATTATTGAATAATTTTATTTAAATATTAAAAATTTATAATCATGATTTTTAAACATATATTAATGTGTAGACCTAAATATTTTGATGTAATTCATTATAAATTGAATAATCATATGATAATGAAGAATAAAGTAGTAAGAAACGAGGCATTGAATCAATGGTATAATTTGTATGATAATATAATGAAATGTGATGTAAAAATAGATTTTATAAAGCCAAAGAAAAATTTAGTAGATATGGTATTTGTAGCAAATGCAGGATTAATATATGATGAGAAAGCGATAATATCAAATTTTAATGCGATTCCAAGAAAGAACGAAAGTAAACATTATGATAATTATTTTAAGAAGAATTATTATGAGGTATTTAATTCACCAATAGAGTTTGAAGGAGCAGGAGATGCATTATTTAGTCATAATAGAAGGCACTTATGGATGGCACATGGATTTAGATCAGATAAGAATGCAAAATATTTTGTAAGTAATATATTATGTGATAATAATTTAGATATTCATAGTTTAAAGTTAGTAGATCCATTTTGGTATCATTTAGATACATGTTTTTGTCCAATAGGAATAAATAATATAATGTTGTGTGAGAAAGCATTTGATAAAGAGAGCTTGGATAAGATATATGGAGTATTTGGTGAGAAGAACTGTATAAAAGTGAGTGAAGAAGATGCGAGAAACTTTGCATGTAATTCAGTATCATTAAAGAGTAATCCATTTTCGGATTATACATTAGCGACAATAATTGGTAATAAATTTACAAAAGATTTAAAAATGAAATTACAAAATTTAAATTATAAGGTAGTAGAATGTGATATGTCACAGTTTTTACTTAGTGGCGGAAGTGTTAAATGTTGCATTTTAGATATTGAAAAGTCTTTTAAGTATTATCCATATTATTATAGTTCAATTACAAATAATGTACCAGATACTAAAAATAATGATGAAAATTTAAAGAGTATGTTATTTGGTCCTAAATTAGTTTACAATTAATCATTAAGTCCTTCAAATGTTAATCCTTCATCTCCTTCAACCATATCATCATTACCTTCTCTATCTTCGCTTTCAGCTATAAATATATCTTCTGGATTTATTTGTTCCCCTTGTATATCTGTTATATCCATTCCAGTGTTTTCTAATTCAGTATTTTCTAATTCTTTTTCATTATTATCATAATTAATAATAAATCCAACATCTTTAAGTTTTTTAATAATATCATTAAGTTCATCACTTCTTTTTTGATTGAATAATTTATTTTTGCGTTCTTCGCGTAAATTATCCATTTTAGATTTAAGTTCAACATAATCAATTAAAGACTCTTCAATATTTTCAATAAAATCTCTAATTATCTCATGAATTATATCTGATATTATCACTATATTTTCTTGATTCTCATTAGGATTATTATAATAAGTAGTTATTTTATCATATATATTAATAGTATCAATTTCAGAATCATAATCAGAATCAATAAGAGTGGATGATAAGAATGATAATATGTTAAGGAATAGATAGTTAAGAATATAAGTATTTTTTTCAAGATTATTTTCTTCATTTTTTAAATTTAATAAAGTAGCATCGATTTTATATTTATTAGTATTATTTATCTTATTTTTTAGATCAAAATTATCATTTAATTTTAATGATAAATCCTTTAAGTGTTCATAAAAAATATTAGGAGAGTTATTATTAATTTTAGAGATAATATTAGATATTTTATAAGAGATATATTGTTGAATAATTTTTTTTATTTTGAGTTCATCATGATTATTAATGATCTCATTATTTAATTTTCTAAATACTATTAAATCTTTAAATTTAATATATAATTCACTATTAGTTTTTGAAGAATGGCTATTCAAAAAATTAATTAATTTTTCAGTCAATTCATTAACTTTATTTGATAATGTATCTAAATCATTAAAATTGTCTAATATGTTATTAATATTAGAATCAAGAGAAGTTTGAGAATTAGATGATAATATATCTCTAAATTTATTGGAATAATCAGAAAACATATTAGTATAATCTTCTACTTTATTTACATCCTTCTCACCAAAACTTATTTTTTTATCAAATACTATATCATTATCAAAATTACTAAATATACCAGATCTTTTATAGTAATTAATATAATTTTCAATAGTTTGAAGTTTAGAGAATTCTTTTTTGTTATTTATTATATCAGTAATATATGATTTGATACTAATTTTACCTTTAAAATAATTATAATAATTATAATCAGAAGTAATTTGTTCATAACAGCAAAAATTGAGCATATATGGTTTTTTAAAGATATCGAATTTATATATATTATTATTTTTAATAATTTCACTAATTTCAAAAATATATTTTCCAATTTTTGTTTTAGGTTCTTTATCAATCTTTAATTGAGGTCTATAACCATTCCATACTATATTATCTTTATTAATTTCTTCAATTTGATCAAATGATTTAATATTATTATCGAGTAAGTTTTTATATTGGGGTCTTTTTTTAATAATAAGATTGATAGTTTTTTGTATATTACCGAGGAAAGAGTTACTATTTTTTTCAAATTCTCTAATAAATTTATATGAATTAAATACTGTATAACCAATATATACATATAATTGACGTGTTTTATCTTTATCTTCAGCTTTCTTTATTGGAAATCCTTTAAATGAAAAGTTTTTTATAAATTTTTCATTTACTTTAATAACTTTAATATTAGGATGTTGTATCTGAATTATAATAACAATAAAACTAATAATAACTAAAAATTTATTAATTTCAAATTTAAGATTAAATTTATTTTTATAAATTTTTTCAATTATTTCCTGATTAGTTTTATTAATAACTTCTTTATTATCTTTATTTTTATTTTTGAATTGTTGAATATCATTTATAATAATAGAATCATTAAAGAAGTTAATAGAATTAGCAATATGTTTAATTTCTGAATCATTAAGTACAATACCAATAATATTTAGAATATTACTTACTAATTTAATATTATCATTATTGATATTTAATTTACTTTTTTCAGGAATATCTAATAATGGTAAATATAATGAGGGATTTGAGTTTTCGAAATTATTATAGATATTTTCAAAATTTATAGATTCATCTTCATCTTCTGTTAATCCCTGATATTTCTTATTCAAATTCTTCTTTTTATATTCTATCTGATCGTATCTTAATTCATTATTTACCAATTTTAAATAATAATTTTGTAATTTATCTAAATCTTTATTATAATTATCAAAATTCTCAATATAATCTTTTATATCATATATAATTTCTAATTGTTTTTTAATAATATATATTTTTTTGGTAATAATAATAATTTCTTTATTAGTACATAATTCATTAATATTGTCGTAAATACAAGAGGAAGACTTGGTATTTTTTTGGAAATAATAAGATCCATCACAAATTTTAATATTTTCTTTATCTTCAGGATTAACAATAAATAGTTTATTCCAATTACCATTTTTCATTTCATAAAGGTGACCATATATATTATTGCTATCAAAAAGTATAACAAATTTATTTTCAAAAACTCTTTTATTACCTTCATCATTTTTGAATGATAGTTCATCATAATATATTTTTTCAATTTTATATTTAGTACATGTATCTTTATCTTGAAGTTTTTTAAGATTATCATTAAGAGATATTAATTCTTTTTCATAAGATTCTATTTCTTTATTATAGTCAATATTACTAATTTCGTTGTAGTCTTTATTAGTATTATTTTTAATAATATCAAAAATAGAGAATAGGCCTTTATCGGATAATTTGGATAAATAAATAAGACGATTAACATCAGAATCGATATAAGATTTAAAATGGATATATGGAGAATAAGAAGAGTGTAATGATTTTAAATCAAATAAAGCATTTTTAGGAATAAATTTTGAATCAAAATCTTTTCTTTTAGATAAATTTAAATTTTTAGGATTTTTCTTTTCATATTGTTTAATATTATTTAATAAATTCAATTTAATTAAATCTAAATTATTTTGTTTTAGTTCATTTATATCATAATTATAATTTTTTAATAATTCTTCTATATCTTTGAAATTAATATATTCATCATTATTTATAAGTAGTTCATCTATAGATGGTAATATAAAAGTTAAATATTTATTTATTTTTTTCTCATCGTTATTTGTATCCTCATTATTAAACATAAAAGCTATTATATTGCTTTTCAATAAATTTTTATGATAAATCTGATTATTATTAGTATTAATAGGGTAAATATTGAATAAATTATTTAATTTTTTAGAATTATAAATATAAGTTTTAAGTTTTTTGGTGTTAATAGTAATAACTTGATCAAACTTCATACTAATTAAATTTTTTTTGATAGATTGAATAGTACCAGTAATAATTGGGGTATTAGTATTAAAATTACAAGCGATTTTAATAGGGTCATTTACATTTAATTCGATAATATTATTCATATAATTATTTATATTAAATATCATGATAGGGTCATTTTTGTTAGGGTTTTTGTTAATATAACCAGCTAATCTAGGTTCATCTCCTTTATATATAGTTTTATTCTCATTATTACTATTTCTAAAAGTTATATTCTTTAATAATCTAAATTTTGATAAAGTTATAGGTTTATTATCAATATTAACACATTGTAGATCATTTAATGTACTAGAAGTATTATTAGAATCTACACAACGAGTAATAGAGTCTTTATTATTAATTGGAATATATTTTGTTAGATTTGTATTAGATGATTCTATATAAGAAAATGGTCGTTCCAAATCATATAATTTAAATTCCTTTAAGTAGTAATTATTATCTTTATTAATGTCTTTTTTAATTTGAAAATAGTCATCAAGATTTTGTTTATCAATTAAATTACTATCATTATCAGTAATACGATCTTCAATAGTATCACCATCTTTAGTAGTATATTCATAAAGATAAAATTTTTTTTTAACATCAATTATAGGATAAAGATCTTTATCTAATTCTTTAAATATTTTATTATTAATATTTTTGTAAATATATAATAGATTGTTTATTGAATTATTATTATTGCTAAGATCCATATTTAAAAGAAGTAAATTATTTTTGAACTGTTGGTCAGTATATTGTTCAAATTCATTATTTACTGTAGTTTTTATTTTTATAGTTTTTATAAAATTTTTTGTTTCTTCATCAATATCATCTACAAATTGCACATCATCTTTTGATAAACTAATATCAGATGTATCAGGTTCTACTTCACTTGATAATGGTTGATTTTCATTAGTTGTAGTAGATTGTTCAGAAATAGAAGAATAAACAACATTAGTATTATCAAGAATTTCATCTGGTAAAAATTGTGTAGAATTATTATAATATTTGATAGTCATAATATATATTTATTAATTAATAAATATAATAAAAATAAACAAATGTAAAAAATATGAAAATATAAATATTATGATAAAGAGAAGTATTTATAAAATGTCTTGAGCATATGAAGATGATAATCCAGAAGTTTCTTTCCAAGAATCATTAAGCTGTTTAAGATAATTTTGAATATTTTCTAGACCATCAATAAATATTTTTTTAATATCTTTCACTTCAACTTTATTAGTAAATTGTACTTTTATTATCATATGGTTTTCTAATGGATGTGGTGATTGATATCCAATATAGTTAATAATTTCTTTTTTGTCTTCTCTAATAAATTTATTATAAAATAGAGATTGTAATAAATTTCCTAAAGTATCTTTTTCATTTTGTATTGTTAGATTATATAAATTATCTGAATTTTTTACTTTTATAAAGGATATATTTTCATTAGTAAATTTAATAATTAATTTTTCAATTTTTTGTATAAGAATTAGTATAGCTTTATAGAAAAGATAATTAGGAGCAAGAGCACATTCACTTTCAATAGTGAATACAAATCTATTTGGTTCATCAAACTGGTTTTTATAAAAATAACGTTGACGATCAAGATTATTAAAATCAATTTTTAAATTTTCAATATCTTCACTTGTAAAACCTTCATTTTCTTTTTTAAATTCTTCTATTTTTTTACTTAAAATTTTATCCGCTTGATTATCATCTATCTCATTATAATAAACACACTTACTTACAACTCCAAACCCTGCGTAATTTTTAGCAATATTTTTAGTCGCATACATTTCTACATTAAACTCATCACCCTCATTAATATTAATTAAGTTTGGTTTTAGTTTAGTAATTAATATATGGTCTTTTGTATATTGATCTTCTGGAAATAATCTTGATATAAAATTATTATCATATTTAGTACCTTTTTCATTATAGATTTCAATATCTTTTGTAGTAACATTTAACATTTCATTTGATTTATTTTTTTTAGATATAACAAATTTATATTTGGATTGATCAAAATTAATGATTTCATTAGCTGAAAAATTAATAGGAATCATAGATAAACGCTGTTGTAGAAATTCATTGTGAAGAGGACATGTATTTTTAATAATTTTAATAAGTTGTTCATCACCAATATTATAAGGTTCATATTCAAATGCAACATTTTCAATTTCGGATAATATAACTCTTCTTATAGAATTTAAAATAGAAACATCAATATTTGTTACATTAAATATTAATTCATTATTTTTTTTAATGATATCACTAAAAGGAGATTTCATAATGGATATTATTATATTAAATAGATATAATTGTAAAATATTAAATTCAAATTTTTAAATAAATATAAATAAATGAATAAAGTTCTTGGTATTTTATTAGATTTGATACATTTAGTTATAATATTTATTCCTATATTATTTTATTTAATACCAATTAGATTTTTTAAACGATCATTCAAATATATATTTATATTATTAATTATGGTACCATTACAATGGGGTTTATATGGTGATAAATGTTTTTTAACAGTTTTATCAGAAAAATTAGGATCATATGAAGATATAGAGGTTAAGGAAGCTCAATTCTCACAAAAATATTTAAGATGGTTATATCAGCCTATATTAATGATATTTGGAAAAGATTGGAATTCAGATAATGTTAATACAATGGCATATTTGCATTGGGTTGTTAATTTTATATTATTATGGTATTTCTTATTTTTTGTAGGAAAAGGAAATCTATTTTAATAAATTTGTTTAAATTTTAAATTTATATTTATTTTTAAATTAATAAATGACAACAAAACATTTATTTTTCTATTCAAATTATTGTAATTTTTCAAATGAAATATTTCAAAAAATAGTTAAATATAATTTAAAAGATCATTTTCATCTTCTTAACATTAGTAAAAAAAAATATAATATTCCAAGTATTATTACAAAAGTCCCTACATTATTATTAAATGACAAAAAAACAATATTTCAAGATGATGAATTAGAAAAATTTATAGAAGAAATAAACAAAAAATTTAACAAAAATGATATTATGCCAAATAATGATACAAGTATAAGTTCACCATATTCATTTTGGAATGAAGATGAAAATGAAAATAAATTAGATTTTTATAATTCATTTGAGTTATTAAATGGAAATAATACATCTATAATAACACCAGATGATGAAATTAATAATAGTAATAAAATAACTGGAAGTATAAATGATAAATTAAGTAATATGCAAGAAAATAGAAATTTAGATATTCAAAACATTTTTAAAGATGTTAAACCTGGTCAAAATATTATTAAATAAGTTAAAATATTTAAAAAAATAAAATATATTATATTTAATCATAACAAAATGAGTGATAAATTATATCAATTATTTAATAATAAATTAACAGAATTTATTAAAGAATTAATAAAAACTTTTCCATCAGATCCAGATTTTAAGTTATTTCAGACATCAATTAGAGTATTACTATTAGCAGATGAAAAGAAGCCTTTACAATTTTTCAATAAAGGTCTAACTGATGAATATAAAGAAAATATTAGAACCAAAAACGAAAAGTTCTTTTTAGATCATGACTATAAAGATGTATTAAATAATGATGAAGTTAAAGCTGATAACATTAACAACAAGTTAGTTAACAAATTAAAAAGTTATTGGAAAGATTTAGATGACGACAACAGAAAAATAGTATGGGAATATTTTGGTATATTCTTAAAAATTGTTGATAAATTAAATGCTTAAAAATTTAAACAATAAAATTATTATAGAAAAAAATTTTAGTTAAATTTAAATTTCTTAAAATTGGGAGAAAAAAAAATTTTTTTTTTAGAATATATTTAAATTTATATAAATTTAAATAAAATGATAAAAGAAGAAATAATAGGATTAAATGATAATACAACAAATTATAAAAATTTAAATTTATATAACTACTTTTCTTTTTGGGTATTTACATGGTTTGTATTATATAAATTAAATATAACAAAATTACACCCATTCTTCCCTTTAATGTTAATCTTTATACCATCTTTTTATATGTTTATTAAATTTTATATGAATTCCAAATTTAGTTTAAAAAAAATATTATTATGTTGTTCTTTAATAATTATAGATTATTTACCATTTTTATACTTAATTTATATTAAAGATATTAAGATTACAACAGAAAGTATATTTGTAACCTTAATACTAATGAATATATATTTTTTTTATATTAGACAAAAAAATTTAGATGTGAATAGTATATATAATGAAGCATTTTTTTTTAACAATTTAATATGATTATTTTTAAAATTTTTATTTGAGTTTATTTGAGTTTATTTAAAGGTATTATATTATTAGAATTAATAAATGATAATAAAAAATAAGATAACATATGTATTTAATAAATTCTTAATTTATTTTTTTAAAGAAATAAAAAAGGATGAATATTTTAAATTAGCTATAAAAAAGAAATACAAGGTTATCGATAAGAATAGTGATATACATATTAAATTCTTTTTAAAACGTATATTACCTTTTAAAGAATTATTATGTGTTGAAAATTTAGAATTAGAAAAGTTACTAGAAAATACAGAATTTAGTGAACTTAATATTTTTAAAAGTATTAATATTGAAAGATTATTCAAAGTATTTAAAACTGATGATGATAAAAATACTATATTAAGTTATATACTTACTTTATTATTACTATCACTATTTTATAAAGAAAGTGATGAACTAACTGAAGATCTAATGAAAGAGAATGATAGTGAAAAAATTCTAGATGATGAAGAAGATGATGATGAAGATGAAGATGAAGATGATGATGATGAGGAAGAAGATGAAGATGAAAAAGAAGATGACACATATAGTAAATATGATGAATTAGAGGTAATGTTTAAAAAGACATTAGAGTTAATAAATAATAATAAGGAAGTAAAAGATATGGAGAATGATATAAATCAGATAATGGATGATGATATTAGAAACTTAGTGATAACAATAAAGAATATAAAATCAAATATGTCAAATGATTTGAATAGTAATGAACAGTTAGATACAATGTTAGAAGATAGCCAAATAGGGAAATTAGCAAAAGAAATTAGCGATACTATAGATGTAGATTCATTAAATATAAAAAATCCAGAAGATTTATTAAATCCATCAAATTTGTTTGGAGGTGATAATGGGAATATGTTAGGTAATTTAGTGCAACAAGTAGGATCATCAATAACGAATAAGATAAATTCAGGTGAATTAAAACAAGAAGATTTAATAAAAGATGCATTTTCATTAATGGGTAATTTACAAGGATCGGGATTGGGTTCAGAAACAGGAAATCCATTATTTGATAATCTATTAGGAAACGTAATGGGAGGAGGAAATCAAAATAATGAAGGAGGATTAAATATGGAAGAAATGATGAAAAATATGATGGGAGGAATAAATATGAATGAAATGGCACAAATGATGAATAGTATGGGTGGTACACAAGGATTAAATCAAAACAATCCAAATAGCAGAGAAGGAAAAGCAAAAGAACGTCTTAGAAAAAAATTAGATGAAAAAAATAAAAATAAATAAAATATTTTAAAATATATAATATTATAAAAAAATAAATATGAATGAAGAAAAAATATGGTTTAAGGAATTACCCAAATTATTTACAAAAGATAATTTTTTACAATTTTTTCCTACTAGTGATATGACTTATACTGAACAAATTAATAGTATTGTTAGATTTTCAGTATATTTAACTATTATACTTATTTTATTCAAAAATAATTATAAAGTATTATATATTTTAGTAGGAGTATTACTTGTAACAACTGCAATGTATATGGTAGATCAAAAGAAATTAAAAAAAATGGAAGATTATAATACAATGCATAATTTAGCAGTATCAAAAAAGACAAATAAGACATGTAAGAAACCGACAGTAGATAATCCATTTATGAATAGAAATTTATTGAAGGAATACGATGAGATAAGAGATAAAGAGGCATGTGATATAGAGAATGAGAAAGTAAAGGAAGATATGATGGATAAATTTAATGAGAAATTATATAGAAGCGCAGATGATATATTTATGAATCATGCGAGTGATAGACAATTTTATACAGTACCAAATACAGATTTAGTACCAGATCAGACATCATTTGCAAAGTGGTTATATGATAGACCTTCATGTAAATCAGGAGATGTTCAAGCTTGTTACGAAAATGTAAGTGAAGTAATAGGTAGAAAATATAAATATTAAAATAAATTAATAAATAATTTTTATTTTATTATAATAAAATAAAAAGATGTCCTGTGAAAATAGAAATGTCCACTTAGACAATAGATTAGGATTAGATGATTGCGCTTTAGCTGCTAATGAAAGACAAAACACTAAAATAGATAATTATTATTTATATAATCCACGTTCTGATTGCACTAAAAAAGAGTATATGGAGGTAGCTGCTTGTAATAACATGGTTGTTAATAATGGTTTTGGTAACTCTGATGCCTGTAATATTGATATGGATTCGCGTCTTAGAAATGGAGGTGAATTAACTGATAAACAAACATTAAATCAGAAATACAGACAATGTGGAGCTAACAAAGGTGACTGTGAGGATGATGTAAGAAGTTTAGAGAACCGTATGAGAAGAGGAAATGACTTTGGATTAAAGAGATGTGATACATTAAGTGAGGCTTCAACATTAGAACTTCAAATGACACCAATGATAAATTGTTTAAAGAGTAATATTCAAGATCCAAACCATATTGTACCAACATGGACATGGGGAGGAGAACCAACCCGTGATTCATTAAAACAAAAAGAGTTTTTAGAAACACAAGGTTTTAGATTTACAAATGGGGTTGCACATCAAGCTTGTGGATTCCAATAAATAATAAATAATTTTTTTATATTAATTATAAAAATAATTAAATATCTTAAAATTAAATAATATTAATATGAGTCAAATTGCAGATTATAATATAGAATCTGATCTTGATTATAAGAATATAGAAAAAAAAATAAATTTTTTATTAGAACAACTAGATAATGCTGAAGATAAAGATAAAAGAAAAGAAATCATAGATGAAATTAATCAAATTAAACAATTACTTACTACAAAAAGAAAAGATACCAACTATTATCCTGATTATGAAGATAAAAAATTTTTACAAAAATTACTCAAAAAAAAAGAATTTAATATGAATAAAGAGAACAAAATTAATAAAAAAATTGTTCAAAAAGAATTTTTTGAATTAACAAATAATCAAAAATTTATAAAAAAATTGATATCTCCAAATACACCATATAGAACATTATATCTATATCATGGTGTAGGTGTAGGTAAAACATGTTCTTCTATTCAAATATCTCATAATTTTAGAAAATATTATACAAAGAGAACATTAGTATTACTTCCTGCTACAAACTTAAAAGGAAATTTTAAAAAAGAGTTATTTAATTTACTTAAATATAAAAAAAAAGATGATAATATGGAACAATGTCTTGGTAATTATTATTTACACAAAATTTATAATAGAGCTTCTCTTAATAGCATAGATCTTAAAAAAAGAGTTAATAAAATTATTAATAATGATTATGAATTTTTAGGTTTTGGTGAATTTGTTAATATTATAGATAGATTAAAAAAGAATAGTAAAAATTACAAAGTATTTAATGAGAAAATAAGAAAAAAATTTGATGATAGAGTAATAATAGTAGATGAAATTCATAATATGCGTCTAATAAGTGATAAAGAAGTTGGGAAAAAGATTCCTAAGATATTTCATGATGTACTTGATAAACTTAAAAATAATGTTTTAGTATTATTATCTGCTACACCTATGTTTAATGACTATAAAGAAATCAAATTTATACTTAATACTATTAAAATTAATAATAAAAACCCAAAAATTTTAAATAAAACAAGTATATTTGAGAATGAAGATAATAATATTTTGAATGAGGATTTTAAAAAAGATTTAATTGAAACTACAAGTAGATTTATAAGTTATATGAGAGGAGAAAATCCATATACTTTCCCTATTAGAATTTATCCTTCTATTAATAATGATAAAAACATATTAGATCCCAAAGATTATCCTCTTATTGATATATATGGTGAAAAAATTAAAGATAAAGAACAAATAAAGTATTTAGAGCTAATAAAAACAAATATGTCAGAATTACAAGAAACTATATATAATACTATTAAAACTAAAGAAATTGATGAAGATGAAGATGATAATATAGTATCAGATAATACTGATCTTCAACAACGTGTACAAGTATCAAATATAGTTTTCCCAAATGATACAATATTAGATAATAATAAATTAGATACAAATTTTGATATAAAAAGGACATATGGTTTAAATGGTTTAAAAGAAATAGTAAAAGGTTTTGATGAAATGAAGTTAGAATATAAGAAAGATGTATTGGATAAATATGGTGAAATATTTAGTAAAAGTAATATAGGTAAATATTCTCCAAAAATAGATAAAATAGTAGATTATATAGATAATTCAGATGGAATTGTATTAGTATATTCAAGATATATTTTCTCTGGTATTATACCTCTCGCATTATGTCTTGAACATCAAGGTTACTCCAAATATGATAATAAATTAATGAAAAAATCAAAAAAAAATAATAAAGGTAAATATATTATTATATCAGGTAATAATAAATTATCAAATAATATAGAAACAGAATTATCAATAGTAAATGATAGTGATAATAAAAATGGAGAGAAAATAAAAGTGGTGATAATATCAGAATCGGGAACAGAGGGTTTAGATTTCAAAAATATAAGACAGATACATATAATGGAGCCATGGTATAATATGAATAGAATTGAACAGATAATTGGTCGTGGTGTTCGTAATTATTCACATTTTGATTTACCAGATGCAAAAAGAAATACAACTATATATCATTATGTAAATATGATACAAGATACAAATAAGGAGACTGTAGATTTTAGAATGTATAGAATATCAGAAAATAAGCAAAAGAAAATATCTATTATTGAAAAAATTATGAAAGAAAATTCTATTGATTGCAATTTAAATGAAGAAAAACTTAGTTATAAAAATATCAATAAAACCATAATAACTTCTGATTCTAGTTCTAATGGTAATAAAATGATAAAATATGATATAGGTGATAGAGATTATACAAGAATGTGTGATTATGGTAAATGTAATTTTAAATGTAAAACTAAAGTAAATTTAGATGATACTACTAATGATAACACATATGATAAAGAAATACTATATTATGATATAAATGTGATGAAAAAATATTTAATGGAATACTTTAAGAAGAATAATAGTGGATCAATAGAAAAATTGAAGAATGAGATAGATACTAAATATTATGATTTAATATATTTTGCATTAAATGATTTAGTAAATAATAAGATATTATTTAAAAATAATAAAGGGAGATTAGGATATATAATTAATAGATCTAATTTATATATTTTTCAACCTAAAGATATTGAAGATAATAAAATATTATTAAAGGAAAGATTAAATAAATCAAAATTAATACCAAAAAAAATTAGAATTACTGAATTAGAAAAACCAGAAATTAATAAAAATAATAAAAGTATTAAAAGTGATAAAGTATCAAATAATTTAAATAATGTAATTAGTACTAAAAAAGATATAAATACCCTTTATAAACTTAAATATAAATCTATATTATTAGAACTTAAAAGAGATGAAAAAGATACAGGATTTATTGAAAATAACAAAAAATATATAGTTGATATGATAATAGATAATTTAGAAGAGAAAAATTTGTTAGAATTATATGCTGATTTATTAAATGAAAAAATAGATAAAGATTATTTAGATGAAATAAAAAAATCATTAAAAAGAGCTAAATTATTAATAATGGATAATAAAGATAAAAATAAAATAGAGAGTATATATAATTATTATAATGATACTTTTATTTGTAAAGTAAATGGAAAAATTGAAGTATGTTCACCAAATAAATATAACCAATATAAAGAAAAACTTAAAAATAAAATAATAAAATTTAAAAAAAATAAAGAAATAATAAATAATGGTTTTATTCAAATAAAAAATAGTAAAATTTTTAATAAAATTATTGATTTAGATAAAAAAGATGGAGAAAAGAAGGTATCTGGAACAGTTTGTTTAACCACTTCTACAATTAATATAGGTAAGATTACAAAATTTATAGGAATATATGATAAACAAAGAGAATATACAAAAATAACTGAAAAAAATAATTTTCAGTTACTAAATAGAGAAAAAAATAAATATAATAAGATAAATTTATGTACAATATATCAATTATTATTAAGAAAGAGTAATGATAAAGAAAAAATAGTATTTAGTAGACCATTGATATATAATGTAAAAGTTTAAATTAAAAAAAATAAAAAATTGAAAAATAATTTTTATAAAATTATTTATAATAATAATAATAAATATAAATAATTATGAGTAACAATAAGAATGAAAAAATATACAATACAAATATTCTATCAACAAAAGTTAAAATTAAAGCTGATCAATTAAATAAAAATTTTAAAGTATATTTATTACAAAAATTAAAAAAAGAATACGAAGGAATATTTACAAAATTTGGTTTAGTTAAAACTGATACAATAGAATTACATAAAATAAGTATTGGAAAATTAGAACAGAATAGTTTTGAAGGGAATATAATATATAATGTACTTTTTAAGGCTGAAATATGTAATCCTACTATAGGAAGTATTATTTTATGTACTATTCAAAATATTAATGATTTTGGTATTTTATGTGCTGCTAAAGATAATAATAATTCTATTATTGAAGTTATTGTTCCTAAAAAAAGTGAAGCTATTATATCTGATATCGATTTATCTTCTCTTAATATTAATGATAGTGTTTTTGTCGAAATTCTTGGTAAAAAACCTAAACTTAATGATACTAAAATTAGATGTATTGGTAAAATAACAAAAACTTCTAAGTTAAATGTTAATATTGATGATTCATATAGTAATGATATAGTAATAGAGACACCGGAAGATTATCAAGATGATGAAGTAGAAGATGAAGATGATAAAGATGAAGAAGATGAAGAAGATGAAGATGAAGATGAAGATGAAGATGAAGAGGAAGAGGAAGAGGAAGAAGAGGAAGAAGAGGAAGAAGAGGAAGATGAATATTCAGAAACAGATGATTAAATTATTGTCTCCATCTAGCTCCACAATTAAGACATGTTATAAATATAGTAGCAGCTTCATCAGCACTTCTTATTTGAAGTTCATAATAACTACATTCACGTTTTTTACATTTGCCACATTTAAATTGATCTGTATTTGCAATTTTTTTATTATTTTTACTTGCTTCCTCTTTTTTACGTATATTATCTATTATACTATTCCATTTAGTTGGGAAAATATCTTCTAAATTTAAATAAGGTATATTGTGAGGTAAAATTTCTTTATTTTTTAATTTATTATATAATATTTCATTTTTTATGTATAATTTAGAATCTAAATTAGATATTATTGAAACACATTTATTAATATATGCATTTTTAAATTGAACGTTATCCCAATTTTTTATTATTTGATATTTATCAGAAAAATCAATAGTCCAATTAAAGATACCAATTTCAAGATCTTTAATTTCTAAATCTGATAATTTAATATGTTTTTTAGATTTTATAATTTTTATAAATTTATCTCTGGTAGAATGACTCATATGGCATAATATTAATTATTGTATATAATTATAAATATTTAAAATCAAATTTTTATATATATTTAAAATTTGATTTGTATATTTTTTCTATATTCATTTTTTAGTAATGTTAATTCAAGATTTTCATAACTTTAATTATCTTGAAATTAATATTCTTAAAAATAATAATAATTATCATGATAAAGATAAAATAATTGATTTAAATTGGGATGAGGAAGAATTTAATAAAAAATTATTGTATTTTATAAGAGATAAAAATAAATATAAACCTTTTGAAAAGAAATTTAGTATTAAAAAATATTTAAATAAAACTCTTCTTTACAGCAAGGATGAAGAAAAATATAATGTTTTTGAAATTAATTTTATTGACAAAATAATTAATAAATCAAATATAATTATTAAATATCAAAAAAAGAATTTACCAGTAGTAAATTTTCCGTCAACAAATAATTTGAATGAGGAATTATTAATTAATAGAATTACATTCAAAGTTACAAATAGAATTTATATTAATTTTGAATTAAGTAAAAAAGAAATAATTAATAATGATAATAAAGAATTCAAAATATTTAGGCGTATATATATTAATTTTAATAATGATAAAAATGATAAAATTGATCAAGAAAATATAAATAATTTATTAAATAAGTGTATTAATTATTTTTAAGAATCATAATAATATTAAATATAATAATAATGAGTAAAAAGTAATGAAGATTAATTTTGGTATAAGATTCAATATGATAAGCTAAGTCTTTAAAACGAGTTTTATATTTTTGATTAGTTTTTTTATTGACATATGTTGAAACTGGACATACATCATCTGTTAAGTACCATAATCCAAACATAAATATTATTATAGTTAAATGTAATTTATAGTAACCAAATAAAATGGATCCGAAATATAGATAATTAGATGTAATATGATGAATAAAATTTATAATTTTTATTTTTATATCTTCTTTTTTTAAAATATCTTCAGTTTTTGTTTTATTATGAAGAATATTAGATATAATAACTATTATTATAAATAAAATAATTGAATACTTTTTATTAAGTGTATTCATTTAATATATTATTATTTAAAAAAATATGAATAATTTCATACAAAATGGTATTTATATATGTATTAAAATGTAGTAATAATAAATATTATATAGGAAAAACAATTAAGAGTGTTAATAGAAGATTTAGAAAACATCAAAAAGGAAGAGGATCTTCATGGACTAAAAAGTATCGTCCAATTGAGATAATAAAGATTTATGAAAATTGTGATAATTTTGATGAAGATAAATATACAAAAATATATATGAATCAATATGGAATTGAAAATGTTAGAGGAGGATCATATACTAAAATTAATTTAGATCCTAAAGCTATTGAATTTATTGAAAAAGAACTATACTCAATAAAAAATAAGTGTTATGGTTGTGGAAGTAATAAGCATTTTATTAAAAATTGTCCACAAATTTATAAAAATTTTGATTTATTATCTTCTGATAGTGATATTTCATCAGATAACTCTTATTATTCTTTTACTAGTTCATCTGATGAAAATAATTAGATTTATTTTTTCCAAAACATAAAGTTATCATATTCATTTTCTTCTTTATTTTCTTTTTGTGCAAAACATTTTGAAATATATAAAACTAGACTAAATATTGTTATAAATTTGAAAAATTGATATAATATGTATTCCAAAATTGTTACTTTATCTTCTTTTGATTCGTCATATTTTTTTATTATTTCTAATACTCTTTCCTCGAAATATTCATCTTTTATATAATTTTCATTATAATTTTCATTATTATTTTCATTATAATTTTCATTATAATTTTCATTATTATTTTCATTATTATTTTTATTATTATTTTCTACAAGATGATTTAAATTTATATTATCACTTAAAGTCCCATCAATATTATTATTTTTTTTTATTATCGAATTATTCATTATCATATTTTTTATATTCATCATATTATGAACATAAATTAAATTAATTAATTTAAAATAATCAACTGTATCATCATTTATATTTACTTCAACTATATTTTTATTTTTAAGATACCATACTATATATTTTTTTGCATCAAAACTTAAATGATTTTGTTTTTTCTTATAATTATTTATAAATTCTGTTGTAACTTTTTGCATTTTAATACCATAAATTCCATTTAATTCTTGATTTTTTTTAATTTCTTTTAAATTATCCCAAGGTAATGTAGTAAAATTTATTTCTAAATTCTTAATATATTCTGAAAAACTTCTATAGATCTCTTCACTAAATGACTCATTATTTTTTAATCTTAAATCTGCTATTAAGTTTAAATTCATACTAAAATAGTAATTATCAACTAAATCATCATTTTTTAAGTTATTCAAATCTAAATTTAAATTATCTAAATCTTTTAAATATTCTTCAACATTTTTTTCTAAATTATCATTATCAAAATAATGACAATCTTGACCTGATATTATCTCATTATAAAATTTACTTTTAAAATAATTTATAATTAAATTTTTTTTTGATTCA
>Ga0181568_10001434_pt1 | contig 21936 bp, 22 predicted proteins | sample 101ome_20_FD_133758 | JGI IMG/M metagenome (GOLD analysis project Ga0181568, IMG submission 133758) | Coastal salt marsh microbial communities from the Groves Creek Marsh, Skidaway Island, Georgia - 101404AT metaG (megahit assembly) | ecosystem: Environmental > Aquatic > Marine > Intertidal...
GGAGTTGACGATCTAACTTATGAATTAGATTTTATTACAACAAGAATCTCAATCAATACAAATTCATATAGCTATGAAGGCATAAATTCAAGTTTTAGTAGGTGGTTAAATACAAACTATGGTTCCGGAGGCTTTTTATCAGGGCTTTTTGGTATTTTTAGTTTTATAGGTTATTTCTTAAACAGATCACAAAGATGGGGTATTTTTTTTGCAAGATACAATCCTACTTATTTAGAATCAATACTTGGTTCAGGTCCTTTAAGCTTGGGTCAAGTTTATGGTGAAACTCCAGTAGGGAAAACAGAAACTTTTTTATTACCTCACTCATCTCTTTTATCTTTTTTGGTGTATTTTGGATTCTTAGGTGTAAGTGTGTTATTTTTGTTATTAATTTACAAATATTTAAATAATAGAAACTCCATTACGACACTTGGGAAAATGATAATGTTATTTGTTTTTATAAATTTTCTAAAGAATGACTTAGCTAATTACTTTGCTCCATTTGTAATGTATTTAGTATTAATTATTGGCATTTTAAACCACAATAACCATTCATTATTTAAGATTTCTTCCGCGAACGGTGATAAAGATACTTGAAACAAGACTTAGAAATATAAATAATAAGTTGATCGGCTTTACAAAAATTGAACCACCAAAAATTTTATTAGCTGGGTCTAGCAGGTCTTTAGTAAACTCTCCGTCAAAGCAACCTACTTTTTCAATGTTATAAATATTTTCGTAGATACTACTTTCAAAATCACAAAAATCAGAGTATTCAATAAAGTAGGATATATTTTGATTTAGGTCTTGAGTTGGGGTTTTTGGAAAACCTAATAAAAAAATCATTAGAAAAATGTATATAAATACATATAAATAGTATTTTTTACTTTCCTTTAAAGAAAGTGCAACAAAAAATATAGTGCTTAAAAGTAATAAAAATGAATAATAATGTGGTTTAAAAGTATCTCCTACGTTTGGATCAAAGTTATTCACTGGTAAACCAGTTATTGCATGAGTAACTAAAAGCAATGCTCCTAAAAGGAATGCAGATATATATTTTCTGAAATCATAATTTGTTCGTAATTTCTTAAATAAAAAAAAGTAAAAAATAATAGATATTAATAAACCAACTGAAGATTTTAGATACAAGTCCGTATTTTTTTGTGTAAAAATTATTAAACTATTTAAATCAGGATCATAAGTCGGTCTTTTTATCTCAGGTGAGGTTTCAAATCTAATTATTTCATTTCTAGACATTGAGTAGCTACTACTATCATTGTTCCAGTAAAGGTCAAAGTAATCGCCTGATGTCTCAAGAAGGGTTATTCCTATGAAAGAATCTGCGTGATAGTTTTTTATTGGACTTGCAGCAAGATTGTAGAGATTCAAATTATAAATTATGTTAAAAGGAGCCTTGTAATCATAATTGCTTCTGTATGTTGCACCACTTTGTACATCTAAAATATTTTTCTCATTTGCTAAAGAATTTTCATAACTTATAGATAAAAACGAAACAGATATTAAAAGTAAAATAATTAAAAGGTGCATTTTTGTAATTCTTGTGAAAATACTTAAATTTGTAATTAATAGGTAGATACAAATAATTGCTAGTACATTACCTTTTAAAGTAATACATGAAATAAAAAGTGGAATCGAAACATAAAGAAAAAAAATATTATTTTTTTCTTTAAATTTTTCAATGCAAAATAAAATCCAGGGTAATATCGCAAACGCTAAAACTTCAGGTTTAAAAACCAACCTTAAGACTATTGAAACTGGAAAGAAATTAAGAAACACAAATGTAGTAAAAATTGTAGTGTTTTTGAATTTATATAATTTTAACAAATAAAAATAGCCTAAAAGTCCATAAATATAAATCCAAAAATTAACCTCTTGTATTGATTTGTGTAAAAACATCTCAACATTACTAAAAGAGTTGTATTGGAAATAATAATTTATGTAATGAATGTAATAATACATTAATCCATGTTCTCTACCAGTCTTAAAATTAGAGTTCGCAAAATGATCAAAATAAACAAAGTATTCAGCAAAGTCAGGACTTTCTGTTGAATCATAAAATAAAAAATTTATTTCTTTAAGCCATATTGTTGAAAATAAAAGTATTAAAAAACTTAAAACTTCAGTTAATTTTTGCTTTTGCAACATAACCATATATTACATTTAGTTAACTTCTAATCTTTTTATTAGAAACAATTAAAATATGTTTGTGAAAGTTTCGATAATAATGTCTTGTTATAATTCTCAAGCAACAATTGGTCAATCTATTGAAAGTATTTTAAACCAGTCATATGAAAATTTTGAATTACTAATTTGTGATGATGGTTCTATAGATGGTACCTTTAGGGAGATTGAGAAATATAGTAAAGCTGATAAACGTATATCCATTTTTAAAAACGAAAAAAATATTGGCCTTACCAAATCTTTGAATTTATTAATTAATAAATCAGATGGAGAATTTATAGCTAGACAAGATGACGATGATATAAGTCTAAGTCATAGGATAGAAACTCAAATAAAAGTAATAAAGGATTTAAATCTTGACTTTGCTACATCGAGGGCAAAAATACTTGGTACTGATAAACTAATTCCAGGATTATCTTTTAACTTGCCGGTATCATTTGTAATGAATTTTAAAAATCCTTTCATACACGGCACACTGTTAATAAAGAAAAAAATTTTAAATGATATCGGTAATTACGATGAGAGATTTTATTATGCACAAGACTACAAACTGTTTTCAGACTTAGTTGCAAGAGGCTTTAAATATACCACAATAAAAGAACCGTTATATAAATTGAATGTAAAAGATAATATTTCTAATAATTTTAAAAAAGAACAAGATTATTATTCAAGATGTGTCAGAAACAACTCAATACCAAATTAATTTTTATAACAAAATCAAACTAAAAATTTATAACCTAATAAAGCCATTCATAACAAAGTTTGAAAAGCTCAAACCTTTTTTCACTTTTGAAAGTATATTGATATATTACTTTTTCCTAGTAGTCATATTTGGAAGGTCTTTCACGGGTATTTTAATTTTTGGATTTAGAGTAGGTGAGTTGATGATAGGATCTGCTTTAGTTTTATTTACGTATTTTGTTTTGTTTAAAAATAAAAAAATAACCAATCTATTAGGTAAAGAAATAAATATAACCTTAAAGATTTTTCTTTTAAGTTTCTTTATTATGAATTTTTTCAATGGAGGTATAACAAATTTTTTGAACCCAGAAACGTATCGCTCGAGTTCCTACATATGGTCAATTGGGTTTTTATTTGCACTTGTTTTTCTTGGAAAGCTTCATATTTTTGATTCAAATTTATTTTTGACAGCGATGTTTATTAGCTTGCCATTAACATATTTATTGACTTCTGTTTATTACCCAAATATTATTTCGGATTTCTTTACTAACTATTCTGACAAAATGAGGATGCTAAAAGGTTCAGATTTATTTATGATTTATTCTATTTACTGTCTTTTATTTTTTGAGAGAATAAAAAATAACAATTTTATTTATATTTTTACATTTATATTATCAGGTACATTAATTCCTTTAATTGTATTCTCAAGTCGTGGGGCTTCGATAGGTACTTTTATTGTATTGATATATAGTGTTGTTTCAAACCGTAAAGCATTTTTAAGAAATAAATTAGTGTTTATTGTTTCAACATTAGCATTCCTAGTTTCTCTTACTCTTTCCTCTATTTACCTGGATTGGACAGAAATTGATTTTGAAGAATTAAATACTGAAATGGCTCTAGACAGTCTAGAGATGACATTGGTTTCAAAAAGATATCCTGAAACCACAAAGCCTTATTTTTATATTGAGAATAATAGGATAAATTCAGGTGATGGAAATTTGAATTGGCGTCTTCAGATTTGGCAAGATGTAATACAAGATTTAAATGATAAAAATTCAATAATGTTAGGTTATGGTTTTCAGGATGAGATTCCGGCCATGCAAAGAATAGACAGAGCAGGTCTAGATGGTACTAATATACATGTTCATAATTATTTTATAAATGTTCTTGCAAGAGGAGGCCTTCTTCATTTATTAATAATCATGTTTTTTTATATTTTTATAATTTTTAGAATAAAAAAATTAGAAAACAAATTAGGTGTAGTCTTCTTTATATTGGCTGTAATGTTTGTATCTTTTTTTGATTCCAGTATGGAAACTGTTAGATATCCGTTCCTATTTTTTACAGTTTTGTCATATAAATTATTAAAGAAGTAATCTATTGAACTTTTTGGAATATAATTATTTAAATGAGTAAAGTTGCATTAATTACTGGCATAACAGGCCAAGATGGATATTATTTAACAAAATTATTGTTAGAGAAAAAATATATTGTTCATGGCACAGTGAGAAGGTCATCTATAATCAATACACATAGAATAGATCCTTTAATTTCCAAATATAAATCTAAAGAAAATCTTACTCTTCATTATTCAGACTTATTAGACCCATCATCTTTAAATCAATTAATTCAAAAAATTCAGCCAGATGAAATTTATAATTTAGCTGCACAGTCACATGTTGCTGTTTCATTTAAAAATCCAGTATTCTCTACACAAACGGGAACTTTAGGACCATTGTCAATACTAGAAGCTGTAAAAAATGCTGATAAAGATATAAAATATTATCAAGCTTCCTCTTCAGAAATGTTTGGTGGAATTGACTCTCAACAATTAAACGAAAATTCTAAATTTATTCCTAAGAGTCCTTATGCAGCTTCAAAAGTATTTGCTCATCAAATTACAACAATCTACAGAGAATCATATGGGGTATTTGGAGTTAATGGAATTCTTTTCAATCACGAATCTCCACACAGGGGAGAAACATTTGTTACAAGAAAAATAACTAGAGCTATAGGAAGAATTAAATTGGGACTCCAAAGTAAATTAACCCTCGGCAATTTAGACGCCTTTAGGGACTGGGGATTTGCAGGCGATTATGTCAAGGGAATGTGGATGATGATGAATCACGACACTCCCTCAGATTGGGTTCTTGCTACAGGAGAGTCTCACAGTGTTAGAGAATTTCTTGATATTGGTTTTAAAGAAGTTGGTCTTAATTATGAAGATTATGTAGTTACATCTGCAAAATACCTCAGACCAAATGAAGTTAATCATTTATTAGGAGATCCCTCAAAAGCAAAACAATATCTCGGATGGGAGCCTGAAACTTCATTTCAAGAATTAGTAAAGTTGATGGTTCAAAGTGACTTGAAATTAGCTGAAAGAGAAAAAACCTTAATTGAAAATAATTTACTTGACCCTACCTGGGAATATTCAACTTAATTATTTTTATACCACTTGTATGAAACCTTTAAACCTTCATCTAAATTAAATTTAGGCTTCCATCCATAGGATTTTATAATTGAAGTATCTAAAAGTTTTCTCGGATTTCCATTAGGTTTTGTAGTATCAAAATCAATATTACCTTTAAAACCTACAACATTTTTTATTTTATGAGCTAGGTCTTTTATAGAAATCTCTTCTCCAAAGCCAACATTAATTAAATCATGTGAAATATCATTTTCTATAACGAATTTAATTGCAGAGGCCAGGTCGTCTACGTATAGAAATTCTCTAAGTGGAGACCCATCTCCCCATACTTTAAAAATACTCTCATTCTTATTTTTTGCATCGTCCATTCTTCTGATTAATCCAGGAATTACATGGCTGGAAGTTCCATCGAAATTGTCATTTGGTCCATAAAGATTTGTTGGCATCAAATTAATTACATTATGGCCAAACTGCATATTTAGAGATCTACCGATTTCTATAGCAGCTAATTTAGCCATAGCATATGGTGAATTGGTTTCTTCTAACTTACCTTCCATAAAGCTTGATTCCTTTATTGGATTTGAGGCATTTAGTGGATATATACAACTACTGCCTAAATTGATTATATTAATTTCTGGCTTATCAACACAAGCTTCAAAGATGTTTACATTTATTTTTAAATTTTCAAGAATAAACTCGGTTCGAAGGGTATTGTTTGCAACTATTCCACCAACCTTAGCGGCTGCATTTATAATAATGTCTGGTGAAAATTCTTCGATTGTTTTTTTTGTTTCTTCAAGAACAAATAAATTAGTGTCTTTTCGTGTAGATGCATAGATTTCATAATTACTGTCGCTAGAGAATATCCTAAAGCAAGACGAACCTACTAAGCCATTGCTTCCAAAAATTAATACTTTTTTTGAATTCATATTCCTTATGATAAATGTCTATAAATTATTTGTGTTTTTAATTACAATAACAATAGTTTGAATATTGTTTATTTTATGACATTTGATTACTCCTTAAAAACATGGAGTGAATCAGCCGCTCTAGATAGAGAAACTAAGTATTTTAATTACTTAAGTGAAAAGTGCGGTTTTAAATTTTATATTGTGACTTATGGATCAAAGGATGACCTAAAGTATTCAAACCAATTTAGCAATGCAACTGTCATTCCGATCTATGAGCACTTTAGAAAAAGCAATTTTACAATTATTAATTTTTTTAAATCATTCACCTATTGCTTTTCTATAAAAAAATTAATCCAAGATGAAAAATTTATTATCAAACAAAACCAATTATTAGGCTCTTGGGTAGCTTGGACATTAAAATTAATTACAGGTTCACGATTATTTATCCGTACAGGATATGACATGTACACCTTTAGTAAATATGATAAAAAATCTTTCTTGAAGGTCTTGCTATATAAATTACTAACAAGAGTTTCTCTTTTATATGCTGATATATATTCAGTAAGTAGTGAAGAGGATATTAAAATTTTAAACAGTACATTTAGAACAAATAAAATTGTATTAATTAGAAACTGGGTAGAAGTTGTAAATTCAAAAGATATAAGTTCAAGAGAAAATAAGATTTTGTCAATAGGTAGACTTGAGTATCAGAAAAATTTTCAATATCTAGTAGATAATTTTAAAAATTCTGATAAAAAAATAACAATATATGGAAAAGGCTCAGAAGAGCATGAAATAAAAAGTCTTGCAAAACAGGTTGGATTAGATTTAGAAATTGTCAATAACATTAATAATGAAGACTTGATATCTAAACTGAATTCTTCAAAGTACTTTATTCAAACATCATTATTCGAAGGAAATCCAAAAGCTTTATTAGAGGCCATGGCTGCTGGTTGTATTGTTTTAGCGAGTAATATTGCTAATAATTCTGAAATTATTAACGATGGTGAAAACGGATTTCTATTTGATTTAAATAAAAATCAACTAAAAAATAAATTTGATTTTGTAGATTCTTTAAATTTAGATCAATTGGAAGATATATCTACAAAAGCTAAAAAAACTATAAAAGAACAGTATGAAATTGATAAAATTGCATCATTAGAAGTAAATTTACTAGAAGAGTTATATTATGAGTGAATCTAGGGATTTTTTGTTGTGTTTTGATGAAAATTATAACATTCAAGCTGAAGTTACGATTTCTTCACTTTTAGAAAATTCAAATTTTAAATTAAATTTTCATATCATTCATGATGATCCAGAATCTTTTGAAGAATCCAAGAAAAGATTAATTAGTTTAAGCAACTTACAATCAATAGAAGTTTACAAATTTAATAAGCGTCAAAACGTTATATTCCCAAATTTTGATGAATCACATATGAGTGAAGCTACTTACTATAGATTATTTTTATCAGACTATTTACCAAGAACAATTAAAAATATTATTTATATTGATCCAGATGTTATTTGTCTTAATAATTTCGATGGTATGGTTGAAACTTCTTTTGAAATTTTAAATAATTCGAAATATGTTATCGGTGCCAAAACAGAACACTATGAAAAATCAAACAATGATACTTCAACTAGGCTGGAGCTTACTAGAAACAAATATTTTAATGCAGGTGTTACTTTTATAGATTATGAAAAATGGATTGATGAAAGCTATACAGAGAAACTAATTTCTCATATGGACTATTTGGGCGATAGAGTTCTTTGGATGGATCAATGTGTTCTCAATTCATTCTTAGATGGTTCATATGTTGAAATTCCTGAACAATTAAACTTTACAAGTCGTTTATACGATAAAGAATTTTTATTAGATGAGGTAGTCTTTTATCACTTTGTTGGAAGCAGAAAACCATGGACTGTTAAGGGAGTATTCTCAGATGGTGAATCATTGTATCAACATTTTCATAAAAGACTTTTTAATAATAATTACCACATTGTTCACAGGTATAAAAGGGATTCAATTTTTCAATTTTTTAAACTTATCTTATCTTTAAGAATCTTTAAATTAAAAAATCCTTTAATATATGTTAGAAATTTTATTGATTCATTTTAGTTTTTATGATGGAAATTATAAATAATAAAGAAAAAAAAGAAACGTTTGCAGTATGTGTTGTTGGTGATTTTAAATTTTTAAGAAAATATTATAAACAATTTATAAACAACCTAAGAGTTGAAGGAAATTATAAAGGCGATGTAGTTATAATTACCTCTAAGTTAACACCTGTCTTTTTGTTTAAATCCAGTAATTTCAAAAACATTCATTTTTTAAAGTTTAATAAAATTAAATTTGATAAAGAAACAGAAACTTCTTTAAAAAGTCTTAATACAGGTACTGAGCCGAATAGGCACATATATAAAAATTTCCAATGGAATAAGTTGCATTTATTTGATCCTGATTTAAAAAAGTGGGACTTTGTATTTTATATTGATATAAACATGACTATTCACAAAAGTTTAATTAGCTTGTTTAAGATAAAGCCTTATGGCAAAATTTTTGCAAATGAAGATTCTAGCTTAAATGAAGATTGGACCTTAGGTGGACAATTTGACAATACGAATCCAATTTACAAAGACCTTGAAAAAAATTACGATTTAAATATTAAAAATTATTTTCAATCTGGGATTCTATATTTTGATACAAATGTTATTGAAACAAGTACTAAGTATGAAATACTAGATCTTGTTAAAAAGTATCCAATTTCAAAAACAAACGAGCAAGGGATTTTGAACATTTATTTTTTATTTATTAAAAAATTGTACAAAGTTATGCCACAAAATCTAGATGGTTTAACAACTTATAGTTATTGGAAAAAAAATGATTCTGTAATGATAACAAAGCAATTGATTGATAAATATAAATGAAGTTATCAAGTGTTATTAAAATAAATTTAAAGCGCAATATTTTATTAATAATCACTTCAATATTTTTTGTAAATTTTATTTTGAATATCAATTCAAATGGAAACCAGTTAATTTCTTATTATTTAAGTAATAAAATTACATTTTTAATCTTACTATTGAATTCACTTTTTTATTTACTACTAGCTAAGGCGTTAAAATCTTCACTAAATCTGCAATCCTTATCACTCTCTATCTGTTATTTTTTATCTAGTTATTTCTTTATAGATTTTTTTTTCCTAGCTATTTTAAATAGTCAAAACTTTCAATTCACTTATCTCTTAGTTTCATCTTTTTGGGTTGGATATTTTATTATTCAAGGAATGAAACAAAAGTGGATTTATCTTCTATTTCCAACTTATACGGCACTATATTTGCTTAATAAAACATTCAGCAAAGAATTATTTAGAAACATTTTTTACAAAGAATTAAATACTGATGTTCCTGTTCAGTGGTTCGAAATGGCACAGAGAATATCTTTAAATAATTACTTTGAGCTATTTCAAAATAATGTTATTGATGGACATGGTCTGTTTTTAAGCTATATACAAGCATTAATTTTTAAATTAAACTTTTTTGAATTTGATTTTATATTTGTAAGGTTAAATTCTAATTTATTTTTAATCTTCACATATTTTTTAATATTTGATTTATTCATATCTAGAAAAAATAAATATTTGGCTACCTTAGCTTTCACTTCTCTGATATTAAATAGTGATTGGTTAACTTATCTATTTATTGATTCTTTGATGTTAGAAGGAATTGTTAGCTTCTTCTTTTGTACTTTTTTAGTAAATTTAAAAAACTTTTTATCAGATAAATTAAATTTAAAATCATCAGTGTTTTTTACTCTTTTTAGTTTACTGATTTTTAGTAAGCAGTTCATTTCTCTCTTGGTTGTTTTGATTCTTATTTATCTGTTTATAAGTAGGCGTGATAAAAATATAATTCCAGCCTTTTTTATTTTTTTATTAGATAATCTGTATAAAAAATTCTTCACCCCAAGTGTTGATGGATTTGAATATACCCAGGGATTAAATTTTTCAAAAATACTTTCAGAAGTTTTAACTCTTCAAAATCTTGCTTTTGAAAATATAGTAAAAATTATAAATCAAACATTAATTGACAAACCTATCTCTTTATTATTAGGAATATTTTTATTTATAAATATTTTCAATATGTATAAATCAAAAAATGTAAAAATAATTGATAACATAGATTTTTATATTGTTATTTTCAACTTAATTTTCATATTCACCCTTTTTATTGTTTGGTGGAAAGATTTTGGTATTCAATCTTCTTTTAGATATATTCTTAATACATTACATCTTGTATTTATAAATATAGTTTTAATGTTTGATAAATTAAGAGAATAGATTTAATTTTGAGTACTTAATCATTTTAAATGCAATATTCAATGCATCAGATAGTTTGATTTTCTTCCCTTCACTGTAACTTCTTCCTTCGTATTTAATAGGAACCTCAATTATTTCTATACCAAGTTTTATGAATTTTGAGAGAACTTCTAATTCCATCCCAAAACCTTTTTCATTCAACTTGAGTTTTTGTATATTTTTCAAACTATACATTTGATAGCATGTCGAAATATCTGACACTTTGTATCTATTTATAAATGAAAACATTATTGATAATATTCTATTGCCAAAATAAGTAGTGAAATAAATATTTTTTCTCTCTTTATTACCTATAACCCTGGATCCCAATATTAAATCGTTTGGGTTCACTTTTGCGACTTCGAACATTTCTACAATGTCATCTGGGAAGTACTCTAAATCAGCATCATGGATTACTACATGGGATGTTTTTACATAATTTAAACCTAGTTGAACCGCAGATGCTTTCCCATCGTTATTTTTTGTTTGCAATACTAAAATTGAACTGTCTTTTTCTTTAAGATTTTGAGCTATAGCTAAGCTCGCATCCGTAGAGCAATTATCTATTAAAATAATTTCATTGAATATATTTGTTTTTTGCAGACGTGTTACTGAATCTAGTAGATACTTTTCCTCATTAAATATTGGAACAATTGCTGTTAGGGTTATATCTTTCACTTTTAAAAATTAATATTTTACAAATATACTACTTTTAGAATTAACATTGTACTTAATTATGAAAAAAATATTGGTTGTTAACACCTCATACAGCCAGTTTGGTGGTGAAGATTCAAATATTATTGATGAAATAAAGCTTTTACAAAAAAATTTTGATGTAGAGTATCTCGAATATAAAAATTCTAAAAGGTTAAATATTTTTGACTTTATAGCTTTTTTTCTTTGTTCAAATTATTCATCTAATAAGCTCTTAAAACATAAAATAAAAGAATTTAATCCAGATGTAGTTTATGTTCACAACACTTGGTTTAGAGCAAATCTTGGTATTTTTAAAATTCTTAAAAAATCAAATGTAAAAGTTTTAGTTAAAATTCATAACTTCAGATATTACTGTACAAGACATTTTTTTATTTCAGGACATTTAAAAAATCAAGATATTTGTAAGATGTGTAACTTGTCTAAAGGTAAAAAAATATTTAATAAATATTTTCAAGAATCTTATCTGAAATCTTTTTTTGTAATAATTTATGGTAAAAAATATTACAAAATATTAAAAAATTATGATCTTCAACTGTTAGTCATGACTCAATTCCAAAAAACAATTTTAGAAAATTTAGGTTTTAACTCAAATAATATAAATATCTATTTAAACCCAATAAATATTACTGATGGAAATTTTAAGTCTGATAGTGATTATTTTGTTTATGCAGGAAGAATTTCAACTGCAAAAGGAACTGAAGAACTAATTAACGCCTTCATTGAAGCAAAACTGAAAAATGTAAATCTTAAATTAATTGGTGATGGTAAAAATCTTGAAACTTTAAAAGATAAATATAATCTACCCAATATAGATTTTCTTGGCGAATTAGACAATGACTCAACATTGAAAATAATTAGAAACGCAAGAGGAGTTATTACTGCTACAAAAATGTATGAAGGCCAACCAAGGCTTCTTTGTGAAGCATCATCTATGAAAATACCTGCAGTATTTCCAAAGTTCGGAGGTATGTCAGAATTTTATCCTGATGACTATGAGTTTAAATTTGAACAATACAATTATTCAGATCTTTCGAGTAAACTAATTCAACTCAATGAGCACAAAAATATTAAAGATATTAGTAATAATGTTTTTGAAAAAGCTCGTTCACTATTTGATGAAAAGGTAATGGTTAAAAAATTTTGTGACCTATTAAGTAAGTAATTAAATATATTATTTAGTTCAATATGATTTATAATTGAAAATAATGATCGATAATCCAATACCATTATTTAAAGTTTTTATGAGTGACGAAGCTTCAGGCTCTGTTTCCAAAGTCTTATCTAGCGGGTATATCACACAAGGTCCTGAAGTAGAAAAATTTGAAGAAGTACTAAAAAAGTACTTTAATAATGAAAAAGTTGTAACAACAAATTCGGCAACATCTGGATTGCATTTAATTTTTCATATGTTGAAAGAATATGGACTAGGTGAAGATAAAATAAAGATTGATACATCGAATGATCACGTATTAACAACTCCATTAACTTGCACTGCTACAAATTGGCCAATAATTTTAAATGGCATAAATTTACGGTGGGTAGATGTAAATCCAGAAAATTGCAACATAGACTTAGATGATTTAGAAAATAAGTTAAATAAAAATACTAAAGCTGTGTTAATAGTTCATTGGGGCGGATACCCAGTTGACTTAGATAGATTAAGAGATATTCAAAATAATTTTTATCAAAAATTTGGCTTCAAATTTGTTATTATCGAAGACTCAGCACATGCTTTTGGTACAAAAACTGATAAGGAAATGATTGGTAATACAGGAAATATTAGCTCTTTTAGTTTTCAAGCTATAAAACACTTAACATCTGTCGATGGTGGGTGTATAAACTTTAACTTCAAAGAAGATGTAGAAAGAGCAAAACTTCTAAGGTGGTATGGAATTGACAGAGAAGAAAACAGAAAAGACTTTAGATGCGAATCTGATATTTTAAATGTAGGCTTCAAATTTCATATGAATGATGTCAATGCATATATAGGAAGAATGAACTTTGAACCTGTAACTAAAGATTTGTTAAAAAAGCATGTAGAAAACGGAATTTACTATAACGATAATTTAAAAAATATTGAAAATGTTGAATTAATGAATTATTCAAATGATTACAGTGTTCCATTTTGGATATACACAATAAAAGTAAAGAACAGGGATAAATTCATGGAGCACATGAAAAATAAAAATATTATTGTTAGCAGGGTCCATGAAAGGAATGATAAACATACAGCAACGAAGTCTTATCAGGAAGACTTACCTCTTTTAGAATCATTTATTGATGAAATGGTTTGTATACCAGTAGGTTGGTGGGTAGGCGAGGAGGAGAGAGAGTATATAGTTGAGTCTATAAAAGAGGGATGGTAATTAAAATTCTAACCATTCAGGATTTTCCAAGTACCACTTAACTAGTTTTTCTAAACTATCTTCAACTGTATACTTTGGCCCCCAACCAGCACTTGTTATAAATTCTCCGTCAATTGCATATCTTAAATCATGACCTGGACGAGATGAATGAAAATCTACTAATTCATAATCAAGATTAAATCCAGAAAATTCTGAAATCAATTTAGCAACTTCTAGGTTGTCTAATTCTTTAGTTCCAGGAATATTGACTTTTAAACATTTAGGACCTACTTCGTTAGTAGGAAACTGTATCTTTTTTAATTTTTCGTAGTTTTCAGTTATAAACATAACAGAGCTTGCAACATCTTCTGAATAAAGGTAATGTCTACTTCCTGGAGTAGATTTATCTTTATTTGCGTGTATAGTAATTTTCTTATTATTTTTTAATTTCCATAATGTATTAGGAATATATTTTTCGGGGTGCTGTCTTTCCCCATAAACATTCATACAGTGGGTGATTGCAATCGGTAAACCATAAGTATTTTCAAAAGCTATTGCAAGTTCTTCTCCACCTGCTTTTGCTGCGCTGTAAGGATTTGTACTGTTATATCTGTCCCATTCTAAAAATGATTGGCCAATTTTAGCTGGACCAAACACTTCATCAGTACTGAAATAAACCATAAGCTCCAGTTTGTCCATAGACCTTGCATAATTTAATAAATTAGCAGTTGCTAAAACATTATCTTTAACAAATGTTAATGGATCAACTATTGATCTATCTACATGCGAAGATGCGGCTAGATGATATATTATTTCAGCGTCTTTAACTTTAGTGTCTAAAAGATTGTTGATTTCTGATTTCAAATCATGATATATAATTTGCAATCTTTTTTTATCTTCTTCTGGATAATCTTTCAACATATGAGAGAATCTGTTCAAGTTTCCAGAATAATCTAGCCTATCTAGACTAATGACTTGCCAGTCTGTATTATCAAGTATGTATTTTATTAATATATGACCAATAAAACCAGCACCACCGGTTACTACTACTTTCTTTGACATATATGCATCTTAATAAATATAAAATACAATATCGATAATTAATTAATAAGGTTCATATAAATTTGAAAGGTAATTTTTCCAATTTGAAATTTCGATGTTAGCAAACTTCGTATTTTTTTGAACATAAAAGTCATACATTATATTTTCAATATGTAGATTTTTATTAATCAATTCTTTCGTATTAAATTTATCAACAAATTCTACTAGATCTTTTGATTTGCTACCAAAATATCCACTTTTTACTCTTTGGTTACTCTCTAATGAAAAATAATTAGAATTATCAGAAATAAAATCTTTTATAAAAGATTCATTGTTAATGATTAGCCTTGGTTCAAAATAGAAAACTTTATCATACTTTTTAAAAAATTCTTTATTGAACTTCAGTGAATCAAGCATTCCAGCACCTTTATTTTTTCTTCCTACTTTATTTTTTTTTCTAAGTAAAAATTCAGTACTTTTAGGGAGAAGGCTAATTATATCCTTAGGCAAAGCGGAATAGCTTTTTATTGTATTGTCAATTAAAACTACAGAATTAAAATAATCATAGATATTTAAATTTGCAAGAGCATCAAAACCAGACTTGTAGGAATCTATTCTATTTTTTCCATATTCAATTTTTATATCATCAAATAATAGAAAAGGCTTTTGAACAACAATTGATGAATTGAGAATTAATAAACTATCCATTAATTTACTTTATTTTTATAAAAAACAGTCAATGAAGGAAAATCTTTGTATATTTTATGAGGGTGCGTATTTTTAATTGATATTAAATAATCATTAATTTTCGGTTTATTATATTTTACCATCCAGTCAACAGAATCTCTTTCTACACTTCCACCCTCAAGCATTAATGCTTTATTTGCAATTGGAAGATAATTTTGTATTGCATACTTATAAGTATTTGCGTCATTAGAAATATCAATATGTATTAAATCAAAATTTGAACAATTTTTGTGAAAATTGTAAAAATCTCCATATTCAATATGAATTCCATTATGGTTATCAAATTTATTTATGATTTCCTCATAATTTGCATTTTTGTATTCATACTTGTCAAATAAATCTATAGCAGTGATTTTACAATTTTTTTGACGGTATTTAACAAAAGCATTTAATGAATACCCGTCAAGAATACCAATCTCTAATATTGAACCTGGGTTAACGTGTGAAATAATTTCATTAAAAACAGAATCATAGTTATTTAAGCTATAGGAAGATTGCATGTTATTCATATATAAATTTAAATTTTAATAATGTTAATGTCATTTTAAGTCATGAATTTTAAAAATAATTATTTATTAGAAAACTATCCTTCATCATTAATATTACAAATAGGAACAAATAAAAATGGAAGACTTATCTCAACTCGAATCATCTAGTTTAAAAAACTTGGGTGAAGAGTTTGTGCTGCATCATCATTTGGGCCTCGGAGATACAATAATTTGTAATGGTCTTGTAAATTTTCTTTCGACTAAATACTCAAAAATTTATCTACCAGTAAAAGAAAACTTATTTAATACAGTTCAATTTTTGTATTCTGAAAATAAAAATTTGAGTCTTTTTAAAATTTCAAACGACTCAAGAGAGGAAGATATCTATGAATTTGCTTTATCAAAAAATGTAAAAATATTAAGAGTCGGGTATCAGAATGTTAAAGACCAACCATTTAATTTGGCATTCTACAAACAATTGGGCCTTCCTTATCGCTATTCTCAAAAATATTTCAGTATACCAAGCGATATCAACAAAGAGGTTTTATTAAAAGATCATTTGATAAATTTTTATAACGTTAATCCAAATTCTTATTCAGTAATTCATAATGAATACCAGTTTCCTGGTGGCAAGTTTGATTTAAAATTAATCGACGAACAAAATGCAATATATGTTTCAAAAGAGTCAGATTTATTTATGAACCTTTTTTTGTACAGAAGCTTAATTGAAAGTGCTCAGACCATCCACTGTATTAATAGTAGTTTTTTGCATTTAGTTGAAAGAGTTAATACTAAGGCAAAACTTTATTATCATAATCTTCGTAAAAACAATTTACACTTAAGTAATAAATGGACCTATGTTGAATATGATGATTGAAATACCTGTATCACATGGTGAATTAGTTGATAAATTGACTATTTTAGAAATTAAATTAGAAATGATATCTGAAAAGTCCAAAATAAACGAAATTATTACTGAGCATAAATATCTTTCAAGCATTTTCAATAAAATAAAAACTGAAGAAGAAACAGTCTTATCATATTACGAAGAATTATTAGCAATTAATAAAAAACTTTGGAATATTGAAGATTCAATTAGAAGTTTAGAAAAACAAAAAAAATTTAATTCTGAATTTATAGAGCTTGCTAGAAAAGTTTATTACACCAATGATGAAAGGTTTGAAATTAAATCTAAAATAAATGCATTATTTAATTCAAATATAAAAGAACAAAAATCTTATGAAAATTATAAATGAAAATAGATAAAGTTATACTTGCCTCAAACAATAATAAAGATTACTTAGACTTTTGGCCAATTGTATCTGAAGCTTGGTTAAGAATGGATATTGAGCCAGTTTTAATTTATACAGGTAAAGAGAAAATTAAATTAGATGGAAATGTAATTAATTTTCATATAGACGGAATAGACCCAGTTTTTATTGCACAAAATATTAGAATTTTAGCTCCTGCCCTTTTTGAAGACAAAAATTCAATAACATCTGATATTGATGATTTACCTCTATCAAAAAAATATTTTGTTGATAATGTAAAAGATATACCTAATCATATGTTTGTAATTTATAGATGGGGGTTTATAACAGAAACTATGGTACCCATTTGCTGGACTCTAGCAAATGGCAAGGTTTGGAAAGAAATTTTTAATATTAAAAGTGAATCAGATATTGTAAATAAACTAATAAATTGGTATCCACTTAATTACAAAAAAGGGAACCAAAATTGGTATACAGATCAACTGAAACTAAAAAAATATATCTCCAAATTTGATAAAAAATATCCCAATAGAGTAATTTACTTTGATGACCAAACACTACATTTCAATAGAATAGACAGGTCTGAAACAGATAGTGTTTTGTTCAATTTACAATCTAAAAAAGTAGAATACACAGATTATCATATGCCTATTCCTTATAAGCAATTTAAAAATATTATTGAACAAGTTTTTGAACTATCAAAACAAAATGGATATATTTAAAAAATACGTTCTTGAATTTAAGAGATATTTAATTGATATATCTATACTTCTATTTTTTATTTTTATTAAAAAATCAAACAATTTTGAATTTACAATATTAACTGGTTCAGATTCAACACATTTTAAAAGCCTTTTAAATTTACTTAAGTCACTTTCTATTTATGAATCGAACACCAACATAAAGATTATTAATTTAGGACTTGATAGTCATGAAATAGAGTTAATCCAAGAACTATACAATTATGAAATTATAGATTTTAATTTTGAAGATTATCCAACTTTTGTCTCAGAAAGAGACCAATTTAATAAACTAGGTTCTTATGCTTGGAAACCTATTTCTATAAGGAATGAATTTAAAGAAAGCGGCAAAAATGTTATTTGGCTAGACGCAGGTTGTGTTATTACAAAAAGTTTAAGTAAAATCAAAATATTAATTACAAAAAATGGTTTCTATTCTCCTGAAAGTTCTGACCAAGTAAAAAAATGGACACATCTTGAGACAATAAAACTAATGAAAATTCCACAGTCAGTTCTTAATAAAAGAAATATTAGTGGTGGAATTGTGGGATTTTCTCAAGTTAATTCCAAATCAGTCAAAATGCTAGAAGATTGGTATTCATATTCAATTATTAAAGAAGTAATTTCACCTGAAGGCAGTAGTCGATTAAATCATAGACAAGATCAAACATTGCTAACTTTATTGATGCATCAATATAAACTATCATGGCTCACCCCAAGGACACATAAAATGTTTGGAATTTTAAAACATCAAGATGTAGAAAATTAAATTAATTTACAATGCATACAACGAAGAATACAATTACATAAAACATGAGTAATTCAAAAACCTTATTTTCAAGAGACTATTTTTACAAAAGTCACCAGAATGAGATTTCTAAATACATAACTCAAGACACAAATTATATAAATATATTTAATAAAAATTCAAAATTTCCTAAAGAATATTTCAATAATGTTTTAATTGAGGATGATCAAATAACTCTTGAAGCTCAGCTGAATCAGGCACTTAAAAAAAGAAAAATGGATCTTATAATATTAACCGACATTTTTGAATTAACCGACGACGCATACAGTACTTTAAAAAATGTCAAGCCATTCTTGAAGGATGAAGGATTATTAATCTTATCTAGTACTAATCCACTTTGGTACCTATTGATAAATATTATTGAAAAAATTGGCCTCAAAGAGCCATCAAAATTTAAATCTTATATAAAGCCAAATAAAGTTGAGAATATTTTGAAGGCAGCAAACTACGAGAAAGTTAAGAACTACAACAGACTCTATATACCTTTCAGATTTTTTGGCCTTGGTCCAATTTTTAATTACTTGATGTATCTTTTTCTTCCATTTTTAAACTTGGGTATCAGAAATTATTTAATATATACGAATAAAAAATTTGAAAATAAAAAAATTTCAAAATCGATTATTGTACCTGCAAAAAATGAGGAAGGAAACCTAGATGAGTTGTTGAATAGAATCCCTCACTTTGAAACTGACTATGAAATTATTATTGTTTGTGGAGAATCGTCTGACAATACACTTGAGAAAGCAAAATCATTAATAAAAAGTAGACCAGAAAATATAATTAAGGTTTTAACTCAGACAAAAAATGGAAAAGCAAATGCAGTATGGGAGGGTCTAGAGCTATCTGATAATGATGCAGTTGCAATCCTTGATTCTGACTTGAGCGTTGATCCAGAAAAGTTAACTGATTTCTTTGAAATAATAGAAAATGGTCATGCAGATTTTGTGAATGGCACTCGTCTAATTTACAAAATGGAAAAAGGGGCAATGCAATCATTAAATAAATTAGGGAATAGATTTTTTCAATTTATTATATCTAAACTAATATCGGTAAGGTTAACTGACTCACTTTGTGGAACTAAAGTGTTCAAAAAAGAAAATATTCAGAATATAAAAAAATGGCAAAATAGCATGAAATTTGAGGATCCTTTTTGTGATTTTGATTTAATTTTTTCTGCTGCATATTCTTCTCAGAAAATTGTGGAACTTCCTGTTTACTATAGAACAAGAAAATATGGCAGTACTAATATATCTAGATTTAAAGATGGATGGAAATTGCTTTTTTATTTTTTTAATTCATACATATTGTTCAAAACAGATTTTAAAAAAGAAGAAAATTCAAATTAATATGAATAAATTAGTTTCTGTAATAATTCATAGTTTTAATAGATATGAATATCTTACAAATGCAATTCAAAGCGTTTTGAATCAAACTTTTACTGATTTTGAAATAATTTTGATAAATGACGAGTCTACCGATGAAAGGTATTATAAAGATAATTTTGGCAAAACAATTAAGCAAATTGATATAAAACGAAACGAATATCCTAGGTGGACTGGTTCTAGACAAGGATTGATAAATGTTGGCTTGGAGCATGCAACAGGAAAATATATAGCACTTCTTGATGATGATGATTGTTGGATTGAAAATAAACTTGAATTACAAATAAGCGCCATGGAAGAAAATTATTACAAATTTTCTTCAACAGAGGGTTATTTTGGCTATGGAATGTATGATCCCAGTAAAGATTATTTACTTTATAATAGGGAACACTTTAATAAAGTACTTAGAAAAAAATATAGATATACAAGATATTTAAAAAATAGAAAACTTCCTAAAGTTTGGGATGAAAAATTTTTAAAAATACACAACTGTGTAGTTAAGTCCAGTGCTGTAATAGAAAAAGACCTTTTAAAAATGATTGGTGGTTTTAGGGGCATACCAAATAAAGCTGATTATGATTGTTGGCTAAACCTTATTAAAGTTACAGATTTACTTTATATTGATGAACCCCTGTTTTATTACGATGGTGCACATGGTTCGGGCCAGTATTATTGATTTAAAACTTTATTAAATAGTTTTTCATACTTTTCACACATTGCAGTTGAGTTATAAGGGTAAGACTTCATTTTCTTTTCAAACTGACCATAATACTCAATTAAGTATTCAAGCCTCTCTTCAAAGTTCTTCAGAGTAACTTCTACACCATAATTCTTAGCATATTCAGGAATCCCTCCACTATTTATATATAAAACCGGAAGTCCGCACAAAGCAGCTTCAATATGATGATTACCGGAAGGTTCGTTAAGCGATCCAGTTACATAAATATCATGTTCTTTAATTTCATTGGCTAGTTCAAATCCACTTAAAGGAGCCATAATTTTGGTGTTTTTGAAAGCGAATTCCTTATCAACATTTCCTAAATATGTAAATTCAATCTTGTTTCTCCATTTATTAGTTTCAAGCAGCTGGTCAATTAAGCTGTAAAGTTCAAATCCTTTTAAATAATTAGAACTCCAGTGATGAGTCAAGAGTTTAAATTTTTTATTAACAGGCTTTTCAGTTCTTCCATAAGAGTTAAAAATCAACTCATTTGATCCAGACATAATTACTGTAGATTTATTCTCATCTAAACCGAGCTGTAAATATATATCTTGTAGCCAATTACTAACAAATACTACGCTATCTGCTATTTCGGTTGATGATAAATACAGTTTGTTTACACCTTCCGTATTTTTTCTCTCGTCGCATTCATTAATTCTTTGAACAACTCTTGTTTTTTTATTAATTTTAGAGATATATTTTTTGATTTCTTTTTTACCGAACGTTGAAGTACTACCTCTTCCTTTTCGAGGATCAGTAAAAAGAATTATATCGATATCTTTATCTTTTAAATCAAAAACAATAGTATGTCCATTAGCTTCTAAATACTCTTTAAGGTTGATTAAAAACAAGTTTCCACCACCCCAGGGCCCTTCAATAATTTTTGATCCGAAACTTATTTTCATAATTATTATCCTAAGTTAACAAAATATTTTCTGTTGTTAATTTATATGTTTATTATATTAATAGATACGGGGGCGTGGTGAAGTCTGGAGTTCACGCCTGCCTGTCACGCAGGAGGTCGCGGGTTCGAATCCCGTCGTCCCCGCTATAAGGCCAGATAGCTCAGTCGGTAGAGCACTTGTCTGAAAAA
>Ga0181568_10001439_pt1 | contig 21922 bp, 11 predicted proteins | sample 101ome_20_FD_133758 | JGI IMG/M metagenome (GOLD analysis project Ga0181568, IMG submission 133758) | Coastal salt marsh microbial communities from the Groves Creek Marsh, Skidaway Island, Georgia - 101404AT metaG (megahit assembly) | ecosystem: Environmental > Aquatic > Marine > Intertidal...
GAATTTAACCTCAATACTTGATATGGAATTATATTCAACACTTGCTATGAAAGTGACATCAGTACTTGATTTTACAGTTTCCAGTAATGATGTAAACTTTAATACAGGAACGGGTGGCTTTAACATTTGGGGTATTGGTGATACTATTATTAATTCACCTTATGTTAAAACAATTGGTACACTTCAGGCAACTGCAGTTGCAGGTATTAGAGGAGACTTTACAACATTAGGTGCTCCATTGCCATCAGGCCCTGTATCATATAATGGGGCAATATATTCAGCACCAGTAGATGTTCCAACAAGCTTATTATTTACTTTACCAGAATTAAACTTTGCATTACCTGCTTTATTTGCTGGTTCACAAGCTGAAATGCCCGAACCACCTTCAAAGTCTACTTCTATCTTCCCAAGAGGATATTTTGCTCAAGGATATACTTCTGGTTATATTTCTAATATTGATGATGGTGCGAAATCAATCGCATCAAAATTTAAGAAAGGTATTATATAATGGAAAGTAAGTGCATCGATAGATCAGATTTAACTACAATTAATAAACTCAGTTTATCTGCTGGACCATATACCAATGTTGATGGTCAATACACTTTAGCTCAAGTTGATGTTTTTGCACAAGATTTATTAAACAATATTGAAACTGATTCTCAAGATAATCCACTTGCAATAATGTATTCTCAATATGGCGATGCTTTATATGAAGGAACAGATTTTATTAACACACTTAAAAATTTACCATTAACAGATTATCCTGACTTAGATAGAAGATGGTCAAAAGGAGATATAACTGATATAGAATTTGCAGATTTTATCCAAGCTTATAATTACACACCTTCCAATGTTCCAAATACAAATACAGATAAACTTCTGCGCAATTTAGATTCATATTATAAAGATACTTTTAGTGAAAGTATTTTGGGTGGATTCTGTAAACAATTCCCAGAAATTTTCCAAAAGATTGACCAGTTTTTTGAGTTAATTGGAGAAGTTAATGCTCTTATAAAAGACGCAATATCTTTCTTTTCTAAAATTAGAAGTTATAAAGATCTTCAAAAAGAAGCAGAAAAGCAAATTGTAAAAAAGCTAATTAAAGAATTAAAGAAAAAAATTGGCGACATTATTGATAAAATCTTTATAGAGGTTGAAGAAGCAATTGGAAACTTTGATATTGAAGGTATTATTGGTGATGTCAAAACATTTATGAGAAAAGGTGTTGCGAAACCCATTATGACAGCCAAAGAGGAAATGTGCGCATTCTTTACTCCGGAAAATAAAAAGACTTTTAAAGAAAAAATGAAAGGTCTCATTGATTATGCTGTAAGCTTATTTGAAAGCCCTAATTTAGAAGCAATACAATTCTTTATTGCTCGATTCTGTGCGTTGGTTACAAATATTGAAGGTTTGATAAGAGACATTAAGAAACCTTTAGATGATTATTCATTAAGATTTCAAACAATAGCAAATCGACTATCAACAATATCAAATATTAACACTTCCACAGCAATTCGTGCAGGAGCTATTAGATATTCTCCTGAGGTTCGCAAAGACACAATAAATAGATTAGAGGCAAGGGCTACTGATCCAGGTGGTAAAGATTTCACACCTACTGGAGAAGAGCCAGAAGAAGTACCAGAACCAACAGCATCTGAATACAGTAATCTTCCAAAATGTGGAGCTGTATGGAAAGGATCTGACCCAACATTTGCCGTTGAGGGCGATTGGACAGATGTAGAAGAAGGTGTTGGTATCTATGGGTACACAAGAATAGATTTAGATGTAAAGGTATATCTACATAGAGTACAAAAAGAAATAGGTGGTACTTTTACAATTACGGAAGGTTGGATAAGTAAGGCATATAATGAAAAGCAAGAAGGTGATGAACAAAATTCTCACCTGAGTGGTTTAGTTATTGATGTTAAGAAAGATATGGCTGACCCGGCTTTGTTTATGGAAACAGCATTGAAAAATGGCTTTAAATTTGCAAGAGAATATGACGACTTTATCCACCTAGATATAAGAGAGACTCCAGGGCAATGACAATAGATGTTTTTACACCCAGAACTAAAAAGATAAATCTTTATACAGATTTTCATAAGGATTTGCGCATTAGTCCTATTTCAAAAGATGTTGCTTTATTAAAAGACGAAGATGCTGTTAAAAGAGCAATATCAAATTTAATACTCACCGACCCAGGTGAACGACTTATGCAACCTTATATTGGTGCTGGTATTCGCGAAATGTTATTTGAAAATCTTACGCCGGGTACTTTGAAGATTATAGAGGAACGTGTAAGAGATACAATCGACATTTACGAACCGAGAGCAGAACTTATTGACGTAGCCGTAGAATCAATAGACGAACAATCAGTACAAATTACTGTATTATTTTATGTAACAAACGAAGAGCAACCAATTCAGCTAGATGTTATTTTAGAAAGGAATAGATAGAGATGGCCAATCCAAAGACTCCAATAACCGAACTGGATTTTGATTCGATCAAAAACCAGCTTAAAACATATTTGCAAACGCAAACACAATTTAAAGACTATAACTTCGAAGGAAGTAATATGTCAGTACTTTTAGATGTTCTTGCATTTAACAGTTTCCAAAATAACTTTTATACAAATATGGCACTTAACGAAATGTTTCTTGACTCGGCCGTCCTCAAGAACAGTATTGTTTCTCATGCCAAAGAATTAAATTATATTCCTCGCTCAAGAAAATCTGCTAAAGCTGTTGTCAATGTAACTATTGTTGATAGTACACTTACAGATTCCACTGTTACAATTCCTCAATATACTAATTTTTCAGCAACATATCAAGGTGAAACATATAACTTTATAACAAATCAGGTTTATATTGCTCGAAGGGTAGAGCCTGGTACATACGTTGCAGAAAATGTTGAAATTTTTGAAGGGCAAATTCTTGCAAGTTTCCAAAGAGAAGGTTTCATTGTAGATGCTGACGGTGTACTTCGTGTTCAACTAACAAATAATGAAGTTGATACTGATAGTATTGTTGTATTTGTTGACGCAGAAGCCACAGAAGATCAAAATATATTTACAAGAGCAACAACAATTTTTGGTGTTGAACCTTTAGATAAAGTCTTTTATCTTGAACCGTATCTTGATGATAGGTATGCAATTTATTTTGGTGGTAATAAATTTGGATTACAGCCAGAAGAGTTCGAAGATGTTCGTGTAAGGTATCGTGTTTGTTCCGGTGAAGAACCAAATGGAGCAGCAAGTTTTACAGCATCCTTTATAGATGGAGCAACAATTAGTGTTACTACTGTATCCGCTGCCTCTGGTGGTGCTGAACGCGAATCATTAGAAAGTATTAGATATTTTGCTCCTAAAGCATTACAAATACAAGAAAGAGCAGTAACCACAAAAGATTATGAAGTATTATTAAAACAAAAATACCCAGAAATTACTGCTGTATCAGCCTATGGTGGCGAAGAATTAGATCCACCTCAATTCGGTAAAGTTGCGATTAGTATCTTTTTGAATGACGATACACAATTACTTTCTTCTACGCTTGCAAACGCTTATATTGAATACCTGTCGACAAAATCACCTCTAGGGATTGAACCTATTTTCGTGCAAACAAAGTTCTTGTATGCGGATATCACAGTTGATGCGACATATACTACAAAGAACACATCAAGGTCAGTTCCAGAACTTGAAGCACTTATTCGTGGCGCGATTCAAACACATTCTGATACAAACCTTGAAGATTTTAATAAAACATTACGACTATCAAAATTAAATGCTGAAATTGATGCATTGGATACAGGCATTCAAAGTAATAGTATTACTGTATTACCTATTATCGAATATGCTCCAGTTGTTAATGTTGAAACTAACCCAACATTTAAATTCTCAGCAGAATTAATTAAACCATATCCATATAGAAGTTTTAATGGATTTACTGATTATAAACCAGCAATTAAGAGTAGTGTATTTGATGATAAAGATGGAGAATGTGTATTCTTACAAGATGATGGTATAGGTAACATTATGACAGTTACTGATGATGTATCAAATCCACAAATTATTAATCCAACAGCTGGAACTGTAAATTATACTACAGGTGAAGTAAAACTTACAAAATTTATTGTAGAAGCTTATACAGGCGCTGGAATTAAAATTATGGCAAGAGTCAAACGAAGTGATGTAACGGCACCACAAGGTCGTGTGTTTATACTTCGAGACACAGATGTTAAAGTAAATATGATTAACGAGACGACAGGCACTGGATCTACATCATCTAGTTCCACAACATATTAATAGGAAAAGTTTATGGCCGTCACTCAAGGCGAAATCAATAAGAATATAGCCTTTTTTATTAAACAACAATTCCCTGGAATATACAGGGAAGATGGTGCAGAGCTCGTCCAATTAGTAGAAGATTATTATAGATTTGCTGAAACACAAACTAACCAACACAACTATATTTCAAGAAGAATTTATGAAATACGAGATGTTGATACTACTCTTGCAGATTTTATTATATTCTTTCAAAAGAAATTCCTTCAAGATTTACCTCTTAAAGAAGATGTAATTAAATTTATTGTTAAAAATATTCTTGACTTATACAGAAGAAAAGGTACTGCAGCAGGTATTGAGTTATTCTTTGCAATATTTTATGAAGAATTTGATTTGGATATTACATATCCAGCAAAATTCATGCTCAAAGCTTCAAACAGTGAATGGCGCCAAGGTGTATATTTACAGTTATTCCCAAATACAGGTGCTTTCTTTTCTCAATCCGGTAAAGAATTTAGTTATTTAGATCTCATTTCTCGTAATATTACTGGTTCGGCATCTGGTGCAAAAGCTGCTGTCAGTAAAGTTAATTTTATTATTTTAAATGGTATTGAAACACCTATTATTTACCTTGATGCTTTAAAAGGTAATTTCCAACGATATGATGATTTAATCGTAAACATAAATGGAGAAGTGGTTTCTTTTGGTCGTGTTAACGGTTCTTTAAGTGGTATCATTATTGATGAAGAATATCCAGGCACAACAGGAAATAATATTGGTGACATTTATGATGTCGTATCAGAATATGGTGGCGGTGGTAAAGCAATTGTCACAGAATTATCAAACAAAGTTACCGGAGAAATAGATTATAATATTGATAGTGGAGGTTTTGGATATACAATAGATAATACAAGATTATTAGTTTCAAACCAAACACTTATTTTACCTAACGCAAATACTGATTATATCATATACGAAACACTTGTTGATACAGCAAATAACCAAGGAATTATTATTGGTCAAAACGAATCAACTATCGGTGTAAGAATGAACACAGGCCAAGAATTTGATTTGTCTAGACCAATTAGTACTTTAGATCGTAGTTCAAATTTTGTTCTACCAGTTGGAGGCATTTCTCCAAAAAATGAATCATCTCCTGGAGCATTATTTCCAGACACCGGCGCAAATACCGATGTTAAGGTTTCACTATTAACAAATACATTTACTGCTGAAGTAATTACAGATCCTATTCAACCACATTTAGCAACAGTCTTAAATATTGCTGATTATGAAGTGAATGCTCCATTCTCAGGAACAGCATCTCCAGTTAATTTAAGTACTCCATTGGATGAAGCATTTGATATTGAATCATTAACAATTGGAACAATTGCTGATTTTGCAAATATTAATCCTGGTACCGATTACGTTAACGACGTTTTTGCAAGAGCAGAAGATGAAGTATTTAAACGATTTGAAAGAAAGAATCAAATATTAAGATTTGCAGAACCAGGCACCGCTGGAAACTTTACTAAAGGTGAAATTGTAGCTGATGCAAATACAGGTATACAGGGTGCCGTTGTAGATACTGACACAGAATTTGGATTTATTACTGTAACACCATACTCGTATTATGGCTTTGAAGGTATTGAAGAAGTTGAAAGATTAAATGGTGATGTATTTCCAGTTGTCGGTTTTGAATTTGATTATAATAGTAGGTCATACGGTGACAATGCTGTTATTGATGCCGATACAGAATTTGCAGTAGGAAAAATTAAAGAAGTTGCAATTGATAATTCTGGCTTCGGATATATTGACGGGTTTACAGCTCAATTAGTTGACCCAGATGATGGTGAAATTCAAGCTCAAGGAACACTTCAATGTTTAAAACAAGGTGTGACTTCTGGGTTCTGGGCAAATTACTCTGGTCATATTAACGGATATATTGAATCAGCAAATGGAGTTTTAGATTATTATACTTCAGGACAACGAATTCAGGATAGTGATTATTACCAAGAATATTCATACCAAATTAAATCTAAATTAGGTAAAGAAACATACGAAAAATTATTAAAAGAAAATATGCATTTGGCTGGTTCCAAAATGTTTGGCGATTTCATTTATAAAGCTAAAGTAGATGATCAAACAAAAGCAAGGTTCTTAAGATTATTTAATGATGACGGCAGAGGTTCACCACTTGATATTGCAAATGTTGAGTCACTTGATGCTGCAGTTACAAATTATTATGCAGATTCTACATTCGTAACAGCAGACCATGTCAAAGGTGGTGGTTATTCAGGACCTGTAACTCTTGATGTATCTACAATAGATATTAGTGATTCTTCTGGTAACTATCCAAGTACAACAACAATTACGGTGACGAACTAATGGCAACGATAAGATATGTATCAGACGGCGACCCATATCCAGCTAAGGCAGGAAGAACACCATTAACAAATGATGGTTCAACTTCTAGAGCAGGTTTTGGTGGCGGTAATACTATTTCAGATCAAACACATAATTATGCTTTTACATATAGAGCAGGAACAAATACAAGCAACCCACAACCAACAACATTAGGGGCAATGGGTATTGCAAATAATGGAGTAGTACTTTTTAATCCAAGTGCTGCGCCGGGACCATTACCGGGTGGAAACCAGAATCCAGCTCCAGGATTTACATTTAATGCTGTATTTAATGAATCTGCTTATGGTGTAGATGCATGTGGTGGGCATCCGGAACAAAATGGAGAATATCATTATCATTCGGGTTCATTTTTAATTAATTGTTGGGATTCAAAAGTTTGGGGCTCAAATGCATATTATAATGATACAGATTTTTCAGGCGATCATTTTAGACATACAGATGGTCACAGTAAAGTTTTAGGATTTTGTTTTGATGGTTATCCTTTATATGGACCATACGGTTATCAAAATCCGTTAGACCCTAACACATTAGCTGTTCAACAGACAAGTAGCTGGAGAACATTGGCATCAGAAGCAGCAGGAAGAGGCTTTACTTATGCTCAAATACCAGCAGGAAGTTTTATAAACGATTATGAATATGTTCAAGGTATAGGAACACTTGATCAATATAACGGGAGATTTTGTATTACTCCAGATTACCCAACTGGAACTTATGCATACTTTTTGACTTTTGAAAGTGGTGATTTAACTACACCAGCATTTCCATATATTTTTGGATTAAGTACAAAAGAACAAAGAGATGTTTAAACAATCAAGAATAAATATTAAATTAAAGATTTTATAAGAGGAAGCTATGGCCAAGCAAATTATTAACATCGGAGCATCCGCAAATGACGGGACAGGTGACCCGCTCAGAAATGCCTTCGATAAAACAAACGATAACTTCAATGAGTTATACCTTGCATTAGGAAGTTCAACAACTGCTACATCACTTTTTGATAGTAGCGGCAACCTTGATTTAACAGGTAAATCTCATAAAATATCATTCTACTATGCTACAAAAGCATTACTAGATGCAGTAAATCCTTCAACATATCACGGAGCAATAGGACATGCTCATGATACAGGAAAACTTTACTATGCTCATAGTGGGGAATGGGTAGAATTAGCAACCGCCGACGATTTGCAAGGTGGTGGAGGTTCCTCAGCTAATACATTTGGTACAATAGCAGTTTCTGGCCAGACTTCGATTGTAGCAGATAGCACTACTGATACTCTTACTCTTGCTGCAGGCACAGGAATTTCTTTAACAACAAATGCTACCTCTGATAGTGTTACAGTTGCTTCAACGGTAACAGCTCCTAATACATTTGGAACAATTGCTGTTGGTGGTCAAAGTAATGTTGTTGCAGATAGTTCAACAGATACACTTACATTTATTGCCGGTTCTAATATTACTCTTACAACTGATGCCACCAATGATAGTATTACAATTAACTCTTCAGGTGGCGGTGGTTCAAATACTATTAATTTAAATAGTGCAGCTGCTGGAACAGTTGACACAAGCCAAGACAGTTATGCTTTCATTGATGCAAATGATAGTGGAAATACTAAAAAGGCAACTCTTTCAGATTTAGTTGCTTCGATCGCCGGTACAAATTTAACTGCAAGTAATGGTGTACTAAATGCTGCTGCTGGATACGCAAATGCTGATGTTGATGCTCATTTAAATACGAGTTCCGCAGCCAATAATGAAATACTTAGTTGGACTGGAACAGATTATGATTGGGTAGCAGCTGGTAGTGGTGGTTTTACTCCATCTCGTGTCACAGAAGCAGAAACAACAGCAAGTATTAATGATGGTGCTTCGGGGAATGTTGAATATGCAGATTTAGGAAAATCATTTGCTCTTTATACAGTTACAGTTGATAAACCATCTTGGATAAGAATATATTCTGATACAGCATCAAGAACAGCAGATGCTGGTAGACCACAAGGTCAAGATCCTGCAGAAGGTGCAGGTGTTATTGCAGAATTTGTTGCGACTGCAAATAATACAACATTTAAAGTGACACCAGCAATTTATGGTTATATTGATAATGGAGAAACTACATTGCCCGTTGCGATAAAAAATAATTCGGGAAGCACAGGAACGATACAAGTTTCATTAACAGCATTAAAATTAGAGTCCTAATTTATGGATAAACATATTCACACGGTAATATTAATACCAGGTACAGACGAAGCAGCATTCTTAGAAAATGAGGCTGCCGGAATGGAAGTCGTCAGTAATTTGAATATGTTTGACTCCATTATTTCAATGAGATTAACTGAAACAGAGGTTGCAACTTTATTAGAAAGTGATAAGGTTGTTGATGTTGAAAAAGAAATGCCTGTTGTAGAATTAGCATATCCAGACACTCCAGAATATTCTAGAAGTACTACATTGGAAACACGTAATACACCATCTGGTTCAAATGGTGCCGATTATTCTCCAACGAGTTTTTGGTTCCATGGTGGAGTAAATATCACATCAAATTCTGCTCCAGTGGGATTTTTTACGACCAATGGTGAAGATTCCGAAGTTTCAGCAACAATAGAACAAAACTATGTTGGTGAATATGTTGATATTGTAGCTGTTGAAGCAGGAACTCCATCAAACAGTTATGATTATTATGCATATAGTCACCCAGATTTTCAAGATGCAAATAATAGCCCAAGATTTGTAAAAACAGATTGGACAACATATGATTCTGGCCTAGTTGATAATGACCAAGCTTCGGCAAACACAGAATTTTTTACTTCCCATGCTATTGGTGTTTTGAGTGCTGCAGGTGGGAAATACTGTGGTTGGAGTAATGCTTCAAGTTTAAGAACGGTATATCTTTCAAATGGTGTTGCCGCGGCATATAATGGAGTATTAAATTTTCATCAAAATAAACCTGTGAATCCAGCAACAGGAGTTCGTAACGCGACAGTTGTTACTGGTGCCTGGGGGTTTGCAGGAGTCGATTTAATTGGTGCAATACCAATTGACGATATCTATAAATTAGAAGTTTATGATGATGATGGCAATATGACAACAATTAATAGACCAACTGGGACTGGTTTGCCACAGACATATGCAATTACAGCAACAGCTTCAGATTCAAGTAATTACACACTTTCTGGAACAGATAGAGATGGTTCAGTATCAGGAACAGACCCGGCACTTAATTTAGTTGTTGGAGATACATTAAATATTACAAATAATGTTTCTGGTTCGCATCCAATGTATATAAAAACAACAAATACTGGAGGAAGTGGAGACCAAGTATCAACACCTGCTGCCACAGGACAAGGTACTGCTAATGTTTCTTGGACTCCAAATGCACCAGGCACATATTATTATCAATGTGGGTTCCATAGTTCAATGGTTGGTACAATTACTGTAATTGCACAATCAACTGATGGTTGGGGAACTGATTTTACTCCATTCACAGATAATTTTATGGCACCTCGTGTTATTAATGATCCAGCAGATAATACTGATAAATGGATGGTTCCTTGGAATAATGGTTCGAGATATACTACGCTTGATACAATTCTGTCAAATTATAATAATGCTGGCGGCATATATCATTTCCAAAGTGCTGGGAACAACAGTACCGTAGGTGTAAAAGAAGCAGACCCAAGGTCAAGTAATAAAATTTATTTAGATCCAGCAACAAATTATGTTGATATGAGTTTAGTTAACGGCCAATACTCGTTTACCTCACAAACAACAGCTAGTTCTCCATCAGTCACATTTGTATTGCCATGTCGCATGTATCATGGTGGTGGCACAAATGATATTACAGTTGCTGCATGCCAACAAAGTACTGTGAATCCATTATTAGACGATTATAGTAGCAGAGGCCCGATGGTCGATATATCTGCCACTGGAGCATATACATGGACATCGTATCCTACAAATACATACAATGATGGTGATTGGGGATATTTTAGTGGAACATCTTGTGCCGGCCCAGTTGCTGCAGGAACAGCAAGCATTATGATTTGTGATTTCTTCATCAAACGAGGAGTATATCCAACAATCGCTCAATTAAAACAAATTATAACTGATAATGCTAAACCAAATTTAGTAAGTGAAGGTCTTGTGGATTTTGAAAACGCAAGTGCAGCAACAAATTTTGCTTCATCAAGGTTATATTCATCAAGCAATGTATTTCGTATCTCTGAAAATGATTACCAAAATGGTGGCACTGATTTGAGTGATTTATTTGGAACACCAACTGATATCATCAATATACCATGGGGTATCAGATTAGGTACAGGAAAATATATTAATGCAGTCAGAGGCCCAGCTTATGGAAAGCGTTCAGTATCAGGACAAACATATCCTCGTAGAAAGATAAGAGTGGAAGCATAGTAAATGAGAATAAATAAACTTAATAACACCAATCAAAAGAGTTCAAAATGGCAGAAGTATTAAGTAATAGTTTTAAAACTGATATCACTAGACTATTTCTTGCTGATGTGAGAGATAATCAAAATTATTATTTGTTTGTATCATCTATTGATGACTTCTCGCCGAGCGATACTGCAAAATCAAAAAATGAATTTTTAGAGAAAACATTATTTGGTAAAAAGATTTTAAATGAAGATATTCATTTTTGCATTCCATATTATCCATGGCAGGTTGGTTCTACTTATGCTCAATATGATGATGCAGCAGATTTATTAGGTCAAAATTTTTATGCAGTTGTCGGACCAACACAGAATGACACAGGCGATTATCGTGTTTATAAATGTTTAAACAATAATAATGGTGCAACAGTTTCAAATCCACCTAACTTTAACGCTACAACAACAGATCAAATCTATAAAACAGCAGATGGATATGTATGGAAATATATGTATCGCATTAGTGATTTAGATTTTGAAGCATATAATGCTTTAGGTTTTATTCCACTTTTAAGCATGACTGCAAATAATGATCTTATTAGCCCAGCAGATGGTGGAGGTGGTACATTATCTGATGTGATAGTAGAAAATCCAAATGATAATTTTGGATATGTCGTTGAATCTGGAGGTTTGGTAGGTTCGCCATATAGTACTGGCGTTATGGATCTAGACCCTTCTACTAATATGAGTGAAATTTCAAACTATTATGTAGGACAATATATTTACACAACAAATCCAAATGGGATTTCAAGATTATTTGACATAGAATACTATAATTATGATACAAATACCGGTATCGCTGAAATTCGAGTAGGTAGAGAATTATTAACTGGTGCAGCAAATCCAGTTGCGGCAGGAGTTACACAACAAGCACAATTTAAAATCTTTCCAAAACTTAAAATAGCTGGGGACGGAACAAATACAAACACATTACCAGGCTCTACTGCAGTAGCAATTCCTAATATTGTAAATGGAAGAGTCACTACATGCACAGTATTAAATAAAGGTATTGGGTATCATAGAGCTACAGCAGAAGTTGTAGATCCTATTTACGATTTTGACCCAGAAGATCAAACAACAACAGACATTCGAGCAATTGTAAGACCAGTATTGTCATCTGATGGTGGTCATGCTTATAATTTATTAGATGAATTTAGATGTCGTAATTTTTCATTTTATGCATATATTACAGCTGATGATAACAATCAAATTGGAGACACAAATACTTATGGTGCGGTAGGTCTTGTAAGAACTCCATCATTTGCTAATACAGCACCGGATATCTTTGATAACCGTATAGCAATTACTACAAATGACTACGAAAAAGTAACGGCAAATAGTACAATAATACAAGTAAATTCAGACAACGAGACAATTTTTTCTGCAAAAGTACATGAAGTAGATGCCGCGGCAAATACAATATATCTTGCAGAATACATGGGACCATATATAGATAATGCAAACACAGGTAATGGTGACATTTCATTAGACCTAACTTTGCCATTAAGAAACGACACAGGACAGCTAATCCAAATAAATACTCCTAGTGCAGACAATGTTGTAGTATCAGAGTACATACAGAGAACTGGTGAAGTATATTTTATGGAAGACTTCTTCCCATTAGCAAGAACCGACCTTTCTCGAGAAGAATTTAAGTTTGTATTGGAATTTTAAGGAAAATAATTAAAGATGCCTATTAACACGAACCTCAATCAAGCTCCTTATTTTGATGATTTCGATCAGGAAAATCAGTATTATCGCGTGCTCTTCAAACCTGGGTTCGCTGTTCAAGCCAGAGAGCTAACTCAACTTCAAACACAGCTCCAAAATCAAGTAGAACAATTTGGTGACAATATCTTTAAAGAAGGTAGTATCGTCAAAGGTTGTAACTTTACTGAATTAGATGATTTAAAACATGTTAAATTAAATCAAATCACAGGATTCGATCCAACAAATTATATTAGCACAAGAGTCACAGAAAATATTGGTGGCCAAGATGTCGAGATTGATTATGTTTACGAAGTTGTTGGTGCAACATCTGGACTAAAAGCTAATATTATTCAAGCATCTTTGGGTTATGAAACAAGACCGCCCGATTTAAATACATTCTTTATTAACTATACAAATACTTCTGCTACAAATAAAGAATTCCAGGCTGGTGAAGCTTTAACAATTAATCTTTATAAATTTAAAGTTGGTACTACTTCACCTATTGCAGACATTCCAAACGTTGCATTTGATCGTGATGGTATCAGTGGTATTGCTGTAACAAGTATTCCTGCTACAGACCACGTAGGTCCTTCCTTCGGTATTCAATCAGCACCAGGCGTAATTTTCCAAAAAGGCCATTTTATCTTTGCCGATACTCAAACTTTGGTTGTATCAAAATATAGTAAAAGTCCAACTGATGTTTCAGTAGGTTATCAAGTATCAGAGGAACTTACAACTGCATTACAAGATGGTTCTCTTTATGATAACGCAAATGGCTCACAAAACGAAAATGCTCCAGGCGCAGATAGATTAAAACTTATTCCTCGTCTTGTTGTATTAAATACAGCAGATGCAAAAAATGATGCCAATTTCTTTACATTGGTTCGTTATCAAAATGGTAATGCCGTCACTGTTCGTGATGTTTCTCAATATAATGTTCTTGGTGAAGAATTAGCCAGAAGAACTTATGAGGAATCAGGCAATTATATTTTAAGAGATTTCCCATTACAAACAGATGACCGTGTTCCTGAAGGAGCAGCAAACTCAGAAGTTCATGTATTAGTAGGCGAAGGTGTCGCTTATGTAAAAGGTTATCGTGTAGAGAATGCTGGAACAAGATCATTTCCAATTGACCAAATTTCTTCAACAGAAATAGTAAATGCACAATCAGTATCAACTGATTATGGTAATTATGTTACTATTGCAGACCCCGATGCAGATATACAAGGAACGATAGCTTTTTGGGAAGAAGTTGAACTTCAAACTGCTGCTGGACAAAGAATTGCATATGCATATGTCACTAACTTCACACCTACTCGAATCTATTTAACTGGCATAAACACACCTAATACCACATATAATCTAAACCAAACTGAAAAAATTGTAGATGTGGGCAGTGGCGCAGGTGTTGTAGTTGATGGTTCAAGGTTAAAAGAAGCTGCAAGAAAGGCTCTTATTTTCGACACAGGTTTAAATAGTTTATTTGAAACTTCAGATACACTAATACCAGTAAGAATTAACGAAGCAGCATCTCATGCAAATAATGTCATTACTCTTACAGCAAATCCTGGTGAAGATTTTGCTTGTACAAATGATGATGTTCTTGTTATTGATTCTAGTAACACTAGAATTCCTTTAGATGCTACTATCAATAATGGAGTTCCTCAAACTTCATTTAATAATAGTATATTGACAATCAATTTAGATCCTGCTGCAAGTTCTGCAACAAATGTTACAGTTTACTATAATAAAAGATTAATTGGTTCTTTAAATGGTGTTGACCCATACAATAAAATTTCACACGAAACTTATGTAAAAATACAATACCTTGCACCTCAAACTGCATACACTTTAGGTTTACCTGATGTATATAAAATTGTTAGTATTGAAGATTCAAATGGAACAGATTTTACTAGTAGTTTCAGGCTTGTACCAAATCAAAAAGATACATTTTATGATTTATCCTATGTGGAATATATTCAAGGAAGACCTGAACCTTCTGGTACATTAACAGTTAGGTTAAATGTATTTGAAGTTTCAAACTCAACAGGCGAATATTTCTTTACAATAAACAGTTATCCAAATACACTTGAGAGATATGACATTCCCGTTCATGTATCGGAATCAGGTAAGAGATATAATCTAAGAGAATGTTTTGACTTTAGACCTTACGTTGATAAAGATCCTAATATTTCATACTCTGATACTGCCGGCACTGCTCATACACTTAACCCTATACCATTACCTGGCATGATAGATCCAACTTTCAGCGATTACGGGCCACCTTTAATTCCAGCTTTTGGGAATTCAATTACAACTGACATTGAATATTACCTTTCAAGAGTTGATACAGTTGTGTGTGATTCGTATGGAGAAATTTCAGTTATTAAAGGTGAAGAAGAAAGGTTTGCAGTCCCACCTCGTGTAGGTACTGACCAATTGGCAATTGCACAGGTGTCAATCCCAGGGTTCCCTGCTTTATCTAGGAAGGAAGCTAATGCTCAGTTGAAGAGTGAATACGCCATCAAGGCTAAGTCGACTGGTATTAAGGCTTATACAATGAAGGATATGCATGAGCTTGACAAAAAGATTGATAATCTTGCATATTATATTTCTCTTAACCAATTGGAAGCAGATACACAAAATCTTGTTATTACAGACGAAAATGGATTGTCAAGATTTAAAAATGGATTTATTGTAGACCCATTTAATGATTTATCACTTTCAAATATTGAGGAAGCAGAGTTCAATGCAGCTATCCCATTCAATCAAAGAGTTTTAACTCCTTCAGTTAAAACTTATCCACTAGATTTAAGATATAAAACTGCTACAGGTTCTTCTATATTCCCATCAACCTCAAATGCAAAGGTTGCAACAGTCACTCGTGATTCAAATGTGGATATTATTGACCAACCTTATGCTTCTAATATTAGAAACTGTGTAAGTAATTTCTACAAATATGTTGGTGATGGAGTTATTTCGCCTCCTTATGACGCAACATATGATACAACTACAAACCCTGTTTCGATTGATATTGACTTAGCAACGCCGTTTGAAGAATTTATTGATAATATTCAACAATTCTTACCATTGACAGATACAACAAGTACTACAGATTTCAATCCGGATCCAGGTAGAGGTGGCCGTCGAGGTGCTGGAACAGAAGTTACAACAATTACAACAAGAACAAGCGAAATTAATGTTCAACCAGGAAGTACTACAACATCATTTGTAGGTGATTTTCTTACCAATTTCCAATTTGAGCCATTCATGGCTGGACGCGACATCGCCATTTACATGTCCGGCTTAAGACCATCAACCAGACATTATTTCTTCTTTGACGGAGTAAATGTTGATTCTCATATTATACCAGGCAACACAACTGCTAATTCTGCAAGTGCAGTAAAAAGATCCGGTAATAAAGGTGCAGCGGTCACAACTGATGCAAATGGTGTATTGAGAGCAGTATTTGCTTTACCAAATGAAACATTCTTTGTTGGAGATAGAGTATTAGAGATTGCTGATGTGAATTTATATAATAGTATTGATAGTGGAGCAACATCAAAAGGTCATGTCACTTATCGTGCATATAATTTCAGCGTTGAAAGAACATCTCTTACAACTTCAACAAGAGCTCCAGATATTGATGTCACTACAACAACGACAACAAGAAATGTCGCAAGACGAAGAAGAGGCCGCGATCCACTTGCTCAAACATTCTTTATTAAGAAAGGTATGGGACAAGGCTCAAACTCTGTTTACCTATCAGAAGTTGATGTATTCTTCAAGCGTGTAAGTTCAACAAACGGTATTTCACTACAGATAAGAGAAGTTGTAAATGGCTATCCTGATAATGCTATTGTACCTTTCTCAGTTGTTCATAAACTTCCATCTGATCTGACAAGTGCCTCATCTGATGATGCTTCAGTTGCAACAACATTTGCATTTGATGCTCCAATTCGACTTGATGTTGAAAAAGAATATGCAATTGTTCTTCAACCTGATGCTTCAGATCCAAATTACTTAGTATTTACATCTAAGGTCGGTGGTGTTGACTTGACACCAGGTGATACTCAAGGTTCTGCTATTGTTCAAGACTGGGGCGATGGCGTTCTATTTACTTCAACAAATAATAGTGCTTGGAAATCTTACCAAGATGAAGACCTCAAGTTTACAATTAGACGCCATAACTTTAGTTCAACTAATGGAACAGTCACACTTACAAATAACGATCATGAATTCTTCACAGTAAGTTCATACAGTGGAAGATTCCAAGTAGGTGAATTGATTTACCAAGAGGCCGCATTATTAGGTGGTACTGCTAACACTGTCAGTCTTGTTGAAGGTTCAAATGTAATTACAGGAACGGCTTTAGATGATACTTATGCTGTTGGTGATTTCATTAGAATAACTGAACAAGCACCAGGCACAGAAGAAGATATCTTCGAAGTTACGAATATCGTCAGTACAACACAACTTGAACTTGATAAACCTGCATTCTTCTCTGCAAATCCAGCTGTGGCGACACCGGTAATTGTTGGTAAATTATCTTACTATGATAAAAATAATCCAACAGAAATGCATTTGGAACAAAGTAGTGCTACTTCAACTAGAACATTTGCTACTGGAGTACAAATTGTTGGTGTTGACAGTGGAAGAACAGCAACGATTGATTCGATCGACAACATCAATTTAAGTTATGTACAACCGATGATACTCAAAGCTAATGATTCAACATCTACAACCAAATTATCAGGTGAATTTGTTCCACCTTCTAATGTAAATATTACATATGATTTACCTATGAAATTTAATGATAACAATCATTTTGGTAGAGATGGAGTTGTTGTATATAGTAGAAGTAATGATCCTGCCGGTGCAAAGAAATTTGAACTTAAAGTAAATATGGAAAATGGTAGTAATGTTACCTCCACTCCATTTGTTGATATTGAATCTTCAAAATTACTTGCATATAGATATAATCTTACAAATAGTTCAGCTACAACATCAAAATATATCAGTAAAACAATTGAATTGGCAGCTGATTTAGATGCTGAAGATTTAGAATTAATTGTTACAGGTTACAGACCAACTGGAACAGACATTAAAGTTTACATCAAAGCAAAAAATGCTTATGATAATACTCCATTTAAGTTAATTGATTGGACTGAATTAGAATTATTTGAAGGAGTTGGAGTTTATTCATCTACAACAAATATTAGAGACTATAGAGAATTTAAATATAGAATTCCTGCAGCTAATAAAGTTGGTGGTCTCGCAAGTGGTGCATTTACATATGATAATGATAGTGGTAGTTTTGAAACCTATAGAAGTTTTGCAATTAAGATTGAAATGTTATCACCTAATATCCACAATGCGCCTACATTAAGAGATTATCGTGGGATTGCCTTGACATAGAGAATATGAGATATGAAAAACTTTACAAGAGACAATAAAACTAAAGCAATACTAAACACAGATGTAGAAGCTTTAAATAAATATAAGATAGAAAGGACTTATTACCGTAAAGTTGATTTAATACAAAAAGATATACACGATATTAAAAAGTCTATAGTCAGTATCTGGGCAAAAATAGAAGAATTGGAAAATAAGTAATGGCCAAAAATATAGGACAAATCACCACATCACAGACATTCCAAAATTGGTTTGATAAAACTAATTCTTTGGTGACTGAACTATCTCAAAATATACTTACTGCGTCAAGTGGCTCTGGTGATACTACTTCAGGAAATGCAACTTTAGCGGGTACATTTACAGGTACAAATTTAATTGCAAATACATTACTTACAACTAATGATATTTCTGCAAGAACAAATAGTGCAGTTAATTTTCAAGATCCAATTATTGTAACAAGTACGGCACAAACTGCTGCAACATTTAGTTTCGGTTCTGGTGGTCAAGTAAACTTTACAGATGGTTCACTTACATGGCTTGCTGGAATGCAAGACAGCAACCCTGGCAATTTCATTATTGACACAGGCGCTGCACCAGTTAAATTCAGTTTATCAACAGCTGGTACACTTACAGTTCCAGATGCTGTTGTCACTGGAACACTATCAGTAGGAAGTATCTCTATTGGCGGTGGAGGCAGTGGTTTAAGTACTGATGATATTAGTGAAGAACCAGGCGCAACAAATTTATGGTTTACAGATGCTCGTGCTAGAGCAGCAATACGAAAACAAGATATTGATGCTTTAGAAGTAGATGCTGGTACACTTGACGGTTTAAATAGTACACAATTTATTAGAAGTGATGCTAATGATACAGCATCAGGAGATTATATCTTCACAGGTGATGTTGATGTACAAGGTGATTTCAATGGTGCAGCAGGTAATTTTTCAGGCACATTAGATGTTGACGGCGATTTAACAATTACAAATAATGCTAGTAATTTAATAAGATTACAACAAACTGGTGGTAATATTATTGCAACTGGTAATGTTACAACTAAGGGCACAATATCAGATATAAGACTTAAAGAAAATATTGTTAGATTAAATAACTCATTAGAGAAAATATCACAGATTAATGGATATACATTTAATTATAAAGACAGACCAGATGAAACAATGCCTGGCGTAATTGCTCAAGAGATTGAGAAAGTATTACCAGAAGTTGTTTACGATTTTGAACAAGAGAATGAAACCTATAAAGCTGTTCGTTATGCAAATATTGTCCCACTATTAATTGAGGCAATAAAAGATTTGAAAGGTAAGGTAGATGAGCTAGAAACCCAAATAAATAAAGGGTAGGTAGTATAATTGGTCAAGCATAAGGAATAAAGGAAAAGCTAAATGGCAAAAATTTCAGAACTAGGTTCCATTACCGGTGCTAATACCAGGTCGGAAGACCTATTCGTTATTGTCAACCTTGTTCAAGGCGATGATGGTACCAAAAATATTACTCGTAAAGAATTAGTTGAGGCTATTCAGTACGAGATATTTAGTCGTATCACAATAACTGGAGGTACAATCTCCGGCGTCGTGATGTCCGATTCACGACTAGATAATGTTACCATTGACAATTCTGACATTGAAGATACTTCATTTATTCGTGGTAATATTGACAATACAGTAATTACAAATTCCGATGCTAGAAACATTACAATTACCGAGTCCAGTTATTCAAACGGCGTAATCTTTGATGTAACAGCAAATACAATGACAATTACCGATTCTGATTTCTCAGATGGTACTGCAAATAATATTGTCATTACAAATTCCGAGTTCAACGAAGGTACTGGTAACAATGTTGTCTTAACAAATTCAACCATTGATGATTCTACCATTACAGATTCAACAGCAAACAATGTTAATATTACAAGTTCCGTTTTTGATGATGGTTCGATTACAAATTCTTCTTTTGCAAATGGTACATTACAGGATTCGACTGGCGATAATATTACATTAGTAAATTCCGATTTCTCAAACGGAACAATTTCAACATCTACTGCTGACCAAATTACAATCACTAATTCTTCAATGGAAGATAGTGATATTGCAAATACAGTTATTCAAACATCTACATTTACAAATGGTGCTATTACAAACTCTACTGCTAACACCACTGTTATTACAGATTCCGAGTTTAATGATGGAACAGCAAATAATATCGTCATTACAGATTCTGAATTTAATGACGGAACAGGTAACAATGTAGTACTTACAAATTCAACCATTGATGAATCATTATTCCAAAATGGCACAATTGCAAATACCAGTTTCCAAGGCACAATGGAAAATGTTGTTGCTACTGATATTACAATCCGTAGTTCATCTGCTGATGGACTTTCATCAAATAATTCATCATTTGAAAATGGTACATTAGAGACATCAACATTTAGTGGTGGTGTTATTGACCAATCTAAACTTGTTGACTTTGATATGGATCTTACCAAAGAGTTTGATCCTCCAATGGAAGATGAAAATTATTTTGCAATTAAAAATGAAAAGACTGGTGAAACAGAACAAATTAGCTTTGGTCAATTATTCGACGAAGTATCTAAGAAAACAGCTCAAGCACTTAAAGTTCATGTAGACGCTGGTTCAGGTGATGATGACAATCCAGGGACTCAATTACAACCTGTTAGAACACTTGAAAGGGCATTTGAACTTTGTTTAGAAAAAGCTGGCGGTGATTATAATAGAAACGCAGTAAACAATGCTGTGCACATTTCTGCTGGACCAGGAACATATTATACAAAAGGTAATCTTGCACTACCAGATGATTGTTCAATGAGTTCAACAGCTGGACAATATGCTACTGTAATTGAAGCATTACCTGGCTATGAAAATAATAACGCTGTTCTTGTTGGTTCAGGTTGTTATGTTCAAGGTTTCTCATATCAAAACTGGAAAATTGACAACTTTGATTTCCCAGAAGGTGGATTTGCTGTCGCATACAGACCAGGTGCAAAACTCCTGCGTTCTCCATACCTAAGAGATAGTACTCAGTTATCAAACTTCAACAGATTAGATGTTGAACCACCTCTTAATCCTTATAACAGTAAAGGAACACTTGCTGATTTAGGTCAAACATTCACAATGGAGCCTGGTTACTCTGGTGCCTGGGAAGAAGGTGATGAGATTAAATTCAGTTCAGGTGCTGTTGGTTACCTATCATGGGACGACGCAGCAGATGCACTGAAAGGCAATCCAGGTGATATCGCAACTAGTGGTATTATTAGAGTCCGAAATCTTAAAAATGGTGAAGGGTTTGCTGTAGGTGATACTGTAACATCAGAATCTGGTGGTACTGGTGTCATTCAATCAATTGGTATTGACGACTTCCCGAACAGAGAAGTTGGTCGAGGTGGTGGTTGTGTTCTCGCAGACAGAAGAGTTTTAGATCCGGATTCACTTTATACCTACGTATTATGCTTCGGTTTCACACCTCGTACACAAAACGGAATAGGTTATGTTGCTAGAGATGGTGCTGGTGTTAACGGTATCGGTTCTCTATCCATCTTCGTACGATGTGCATTCTATGCATTGAATGGTGGTCAGATGACACTGAACAACTCAGGTACTCAGTTCGGTGA
>Ga0181568_10001449_pt1 | contig 21874 bp, 18 predicted proteins | sample 101ome_20_FD_133758 | JGI IMG/M metagenome (GOLD analysis project Ga0181568, IMG submission 133758) | Coastal salt marsh microbial communities from the Groves Creek Marsh, Skidaway Island, Georgia - 101404AT metaG (megahit assembly) | ecosystem: Environmental > Aquatic > Marine > Intertidal...
CAGTGGAAACGCAGCTACAAACCCCACGGCAAACAGAGAAAGATACCACTTCAACGAACGACGGAGCCCTTCAACGGCCGAGACTAGAATTTGACCGCCTGAACTGTCAGCCAACCGCTGCACGGTGGTTTCAATGGATGTCTCCGTCATGCGATTACGCCTCTTCGTCCGCGCTTTGCGAAGAAGCCCACACATATGAGGGTGTAGAATCAATCCAACTTCGGCCTTCCTTCTTCAGCCGATACAATCGGTAGACGACAAAACCCGTCATCCAAAGAGAGGGGAGGCTCAACAGGACGGCTTGGCCCATCTTGTCACCCCCATAATCGTTCATGATGCGCACCTCCATCACCGATTCGTTGGCGCCACCTCCATCGTAATGCATGACAATGAAATAGTAATTATCCGGTGAGGCAACCTCCAAACTCAACGTGGTTTGAGGTGCGATTTCGTAATGGTCGCCCAAGCCTGTCATCACCTCCCAATCAAGAGCACCGGTCTCCATGGCCGGAACGCTTGCTTCTACCATGACGACAACGACCTCGAGCGTTCCAACTTCGTTGAGATTCGTGATGTTGGACTGGATGGTTTCGCCGGTGTCAAATTTCTGAAGAATCTCAAAGGTGCTGTCACCTTCACCCAATCGGAACGATACCCGTTCATCGATGGTCGACTCCTGGTAATTGACAGCCATCATCATGCACGTTAGGAGCAGCAACATGACGATGCCTTCAACCAAAATATGACGGCGGACTTTCTCACGAGTGATGCCTTTGAACACAGGGCCGTAATCGTTGCGAAGCCGTGGTTGGAGATGGTGGATGAAGAGCGCCCCGACACCGCCGATAAGAATACCGAGCGGGATATCAACGAACCAGTGAATTCCCAGATAGAGGATGGTGAACATAAACAGCAAGGTGTTTACCAAAACGAACACGTGATACGGCCAGTGCCGCCATTCTCTCAACGTGCCACCTGCTTCCCTCACATGGAGGTAATTCAACATCAAAATGCCGAACGGAATCGCCACGTGGAGGCTCGGAACAGCGTTGTCGAGCGGATCATGAAGTGCGTAGAAGACCGTGTACCATCCATCATGGTACAACAACGCATCCATGTTCGGAATCCATGAGGAGGTCACTTCCACGTTGAAGAACAGGTAATACGGAACGGCCAGCGCATAGATCAGAAGGTAGTTCAGCGTGACTTTGTCGGTCATGTCCCGGTCACCGGAGAAGGCGAAGTACACCGTGGTCACGTAAATCAGGAAGAGATACACGAACAGATAGTGAAAATTGAGGAATTCCGTTAAGAAGTCATTTCGAAAAGCGTCCTGGAACCATTTCGTGAATTCACCCTCTACGGCGTGGACCCACCCTGTCCAGTGCCCTGTTCTGGCCTTCATGGGTTCGTTCAAATTGTCCGTGATGGCTTTCCAACGGATGATGACGATGTAGCCCAGGGCGTGCAAGTAGTAGCGTTTGTTGCGGATTTCTTCTGCCCAAGAGCGCCATGGCACCCTGTATTCGGATTGCTGGCGTGTGAAGAACCAACAGATGATTGGCGTGAGGACCACAATCATACCCATCATGAGTTGATAGGGGTCCATGCACCTCTGGCAATGAATCGCGGTTTTATGCATTCGGTGCCATATTGCATGCTCTGAACTGTTTTCACACGAGTTGCTGGCGGGGCAAACCTTGAGGAAGGTGCAACTGAAGGAAGCAATATGCAGGGAGGGGCAGTTTGGAAACAACCTCCCGAAAACACCCTTGAGAGCCTCCAGCATGCCATTCAATTGTTTGACGGCATCGAGTTTGATGTTCGAATCACGGCCGATGAACAATTGATTGTTCATCACGATCGAGATGTTTCCGTCCCAGCACCTCATCTTAGAAACCGCCCAACATGGGTTGAGGAATGGGACCACGATGCGTTGGTTGATCTTGGCTTTCTCAGTTTTCAAGACCTTCTCGACGACCCTACTGTTCAACGGCAATGGGTCGAGGAGGGAAAGATGGGGTGCATCGAAATCAAGCGACCGCATCCCAAGGCGGCTACTGGAGGGGGCTATCTTGGAAGAGCCCACCACAACCGACACGTCGCTCGGGCGATGGAAATAGCAGAAGCAGCGCTTGATGAACGAGACATCCCGAAGGAAAACACCGTCTTCTATTCCTTCCACAAAGGCATGCCTCAATCAGCATCGCTTGCCAAGACCAAGCGGCCGTGGGCTGCCCTCATTCCTTACATCCCTCCCTACGGCACGAGAAACACACAACGAATTCAAGCCCTGCCACAATACATCGCCACACCGTTTCGTCGGTTGGTGAGACGGCACCGACATCAGGGAAGTTCCATGCTACCCTGTGCGGTTGAATATTTCCAGTCCTCCACAAGCCGACTCCCTGTGGGCCGCCACGTCGGACTCACGGGCAAAAGTTACCAACGTCTCAACAAAGCTAGAGATGGGATGGCCACCTATGTCTGGCCGACAAAACCCCGCCTTGAGCACGACCTGCTTCGTGCGGGAATGACCGGACTTACGGACCACGCCGACCCTTCCTTCACTTGGCTTCCATCGGGTCATGCTCGATGGCATCAACCGGGCACTCGCCCGCTTGATGAGCAGCAGTGGACGTTGCTCGCAACGGCGACCGAAGAGAACCATCGATCCTTGCTTGACGGGTTGGTTCAAGAAGCACCGCGATGGCTTGAGTGCGACCTTGAGCGCCGAAAAACACTCGTTGAGCAGTGGCGTAAGCGCTGGCGCTGGGTGGGCTCGACCGAGGAAATTCTTGAGGCCTCAAAAGGAGCCACTCCGCCGTGGTCTGCACCGAGAATGATTGGACACCGTGGGTGCGGGAAGACATCTCGTCCCGTGCTTCATCCTCACTCAACGTGACGCAGGTGCTGTTGTTCAGCGATGTATTTTGGACGGTAAATGGGCGTGCCCTTACCGCTGCGCATCACTGCACGTTCATCGATGATTTGTGCCCCGATACCGGCAACGCGAGCCCAACCGAAGAACGTGGTGTAATAGGTCGGGTCCTTGAATCCGACATGATGGAGCAGGGCACCACTGGCAATGTCCACGTTGGCGTTTGGATTGGAGATTTTCTTGTTCTCACTGAGCACACGAGGAGCCACTTCTCGCAACGTGCGAATGATCTTGAAGTTCTCGTCGTCGGGGCAAAGTTCCTCGCCCAAGGCGAACTGCACCGTTGCACGTGGGTCTTCAGCACGAAGAACGGCGTGCCCGAAACCGAAGACGGGCCGCTTCGCAGCGAGTTCTCCACGGACAAAGGCTTCTACCTCGGCAGGGTCGCTGGTGCCGATACGAAGAACAAATTCGAGGCATGATTGGTTGGCTCGGCCGTGGAGAGGTCCCGAAAGGGCGTTCATGGCCCCTGCAATGGAGGCGTACACCGTGGCGTGCCCGGAAGCGATGGCCTTTCCCGTAAAGGTGGAGAGATTACCCCCTCCGTGGTCCATGTGGAGCACGAGGTAGGTTGCGAGGATCTTTTCCATCAGGTCTTGGTCGACCCCGTCCAAAGCGAGTGTTCGGACAAAGCGTTGAACCATGGTTCCGCTCAAATCATCCTCAGGGATATCGTCACCCCTGCCTTCACGAATGCGGAACAGCAGCCCCATCATGCGAGGCATGCGCGCAATGAGGTTGAGGGCGTCTTCTTTCCAATCACCTGTGGTATCCATCATGCCGAGGGTATGAATGCCAACGCTCAACCAATCCATCGGGTGGCCGTCGCGAGGAAGGGTGTGGAATACAGCTGCTACCGAATCAGGCACGGCGCCCCGTCCTGCGAGGTCGTTTCGGAACGCCTCAGATTGATCCGCACTTGGCAGTTCCTTGTTGAAGAGCAGATAGACGATGTCTTCGGGCGGATAGTGAGCAAGTTCAGCAATGGGGTAACCACAGTAGTGAACACCCTCCGTGGGTGTGACAAAGGAGGTACGACAGGTACCCACAGGGATGCCTCGCAAACCCGTATTGAGATGGGAAGTGTTGACGGTGAACAGGGGTTCGTCTCCGCTCATCTCCTTCCCTCAAGGGAGCCGAGAGCCATGCTTCGTATAAATGCGGCTCTTGATGAGCGTTGTTTGAAAAAAGCGGTGTGCCAAACTACACCGCCGCAAGTCACCGTTTCCACCGTTTCTTCTTGACCGGCCATTCCCTAAACCCCTTCGTAGAGGTCCGGTCTGCAAACACGTGAAGGCGAATCGTCTGCCCGTCGATCAACAATGCATCTTCCGCATCAATGCCCGGACATGATGCCTTCGTGTTGCTCCATGCTGCGGGTGTTGCAAGGTTCTCCGCCCACCAGGGAAAAGCGCGGCACTGTTGAGGGCGAACCTCGTAGATGTTGCATTGTTGACGGTCGTTCAGATGAATGCAAATACCGTCTTCATCTCTGCTTTTGAGCACGTAACGCCCGTCGAAGGTTGTCCGTGTGTCTCGCTCAAGCCAATCAGGGACCGCCATCTCAGCATGGGCGGCCAACCGTTCCGCATCGTCAACAGACAGGTACACAATGCCACCCGGCTGGTCGCAACAGCGACCGCAATTTGGTTGGCAAGCGAAGTGGACACCTTCCATCCACCAAGGCGCTCTCATTCCTCTTCACCCACCAACACCTCGCGGGGGCGAAGGCGAGCGAGCGGAACACGGCGAGGCGAAGTTGGGTCCTCATCAAGCAGGTCCTCGGCCGAGATGCCTTCACCGTCGATGTTCCATTCGCCCTCTGGCTCGTATTCCTCAAGAGATGTGGACGGTTCATCGACCGGCGCAATTGGCTGAGGCTTTCGGCGACGTGTCACTTTTCGACGTTGGGTTGGCTCAACATCATCCTCGAACGGAGGAAGGGACTCGCGGTCGGGGTCCAACTCAACCAGACGTTCCTCAAGCGCCCGAAGTTCGTCTGCAATGGTGATCAATTCCTCAATGTCGGCTTCCATTGCACGCTGGGCAAGCGACACCATACGGTCTTCGAGTTGATTCAATTCAGATGTCGTGGCCACTGCTGCGAATTGTCCAGCGTACATGCGCTCGTCAATCGCAGTGTCAAGATCGACCATAGCCTCCACGGCTCGGCCAAGGTCCTCGCCTTCAAGCGGTTCTCTGTTCGAGATGAGATGGCGTTCACGTTCGTGAACATCCAACACCGTCGGTCGCCCAGGCGTTACCTCCGCAACGGTTGTGGCGAGTTGCTCTTCGAAGCCACGTGTGCGCTCCGATGCCAGCCCGCCTTCATCCCAGGCAGGAGGCGTGTAGGGGTCTTCGCCCCACGGTTGGAGTTCTGCATGAAGTTCGATACCTCCCGGTTCGACCGACGAATACACGCTGTCAAGCACTTCCCCGACCAGCGACGCCGCCACATCTTCGACCCGTTGAGTCTCGCGGTCAACCTCCAGGGGCGCTGGAGAGCGTCCAAACAATCGATCAAGAGGCTCGTGGTCCAACAGCACCTCGCCACGCTCAACGGCCAGTGCGACATGCTCCAGACGAGACTGAACCGCCCCCCAACCTGAGGGCTTCATTCGTACCAACTGGGCAAGATGAATGTCCGACATCAAGAGGTTTTTCTGGACACAACGCCATCGTGCGAACGCCATCAGGGAAGCAACAGAGGGGAGGCGAAGTTGAACAGCGGTTGACTTCTGCAGGACTTCTTTCAAGCGCGATGCAGGTAGCGCAGCTGGTGATGAACGACCACCGACGAGTACCTGAATGCCCAAGTTAAGGGCGTGATCGAGCAAGAGACCAAGTTGGTGCTTCCACGATTCATGATGAGCAAATTCATGCAGGTCATCCACGATCAGCGCTGTGGCTCCGGGGAGAGCACCTTTCCATGCAACTTCCAAAGGATCGATGGCCGTCACATCTGCTGCCGTGAGCATCATCACGTGCCCTTCGCTTCGCCGAAGCCATGCCTGCCCCGTAGCATGGAGCAACAACGAGCACCCCGATTGTGGTGTTGCTTCAACGAAAAGCGGGTTGAAACGCACAGACGGTTGGTCGATGGCGGCTTCCAACAGTTGCGTGGCTTCGAAGTTTTCTTCGGCAACGAACCAATGCTTGAACGTCCGTTGGGAGGACCATGTCAACCGTTCTGGCCAAGAAGGCACCGCTTCAACGACGCTGCTCAAAAGCGATGCTCGGCTTTCCTCTGCGAGCCCAAGGTCTTCGCTGATCGCATTGCTTGGACGACCTCGTTGCTCGTCGAGAACCTGACTCCAAACCGGCCGTCCATCGTCTTCAACCCCCACGAAGGCCGAAGGTGCCCCGACTGCATTATCCTCAATCATGGACGAGTCAAGGCGTTCTTGCAAGATACGCAGGCGTTGAGCAACATGGTCTGCATACGCCGAACCCTCATCGAGAAAGGACCGATGCTCCGGAACATTCGGTCCGAGGACACGATTCGCAATCAAGTCATAGGTGGGTCGTTGGGGCACGCCCACGCTTTGAAACAACGAGACAGGGCGGTGCTCCACCGTTTGTTTTCCAAGCAAGGTGTTCAGTTTCGACCTGGCTGGCTGACCTGCATCGTCTGAATGCGAAGGGGGAGAGGAAGCCTGTGATTGGTGCGAAGCGATGGTTTCCCGCAAGTGTTGTTTCGCCTCTTCAATCACCGAACGAAGTTTGGTAGGGGACACCATGGTTACTCACCCTTGTATCGTTTCAGTGCCTCGCCTTTTTCGCTGTACAACGCCGTCGAGTCAAGCCCATCCTGCTCTTCAAATGTTGACCAGCGTTGGTACATCGCTTCGATATCATCGTCGTTCTGAGGGAGCGAAGCCTCTTCCCTGGCTGGTTTGGGCAAATCGCTTGGGACATCGCGCAGGCTGTTGGGGAGAGGCGTTTGCTCACCTTTGCTCGGAAGTTGAACCGTTCGGGGCACCTGTACTGAGGGGAGCGTTTTGTCGTCAAGGCTGGGTGAACCAGCCACGTTATCCCGTAGCGATTTGGTTTGAAGCGGCAAGGCAATGGTCTGTTGACGCTCAAGTGCTTGGGCTTGGCGTTGGCTAAACCCATCCATGTTTTCCTTACGATACGCTGTTTTCCTGCGTTTATCCTCGGGCCAATCGGGAAGGGCTGAAGCCGATTTAATCACGGCTGAATTTCGTTTGTTCGACAACCCCTCATCGATGTTCGGCAGGGATGGGTCGGCTTTCCGTTTAGGGAGACGCTGAGCCTTGCGCAGTTCAGGAGTTCGTGTAGGTGCTGCTGTTTTTGCAGGCGCACGTCGGCGAACTTGGACTTCAACAGCCTCTGCTACGACCTCATTCAAATGCGGCGATTCGCTAACAAAACGACCTTCATTCACGGGGTATTCACCTGCAGGCCGCCACGACGTAGCCCCAACGACCGTGGCTTCATCGCCGGTTGGCGACAGAGGTGCCGGTGATTGTGGCTCTTCATGCTGCCATGCCGCCACCACATCGCTGAGGGCCTCGGTGGCTTCGGCCATGCTTTGTTCATCAACATGGTTGCTCCCACCTTCTACGAAGGCATCTATTGACGAAGAGCGGGCACCCAATTTTGCACCTTGCTGCTGAATTTGAGCAGCGAGCCACTGCTCCTCTTCTTCGTCGGGAGCCAACAGAATGGGGTGGTCCCAAAGGACATCAGGGTCATCCAACCAATGTTCAAGCGTGGAAGGGCGTAGAAGAACGCTCTCCGTCAACAAAGCATGACGAATTTTGGTTTCGAACATCTCGAGGTCCGTGGTGCAGAGGACAACGTGGTCGTTGAGACGCACTGCATCACAAATTGAACGATAGATGTCGATCATCGTCACATCGCCCATGGCGTTCCCAAGTCGGTCAAGGCCATCAATCACAATAAGGCTGCGTTCACTGCCCCACTGAAAGCCGTCCACCGCTGATTGAATGGCGTCCCGGTCCTGCAAGACCTCAAAGTTACCGTGAGGCGAGAGCAAGGCGAAACATTGGGGCGAAGGCAGTCGCTGTGTCACCTCGGTCTCAGCATGCGGCAAGCCGAACAAGCCGAGCATGGGCATGCCCCGTTCAGCAAGCTCAACCGCCAAGTGAATCATCGGATGGGGGTCGGGTGAATCGCAGATGTACACGCCCCCGGGTGAAAGCATGGATTCGTGTTCCGAGGCCATGCTGTTTCGTTGCCGGTGTTCCGATGCATGAGCGATTTCTTCAATGTCTTCCAAACGGGCAGCACGGCGCCAAGATGTTGATGGCAAACGCACACTCGACCACCAAGAGTCGCCAGAACGTTCAGCTTCTTCGTGCTCGAGGTGGAGGACACTGTCCGGATGTTGCTGCATGGTGGAGCGGATGGGTTGCACGCCTAGTTCGTACAACTCAACCACGTTGTCCACTTCGAGGGCGTCTTCCTCAATGCAGAGCAGCGCCTCTAGACCATGAGATTCATGTTCACTTTCATAGAACGCCATGACGGGTTGACCCAAACGGAACAACAGCCAACCCGTGCGTGCCTGACCGTCTTTGGACGAGCGAATGTTCACTGCACCCGATTGCTCGTGGAGGGCCAAGGTACGGACCATGGTGCGAAGAACATCAACGCCACCGCGTCGTTGTTCAAGCAAATCGCCGTGCTTGATATCAACCATGCATCCGCACCCTACGGAACCGCTTCATCAAACCCCCTCTTGAAGAGTGCGGCGTTCAACAAGCGTCATCCCTTGTTTCAGGACCGTCAACTCTTCGCCGAATTTCCGCATTTGCTCGGGCATTGTTGCATGAGGCTGCGTGGGAATATGGTCAAAGGAAAATCTCAGACTTTGCTGTAAAACGCATCCTGAGTGTCGCTGCCAACCAGAAGAATTGACGCCCGCACACCCGACCGCATCGATCCACCAATCGGAGAGGCATTCAAATTCGTGATTGAATTCCGAGGGTTGATGCCTCACGTCGCATCCCCCCTTTCTCAAGAGGAGCGCGCCCTGTTGGAGGCAGGAGCCAACCTGTTTGACCAGGCCAAGTTTTGGCACGCCCACGAGGCATGGGAAGACCTGTGGAACGACCTCAAACGGCGAGCCGCCACCGAAGATGAGATTCTACTCGTTCAGGGCCTTATCCAAACCGCGGCCTTGCTGCTTCATCACCAGCGCAGGAACGTGGGCGGGGTTGAAAAGCAGTGGGCCAAACTGCAACCGAAACTCGAGGGGTGGTCCACAGCTTGGGGCCTCGACATTGCGGGGCATCTCGCCGTCATCCAAACCTATGCAGAGGACAACACCAGGTGGCACCTCACGGCTAGCAACCACCAACTGCCCCGAGCGTGAGGTTCAAAGTCGGCCGTGACATGTTCACCCCATGTTGGGCGAGGAAGGGCAACTCCCGTCTGACATGCGCACCTTCATTCAGACCCCGGTGGCTCAACCGCTGATTCGGGGTCGGAACATCGCGGTGGGATGGAGTTTCCTCGTCGCAGGCATCCTGTTTCTCATTCTTCGACAATTTGCGCTTTCAACCGTCCTCGCCGCAATGTTTGCTGGGCTCACGCTGGGCCTCAACATCACGGTCATCCTCATGCGATTCCGAGTCCATTCCAGCACTCCGCTGGCGGTGAACCTCAACCACCCGTTCATGGACAGCGAAGCGATGGGCGATGCACTCGTTCGTGTTCGCTTGCTTGACGGCCGTTGGGTTGACCCGGGCCCACATCGCCTGCGAACTGTCCCCGACGAGTTGCTTGGGGGGTACAATTTGGTACAGGACACCGACGACTATCCAATTCTTGGCCACTTCATGGAAAAACGAGATACAAACGGAACGCTCAGTCGCCATCTGGCCCTCATCAACCAGGCCATTGCGCTGCGCGATGCCGTCAATGATGTGCCCGACCCTATTGAATCCGCCCGAGAGCGGGAAAAGCATGACAGCGGGTTGTTGGAACGATCATGGTTTGAGGAAGAAAACGAAATTGAGGTCGAAAGTCCGCTCGTCTCGTTTTTTCGAGGGAAAGAATGAGGCTTTTCGTCACAAATTGACCCTCTAACTTCAAAACCCATTCACCCGACCGATGAAGCGTGCCAACCAACGAAACTTGGATGTCCAAGGTCGAGCAATTGGCCTTGAGCGAACAAGAAACGCTTCTCGGGACATCGCTGTCAAGGCGATTTTCCCGCCTGCCTCTCTGGCTGAGTCACCCGGCAAACATCGGGGCATTCTACGGCTTTTTGGTGGCACTTGCTCTGCTGTTGCCTTATGCCTTTGGCGACAAAAACAACGATGTCTGGGGCGTCCAGTGGATTTTCCACACCTCCCTTCTGCTCGTTGCGTGTGCCTTGACAGGCTTCGTGTCCTTGATGCTGATTTCCTTCTCAAAGCGACACCCGGTCACACCACCCCGAAGTCTGCTCTACCCTATGCCCTTTGTCGGGCTCGCCCTGCTCACCATTGACCGCACCGAAATGCTGTCGATTTGGCCTTGGCTTGTGTGGGGCTTGTTGTTGCTACCCGGGCCGGTCTACGTGCATCTCTCCTGGGCCCCGCGATGGCGCCTGTTGTGCATGCTCGAGGATGGAAAAGACCCGTTTGCAGGCATGGAAACGAAAGAAGAAGCGGTTGTTGAAGCAGAAGAGATGGTGGGGGAAGACACCGAAATGCTCGAAGTCGTGGATGCGTTTGAATCCGAGTGATGCTCAAATCACGCCGACCTGAGGGCCAACTCGTTCAAACACTGCCAACACATCATCAAGATCTTGACGGGTCAACCCCGCAGACATTTGGGTTCGGATCCGGGCCTTGTCTCGAGCGACCATCGGGAACACGATGGCTCCGGCCATCACACCTTCCTTACCGAGTGCGTGGGTCATGGCTTTGGCCGTGCTGGATTCACCACACATCACGGGAATGATCGGCGTGACAGAATCGCCCGTGTCAAAGCCCATCGATTGGAGTTCCTTGCGGAAATAGTTCGTGTTCTCCCACAAACGGGCATGGTGTTCAGGCTCTTCCATCAACACCTCGATGGCAGCCTTTTGCGCAGCAGCAACGCCGGGTGGTTGGGAGCCTGAGAGCAACCAGGAACGCGAGTGATTCAACGCATGCGTTCGCGTCATTTCGGTACCAGCGAGAATACCACCCTGAACGCCGAGGGCTTTGGAAAACGAGCCTGTCTCAAAGTCCACCTTTCCTTGAAGTTTGAAATGGTCAACGATGCCAGCACCGCCATCACCCAGCACCCCTTCACCGTGGCAATCGTCCACGTACACCATGGCACCATGCTCTTCGGCAAGGGCGGTGACTTCGTCCAGCGGTGCGATGTCCCCGTCCATAGAAAACACACCGTCGGTGATGATGAGTTTCCTGTCGGAGCCTTCGTGGGCCTTGAGAACGGCCTCCAACTCCCCCATGTCGTTGTGGGCGTAAACGGCTCGTGATGCTTTCGTGAGACGCACGCCGTCGATGATGGAGCCGTGATTCAGTTCGTCTGAGATGATGACATCTTGTGGGCCTGCGACCAGCGTCGGAATCAAGCCGACGTTAACAGTGTAGCCTGCCGAGTAGATAAGCGAGGCTTCAACACCCTTGAATTCAGCCACCTTCTTCTCGGCCTCGAGATGGATGTCCATCGTTCCAGCAATCGCTCGGACAGAGCCGCTTCCAGCACCGTAGGTGGTGGTGGCATCCTGCATGGCTGCTACCACTTTCGGATGGGTGGTGAGGTTGAGGTAATTGTTTGCCGACAGCATGATGGTTGGCTTGCCATCCATCTGACAGCGGGGTTGGTTCGGACCTTCGAGCGTGGGTGGCTCCCAAAGCAGGGATTTCTCGTTGAGCTCGTCGTAGCGGGCTTTCATCCAAGACATATCGCCGGGCATGTTCCTTCCTCACCCCACACACAGGAGCGATGCTTCAAGGTCTTTTGTCTGTCGAATGATGAAACAACATTTCCGAGGCTTCGTTCAAATCAATCTCCGAAAACGAGCCCTCGGGCAATCCAAAGTCAACCAGATGAAGTCCTCCGATGGACAACCGTTCAAGGGCCAGAACCTCATGACCTAAGGAGGCAAACATGCGCCGTACTTGCCGTTTCTTCCCTTCCGCGAGGGTGAGAATGGTGGTCAGGTTCTCCCCGCCTTCCACCACTGCAGGCTGCGTCATGTAGATATCCACCTCTCCGTTGGATTCCAATTCGATTTCAACACCGGTACGCAACTTCTCTCGGTCGGCGTTCGAAACCGGTTGAGCCGTGGACACGGCGTAACGCTTGGACACGTGGTGTTCAGGGGATGCAACACGGTGAGCAAAGGTGCCGTCCGTCGTTACAAGCAACAGTCCTGTCGTGTCTTCATCAAGCCGACCCACCGTGATCAAGCGCTCAAAATCTTGGTCGGGAAGATGATGTCTGAAGCACTCGAAGACCGATTGTTTCCCTAATTCACGCTCTTGTGAATTCAATCGTGAACACACGACCCCTGCGGGTTTGTTGAGGAGAAAGCAACGTTCCGTGGTTGGCAGCGCGAGACGCTCTCCTCGGTAACAAACCTCTTTCTTGTTGGGTTTGAACTGAAAAGCGATATCCTTGACCACCGACCCGTTGACCGTGACATCACCGGCCCAAACGGCGTCTTTTACCGCACGCTTTGAAGCAAAGACACCCGTCTTCGAAAGGAACTGGTGAAGCCTCAGTTTCATGGCACTCAGTTTGACCTCGCAACCCACGTCCACTTAGCCGTTTCTTCCAACCCTCACCAAAGATGAGGAGAGTGGAGGTAGCGCGAACTGAAGTTGATAGGGCAACTGAAACTATCAATCATATAGGGTCCCTGCCGAATGCCAGCGCATGAGTCAAGAGCAATCAGGAGCATGGACCTCGTCTTTCAGCGAGGGAGCCTTTGTGCGAAAGAAGAGTGAATTTCGCGACCATATCGCCGCCGATGGCCCTTTCGCTCCTGAAAGCGGCCGTTACCATCTCTACATCTCACACGCATGCCCGTGGGCGCACCGAACACTGCTGGCTCGTCACCTTCTCGGGCTGGACGACCACGTCACGGTGGACGTCGTCGACTGGAGGATGAACCGTGATGGCTCATGGTCCTTCAATCCCGAGGAACCCGGGGCAACAGCGGATTCGGTGAATGGAGAGATGCACCTTGAGGGCATCTACAACCGTGCCTTCAACGGGTGGACGGCCAGTGGAAAAGTGGGTACGGTACCGGTGTTGTGGGACAAAGCACAATCGACCATCGTCAACAACGAAAGTCGAGAGATCATTCGCATGTTTGACACGCTTGCACAACAGATTGGAAACAAGACAACGTTGTGTCCGCAGGAACTGAAAAACGAAATCGATGCCATGATCGATGCCAATTACGAGAAAGTCAACAACGGCGTATACAAGTCAGGTTTTGCACGTACACAAGCCGCTTACGAGCGAGCCGTGACCGAACTCTTTGCACGGTTGGACGAACTTGAACATCACCTCGAACAGCGACACTACCTGTGCGGTCAAGAAAAGGGCGTGTTAACCGAGGCGGATATTTGCCTCTTCACGACACTGGTCCGCTTTGATCTGGTCTACGTGGTTCATTTCAAATGCAATCTGCGCCGCATCATCGACTACCCAAACCTGCAAGCATTCGTGGAACGGATGTTGGCGTTACCGGGCGTTCGAGAAACATGCGATTGGCACCACATCAAGTGGCACTACTTCTGGTCTCACGAAAGCCTCAATCCATACCGAATTGTCCCGCTCGGTCCTGCTGAAGGGCCGCATCATCAAGCGATTTAATGCGCTTAGGTGTCGTCGTCCTTCGATGAGGTTTCCTTGGAGGATCGGGCCATGATACGTTTTCGTTTGTTGGCTTGGACCGTTTCAAACATCGCCATCACGGGCTGAAGACGAAGGGCACGAGACTCGGCTTGAAGTTCGGCTACAGCACGCTGTTCTTCCGCTTTCAACAACGCCACATCGCGTTCAATTTCGGCTTGCTCAACGGCTTCTTCCCTTGCAGAAAGTTGTGGCGCATCTTCCTCTTTTTTCCTCAACCAACCCCATAGGGCTCGTACACCTTGAAACGCCGTAACATAACTGGAAGTTGTCATTTGCACCGATGAATCACCATAGTGAAGTTGTCCCGGGAACTATTTGTGACTATTGGCCGAGATACCATCAGTCTTATAGCACGATGATGGGCGAAAACCATTCATGGCAAGCCCTTCGCGAGCACTGGTCCTTTCAGCACTTGTTCTTCAGTTGTTGATGGTTGGGGCAACCGCATCGCCTCTCGCTGAGGGCGTCAATCCATTGGGCGACGAGAGCAAAATGAACAACGATTTGCGCAAGGAACTTCACGAAGCCGATGAAGGTGAAGTGATTCCTGTCATCTTTCAACTGAACTCCCCTGTAACGGCCGGCGACAACGTCGCCATGAAAAACATGGGGCTGACCTTGCTCGGTGACGCACCGCTGGTTGACGGAGGGCTCGTCGAGGGCACGGCGCAAGACATTCGTCACTTTTCGATGTGGCACCGTGTCGAGTACCTTGAACTTGACAAGCCGCTGGATTTCTTTTTCCTGCCACCGGAATGGGGCGGCGACCCCACCCAACCCGGCATCATGATGCACGAAACCACCCACGTGGTCGGTGCGACCGACGCTTGGACCCGAGCCATCATTCAACCAAACGGAGAGGTGATGAGAGATACGGACCTTTCGTTTACAGAATGGGACGGTGACGGTACCGCCATCGTTGATCTGGACACCGGTGTGGATGCAGGCCATCCTGACTACGACTACCTCGAACCGTGGACAGGCGAGAAAACGCTCTACTCTGCAAAGTTTGGTCCAAGTGGCTGGGTTGAGACTCGAAACTCGGATACATCCTCCGGTCACGGCACACACGTCGGCGGCACCATCGCTGGCAACGGTGATGCATCAGCAGGCCGCCGAGCAGGTGTGGCGAAGGGCGGCCAACTGGTGGCACTTGGCACCGGCGATGGAGCGTCCATTTTCGCTGCTGAACAGGGCTTGGAATGGACCTATGCTCATTCGGTGCCCGGCCAAAACCCCTACCACATTCGTGTCGTTTCCAACTCGTGGGGCACCGATGGTGACTACAATCCGAACGGTGTCATCGCTCAGTTGACCGACCGACTCACCTACGAAAACGGTGTGGCCGTCATTTTCGCCGCCTCCAATTCCGGTGGCTCAGGTGCAGAGTGTTCGGGCGACCTTCGGACCAACGTCTACGCCAACACACCTTCTGCGATTTCAGTGGCCGCTCTGACCCATGACGGAACAGCCGTCACTTCGTTCTCCTCGCGTGGATGCATGAACCAGCAGCACACTTGGCCTGATGTGGGCGCACCTGGGCGTGACATCTGGGCAACCGCTCCACGCGGAACCGCCATCGATGCATCCACTCGCCTCCAAGGTGACCTCTACTACATGTCGATTTCAGGCACATCCATGGCCACACCTCACGTGGGAGGAATGGCAGGCATCTTGCTCGACGTTGCTCCATCGCTTGGTGTTGCAGACTATCATCGGGACGACCACGACTTCGGAAGCAGTTTGGTCGGCGGTGATGGAACCGCAGCCTACGGGCAGTTTGAAGACTGGGACACCGCCAACTACAGCCGTGTTCACGAGATTGAATTGATCCTTGAATTAACGGCCCGCTACGAGGGCATGGCCAACGCCTGCGAAGGAGGAAACGACGAAGATTCGTGCAACGACATTCCAACCGAGTGCTACCGAAGTGCGACGGGTCAGTGTCACGACTGGCGTATTGGACACGGCCTGACAGACGTGGATGGAGCGGTCGCCTTGGCACGGACCCTGCAATTGATGCGGGACCAAGACAACGACGGCATTGTCGACCATCCCGAATACACCGTGTGGGACGCCTACGCCATATACGACAACATGATGACCACCACCAGCATACCCGTGAACACCGACCGCGTGCGCCATGCTTGGAAGGGCGATTGGAACCACTTCAACAACGGACAGACCGGAGCAGTGTACTACACTGAGGACTCTCATTATGTGTGGATACCCAACGGAACAACACTCCTACAAGCCACCCTTGCTGCAACCGAAGCCGACCTTGACACTGGGCAAGTTGGCACCCTCCAGCTTTCCATCGACCTCGGCGATGACGGGAGCAACGATGGAGGCCAGGGCGTGCGGGTGGCCGACACGTGGTTCTACGAGATTGATGTGGACGAGTCCTCGTGGGGCAAGTGGGCGCACTTCGACACCACGGGACAAGCCGTAACGCTGTTTGGCCTGTTGGATGACCCTGAATTCTTCGAGTCTCGCATCCCCTACACGGTGGATGTCATGCTCACGCTCGACCTCTCATCGCCAGTGGACATCAGCTTTGAGCAACGACCCGACTTTTACTCCGACCTCGACCCTGCACCGCCTTCCGACGATTACGATGCTTCCATGGATGGAATGCTCACGTTTACCCGTCCAGCCTACGACCAGCAAACGGTTGTCTCGTTGATTCAGCCAAAGGCATCAGCAGACGATGATGGCTCGGACGGATTCTTCTCATCGCTCGGCAAGTTCATCGGCGACTACACCTTTGCTGTCCTCTTGAGCATCATCTTGATGCTCGGCGCAGCAGGGACCATCGGCTACACGGTTCGCCTGAAGGTTGAGGAAGACGCCGTGGACGCCATCGTCATTGAACAGGCAAAGGATTGATCACGGCATCCAATCGGCTTGGTTGAGGTGCGGTTTGAATTCGTCTGGTTTGTCGTGTTGCTCGAGTCGGTCCAGCAACCAAACCACCCAATGGAAGGTTCCCATGCCTTCCTCTTCGGTGACGCTGCTCATCTCATGCATGATGTAACCCTGCTCAATCATCATCATCATGCGTCGCATGCTTGGGCCAATCAAGGAAAGGTAGGGTTTGTAGAACGAATAGACGATGTCAAACGAAAGGTTCCGATGGTAGGTCATGACGGCGTGATTGGCCATGAGGACAACGACAGCATTGGTGGAGTCCTTTTGTTCCCGTGTCAGGGCCATCATTTCTTCCAGTCCCGTTTCCCTCGTTATCACGCTTCCAAAGGTGGCAAACCCTCGTTGAACGAGCGGGTTCTCAAGTGATTTGGCGATGGTCTGCGAAATCTCATAGCGTCGATTCCGGTTGACTTCAATGACTTGTCGAAGACCAAACACCAGTGTCGCCATGATGGCTAGGCCACTAAGGGCCTCACCAAGGTTCGCTGCCGTTTCAAGATTCATGGAAAGCCCCAAGGAGTACGTGCATCTGTTTCGGGTTTCACTCGCTTTCCTGAGCAACATCGACGGCTGAAACCGTTGCATCTTCGTCAATTTGTGTCAAGACGATGAAGACCAAAGCCTGGAAGGCTGCACCGGCCAAGAACAGGTTTGGAAAACTTCCTCCAACCGCATCAAGGAGCCGTGGAGAAAGGTAATTCCCAGCAAAGGCTCCGACGTTGATCAGGGTCATGTAAATGGAGAATTGTGTCCCCCCGATGTCTTTGGTCGTGAGCGACATCAGGAACGCCAACAGGTTGGCCCCGACGATGGCCCAAACAAGGGTCCAAGCAAGCCATGCTTGGAGCATGAAGGTGCTGTCCGTCCAGTTGGAGCGCAACATTGACCAGGCCACCGTCATCACCGTTCCAACGGCAACAGCGTAGGTCAGTGTACGCTTGGAGCCAAACTTTGAACCCAGGAAACCACCGATGAGGAATCCGAGCATCGTCATCAAGAAGATCGGGGCGCCCTTGGTATCGAGGAAATCTTGGCTATCCCAGCCCAGTTCCTCAACGAACAAGAATTCCCATTGGAAGTCGATGATTCCCAGTCCCGTACCCATGCCACCGCCAATCCACATGATGGTGCACAGAAGCAGGGCCATTTTGGCGGTGCTGTTGGAAACGGCCCTCTTGAACCCAACAAGGATTTCACCAAAGGTCATGACGTCTTGGGAAACGGTCGCTTCTTTGTTCCCGTCATCGCTCCATGGGAACCGCTTGTCGCCAGGGCGTTCAAGCACAAAGAGCGGAACCATCATAATCGCAAAGAGCAATGGGATTTGCACCATCAACGCTGTGTGGAAGCCTGAATTGACCAGCACACGGCTGAGCCCAAGAACGGCGACCATGGCCCCAAGACCCTTTGCGACGAACATCAATCCGTTTGCTAGCGGCAATTCATCTTCTTGAAGAAGATCGACGGCCAGAGCGTCAGAACTGACGTCTTGCAATGCTGCAAAGATGTTGTGAATCAGGAAAAACAGGCCGAGTGTCTGGAGGTTTTCTGCGGGGTCATCCACCAGCAAAAACGCCGCCATGGTGAGGATCATGCCCAATTGAGAGATGAGTACCCATGGGCGACGTCGCCCCATGGCTGGGAATTGGTAGCGGTCAATGACCGGACCCAGCACGAGTTTACCAATGATCCACGGGATCATTCCAGCACCGATCAGCGCAACTTTTTGATCATCGTTCATGGACCCGTTATCAACGAGGAAGGTCACGAGGGCAGTTGCAATGAAAAACCAGGGCACGCCTTGAGCGAAATAGAGGGCGCAGACGGTGGTAAAACGCGCAGCCTTGTTTTCTTGCATATTTGCAGGCATGGAAACCTCTTGTCGCCCTTTATCCTAATACTTATCCCTGCAAAAATCCCGAAATTACGGCGTTTTTTTGGGTTTTCAAAAAACGGATTCAAGGCGAAAGGTTGAGAGGCTGACCTCAGCAAGACCAAACGATGTACGATGCCGAAGATATGCGGCAGTGGTACGCCGACAACCCCATTGACCTCGAATGGTTGGAAAAACCGTCACGCCATCAGTTTCGTTGGCGCTTGCACAACAACCGGTGGGTGACGGCAAACCGTCAATTCAGTACACCCGAAGCCGTACAGAGCGTCTTCAGCGCTCATGGCCCGAGGGATGTTTACATCGGAACCTCAGCATGGCTCACACCCCTTGACCTACCAAAACGAAGCGATGAAGAGGCCCCGAATCCCGTTCTTCTGGACCATCTTGTCGTCTTTGACATCGACGAGAGGCCGTTTTGCTATCGACGCTTAGAGCGCGCACGTCAAGCAACGCATCGTCTGTTGAGTTGGCTGGACGAGCACGAGGATTTGACCCTGCTGTGCATCAGTTACAGCGGAGGCAAGGGGTTTCACCTTCTTTTGAAAGAAAACGACCGAACCCTGTTTTCCATTCCTTCCCCAAGTGAACGCGAAGAGGCGGTGAGGGCGTCGCGAAAAGCGTTGCTGGAGCGGGTGCTTGCCGCAGGCTTTCCCGTGGATGCGACGGTAACGGGCGATACACGACGAATCATTCGTCTACCTGGAAGCCTGCATGGGACCACGGGATGGTGCTGTACCCGACTGTCAAGGGAAATGCTCGCAAGCCCGTTGAAAGCGTGGAAAGCACAACTTCCCAAGCACCGTAATGCCAAGCGCATGCCCTATTGGCCATACGGTGTTCGAGATCTTCTGAAGGCACCCGTGAGCACGGTGAAGAAGTGCCTACCCACGAAGAAATCCAAGCGAGCCACGAATACACCGTTCAAGCAGCCTCAGACCACCACCTTTCAGGTCAGCACACAAGTGGTTGGAACAAAAGGTAGGAGCGCGTTTCTGGCGTGGCTACCCGTTGGGTGGAAGGAGGGTCAACTCGCGTCCATTGCTCAACAGATCGATGAACTGGGATGGGGACCAGTCCACCGATTCAACTCCTCTGGGAAGACCCTTCTCGTCGCACCGCGGGCGCTTCCAAAAGAACAGTTGCAAAAAGTCATGAGAAACATGGGGTGGTTCTCATTGGCGAACGAAATAAAACGCCTTGGCCATGCATGGATCGATGCATCCCCTGCGAAAATTGAGGGTGAAGAACTTGAGGATGAATTGCAGTATCTCGGCATCTGGCAGGCGGCTGGATTGGGACGAGAGAGCGTTCCTTGGTCTGCAACCCATGTCGAGTTCCTCAAGCGTTTGGGCGTTGAACAACCAACGAACGACGGTGAGATCGCAGGACGCGAAGAACCTGCCCTACGAATGGCGAGCAAGGTGTGAATGTTTATACACCGAACGGCTTGAATTACCTATGCCCAAGCGAGCCTAACGGCGATGACCTTACCTTCACTTGAAGGGGACTCCAACCGACTGCGGGGCACGGGCAGCCCCGCAGTCATTGAGTTGAGACCATGGGAATAATTCAACGAATCCTTGAGGCGATTTTCAGTCAATCGGGTTCAAGTCGACCACATCGTGGACCTGCAGTCCAAAACGAACACCCATGCCAGAACGGTTGCGGTCGGATGACATGGACGGGGCACACGTTGTGCAAAACGTGCTTCTCCCAGGCCAACTTTGGCCAAAAACAACCCTCGCGTTCGCAAATGGATTCCTACAACCGCATCGTCGCCATGGCCGGTGCCTCTGGAGCGAGCGAAGCTGAGTTCCAAGCAACCCTCATCAACAACCATGGATTCTACGACGAGGACGTGAAGGCTCTTTGCGCTTCACCGACCGTGCGACGGTTGATGGGTTGGTAAGACCGTCTTTCATGAGACTTGTTTGAACGACATGTTGGAGGTGCCTCTGCTTTCCAAGTGGTCCAACAACCAAAACAAGCCTGCCCAGATGGACTCTTCACCTTCATCGCTTTTGTTCACGTTGACCATCATGAAAATCTGGATCACACGACGCCAACGACTGGCGAACATACGCACATAGACGCCACAGAAATCCTCAACCAAATCAATCGAAAGGTGACCGTTTTTGGCAAGAACACCGATGTTGTTCATGCCGATCATCAACGCATTCATCGCGTCCTTTTCTTCCCGTGATAAAGCCGCCAATTCCTGCGGCGTCAACTCATCGTGAAGTTTGACCGTACTGATTGAGAATCCACGGTGAACCAAGGGATTGTTCATGTGAGCGGCAAGGTCACGACCAATTTCGTAGCGGCGGTTCTCGTTCCAGTGCTTCATTTGACGAAGACTGAACAAGAGCGTGAACAAAATGGCGATGCCGCTGACGGCCTCGCCGATGTTCGCTGCGGTCTCGATGTCCATCAGCAACAGCGAGTAGCCACATCCTCATGTAGATTATGGCGCCATCGGGGGTGACCCAACAGGCTCGTAGCGAACAAGAATCAATCGCAGCACGTCTTTGCAAGAGCGTCTTGAGCGCAGAAACATGTCTTGGCCGGGACGATGTCGGCACGAGCACTTCGTTCGTTGAACAAATCCGTGACAGCAGCGAGTTCCTCGGGTGCATCACCGCGAGCCTCAAGGCAGAGTTTGAGGCCGAGAAGTCCCCACATGTTGTCCTTCCAAAGTTCAATGTCAGCACGGTAGACCTCTTCTGCTTCCTCGACATGACCCTGCTCAAAGAGCAGCGCACCGAGGATGTGGCGAACGGGTTGCATTTGCCCCCAAGGTTCGTTGTAGGCGAGGTTAAGCGAAAGGTCAACACCACGGCGCAACTCATCAAAGGCTGCCGTGAAGTCATGGGCTTCACCAGCTTGTTGGGCCAGATATTGGCGTCGATATTCGATTTCAGCCTCCAAAATGGCTGCATTCACGTTCAGAATAGACGGTCCTTCTGCAGGATCTTGGTACATGAAATTGTTGTGCATCATCCGACCTGCAAGAGCCGGGTTCGCAAGGGCTTCCTTGAACAGAACCTGCTCAGCCTCTGCCTCGGGTACCATGCCCTTAGAGGCATAAGCGACACCCCGTGCGTAATGCTGAGTGGCAATGGTCGCCGGGAAGACCTCCTTGTCGGTGTACATCGGTTCAGCGAGAATCTCATCCCATTTTCCAAACCGAATCATCACGTGCCACGGCATGGTGACGTAGGACTCGAGGAAGATCGCACCCATCG
>Ga0181568_10001452_pt1 | contig 21866 bp, 20 predicted proteins | sample 101ome_20_FD_133758 | JGI IMG/M metagenome (GOLD analysis project Ga0181568, IMG submission 133758) | Coastal salt marsh microbial communities from the Groves Creek Marsh, Skidaway Island, Georgia - 101404AT metaG (megahit assembly) | ecosystem: Environmental > Aquatic > Marine > Intertidal...
GATAACGACCAAAACAGCTGCTGTTATCGTCGAAACTATACAAGGAGGCGCGGGCTTTATACTACCTGAAGATGATTATCTAGAACGTCTGCGGGCGCAATGTACAAAGACAGGCAGTCTGCTCATTCTAGATGAAATTCAACCCGGATTTGGAAGAACAGGTAAACTCTTTGGCTTTGAACACTTCAATTGCGTTCCTGACATTCTCGTGATTGGTAAAGGAATGGCTGGCGGACTTCCAGTGGGGGCCTTTATCGCTGAACGTACCTTAATGCAGACCCTTAGTACGGCTCCAAAACTCGGACACATTACCACATTCGGAGGTCATCCCGTGATCGCAGCTGCGGCTCATGCAACACTCACTTATATTCTAAAGCACAAACTTCAGGAGCAAGCTTTAGAACACGAGAAGACTGTAAGAGCCTTATTAAAGCATGATCTTATCAAAGAAATCAGAGGTAAAGGCTTAATGCTAGCCTTAGTTTTTGAGCAAGAAGAAATTGCTAATTACCTGGTCCTAGAAGGCTTAAAAAACAAACTAGTCTTGTTCTGGTTACTCTACGAAAAACGGGCCGTACGCCTCACTCCTCCACTTACAATAAGTAAAAAGGAGATTGAAAAAGGATGCAAGATTATACTCACTTTATTGGACCGCTATTCTGTTAACTAATCTGTTAATAAGAAGTCTCCTCAAAAAGGCACTCCCCATTAAACGATCGGTAAATTTAAAAATACCAAACCTAACAACACTTACAACTATGGGAAACCCAAACGAAAACCCAGAAACTGCCGTTCGTAAGTTTGAATCGATGCTGAAAACTGACGATGTCTATTTCTTTGATTCTGAAGACTTTGAAGAAATTGTACATCACTACCTCGACCACGGAAAAAGCCTTTTAGCGAAAAGGGCTCTTGCGCTTGGTCTTGAGCAGCACCCGCATTCTACAGAGCTTAAGATTTTAAATGTTGAGGTGTTGGTTTCTGAAGATCAGTTCGAAAAAGCAGAGCAAATCTTGGATGAATTAGAGGCTTACGATCCTTTCAATGAAGAGTTTTTTATACAACGTGCCAATATTCTCTCTAAAAAGGACGATCACCATCAGGCTATTGAAGTACTGACCCATGCCCTGAAATACGCGGATGAATCTTTTGACTTGCACTCATTGCTTGGAATGGAGCATCTGTATTTAGACAATTATGGAGAAGCTAGAAAACACTTTGAATGCTGTCTCGAAATTGATCCTATGGATTATGCTTCGCTCTATAATCTGATCTATTGTTTTGAATTCTTAGAACAATACGAAGAAGCAATTAGCTTCCTTAATGATTTTTTAGAGCAAAACCCCTACTGTGAGGTGGCCTGGCATCAGATTGGTAAAATGTATGTAGAAATGGACATGTACAAAGAAGCCCTAGCTTCTTTTGAGTTTGCCATCATTTCAGACGATAAATTCACAGGTGCCTATTTCGAAAGAGGTCGCGTTTTGGAACGCCTTGGAAGATACAACGAGGCGATTGAGTCGTATGAAACGAGCTTTGAGTGGGACACCCCTTCTTCATCCGCTTATCTAAGAATAGGCCTCTGCCATCAGAAACTGGGAAACTATCAATTGGCAGAAACGCATTTCTTTAAAACGATTCACGAAGATCCCATGTTTGATCAAGGGTGGTTGGCCTTAACGAAGCTTTTCTATATTCAAGGGGATTATGCCAAGGCTCAGGAGTATATCGGAAAGGCTTTGGGCACCGATAGTGAGAATGCCCTTTTTTGGAAGCGCGCCGCTATCATTTATCAAGCATTGGGAGACCTCACTCAGTCCGATTACGCCTTTAAACAATGTGTCGAATTGGGTAATTACGAGCTCAGCACCTTTTTGAAATGGGCTGAGATTTTACTTGAACTCAAGTCGTACGACAATGCCTTTAAGGTGTTAGAGCAAGGCATTGAGTTCTATCCCGACCAATCAAGCCTCCTTTACTTCATGGCTGGTATTTATGCCTTGAAAGGCAACAAGGATGAAGCGCAAACGACAATCTGTAAAGCCCTAAGGTTAGATCCTGCTGGGGCTGAGGTATTCTATTTGTATTTTGAAGAACTCGCTGAAGTCGATTGGCTTAAAGCTTACCTAGAGGCCAATAAGAGAACCTTCTCCTCGTAAAGAAATCGCCGTAACTTCGTAGTACTGGGCAAAATCCACGATATGAAGGGCTTGAAATCACTATTTATTTTTCTCAAAGGGATGGCTATGGGGGCGGCAGATGTCGTTCCTGGTGTCTCTGGAGGTACTATTGCCTTCATTTCAGGCATTTATGATCCTTTGCTGCATAGTATTAATGCGATTAATTTTTCCCTCTTCAAAACGCTTAAAACAGAAGGAGTAAAAGGAGTATGGAAGTCTATCAATGGTCCTTTTCTATTGTTGCTCTTCGCTGGTATTGCAACCAGCGTTATCAGCCTGGCAAAGCTTTTAAGCACTCTTCTTGAGACGCAGCCCATAGCCTTGTGGAGTTTCTTTTTTGGCTTGATTCTAGCGAGTATTGTTTTAGTGTGGAAACCCATAGTACACACCAATAAGTGGTTGACTGTATTGTTTTCGGGTATAGGTTTCGCCTCAGCGCTTTACATAAGTCTGTTAAATCCGCTGCCCGAGGCTACTTCCTTAGCCTACCTCTTTTTTTCTGGGGCATTGGCTATTTGTGCGATGATCCTACCTGGCATATCTGGTTCATTTATTTTAGTCTTACTCGGCAGTTATCCAACCGTTCTAAACGCTGTCCATGAACGAAATCTTGGCGTATTACTTGTGGTAGGAGCTGGTGCTGTATTTGGCCTGCTCTCATTTTCTAAACTCCTTAAATGGCTTTTTGAGCACTTCAAAAATGCCACCTTAACAATCTTAGTGGGCTTTATCGCAGGATCATTGCCAAAAATTTGGCCATGGAAAGTCGCGACTGAACTTGGATTGAACCTATACCTCCCAAGCTTCAAAACCCGCGAAGATCAGTTGTTTACAGGACTTCTATTTATGGGGTTAGGCCTCTCTTTGGTGCTGCTTCTCGAAACAATAGGCAATGCCACAAAAAATAAGAGCGCTTCGTGAAACCAGAAAAACGTTCCATCATTGATTACCTAGGCCTTGTCGTGAAAGGCATCCTCATGGGAGCGGCAAATAAAGTCCCCGGTATCTCTGGAGGGATTATAGCCTTTGTGGGTGGATTTTATGAGGAGTTCATTTTCTCTCTTAACCAATTCAATTTCAGAGCATTCAAACTATTTATCCGTTTAAAATGGAAGAAATTGTTCATTTATGTCAATGGGAATTTCTTAGGACTTCTCGTGACGGGTATGCTTATCAGCTACTTTAGTGTCGCAAAAGTATTAGACTACCTTATTTCAAACTATGAACTTTACATCTGGTCCACTTTTCTAGGAATGATCATTGGTTCAATCTACTATCTTGAACGCCAGTTTGGAAAGTGGACGAACACAGCAAGAATAAGTGCCATGACCGGGCTAATAGCAGGCTTATCGCTTTCGTTACTCCCACAACTTCCAGCAAACGACAACCTGTATTACGTATTCTTTTGTGGATTTATAAGTGTAGCCGGAATGACCTTACCAGGACTATCCGGGTCTTTTTTGTTGATTCTTTTGGGCAATTATGTATTACTCCTGGTAGATTCAGTGAATGCCCTCTACGACACTTTTATATTTGTCATTCGAGGCGACTTCTCCTTTACTCAAAACCCAGAACACCTAAAACTCCTTAAGGTTTTAGCCGTATTCACCCTGGGATCTATTGCAGGTCTAGTGTCACTTTCGCATCTTCTAGCCTTTGTCTTAAAGCGTTTTAAAGCGATTACCACTGCCGTTTTAATTGGGTTTATAGCCGGATCACTCATTGTAGTTTGGCCTTGGAAACAGGCCGTATACCGAGGTATAAGCGAAACGGAAACCCTGACGCAGCATTCAGAAATTTTGCGGTATACAAATTATTGGCCCGATTTTACCGAAATTCAAAATCAGGTGTCTTTGGGTTATATTGCTCTCGGAATAGGAATTGTCTTAGCGATAGATATGTATGGAAGATACCGCAGAAAATAGAACGATATACGGTTTAATTGGAAGGGGGATCTCCTACTCTTTCTCGGCCTCTTACTTCAATAACTTCTTCGAAAGAAACGGATTAAACGGACACTACCAAAATTTTGACATCTCAACTATCGAAGAGGTTAAAAAGATCTTCGATACCCCTCAGCTTAAAGGGTGTAACGTGACTGTCCCCTATAAAACAGAGGTGATCCCATATCTTGATCAACAGGACGAAGAATCGAAGGCTATCGGGGCAGTGAATTGTATCAGTTTTAAGCAGGGTAGATTAACAGGACACAACACAGATGCGTATGGTTTTACCAAATCGCTCAAGGATCAATTAAAAAAAGAAGATCATGCGGCTCTGGTTCTAGGGGCAACAGGAGGTGCAGCAAAAGCTATTATCTACGCGTTGAATGCATTGGATATTAATGTCATTACCGTCTCGAGAGGCGAGAACTCGGACTTTAACTATGAGAGTCTAGATCATGCAACAGTCCGTCATACACCTTTAATCATCAACTGCACCCCTTTGGGAACCTATCCTAAAATAGAACAGGCTCCTCCCATCCCCTACGAGGTCTTGAATGCGAGTCACTTCTTGTTCGATCTCGTATACAATCCTGAAGTATCGACCTTTCTTAGATACGGCAAAAATGCTGGGGCACGTATTGAGAATGGCTATAATATGTTAGTCTATCAAGCGCAGCGTTCTTGGGAGATATGGAATTCGCTTTGATAGCCTAGCCATTTGTTTACCTTTGCTTATAATACTTTGCATGCACCGCGTATGGATTCAAGTGAAAAAAATGATGCTGTAGAACAAGAAAAGTCTGTGGATATGGTATTTCAATTGCCAGAACTTCACAGCACCTCTTATCAAGAGCATACTTTAGAGAACCTCGTTGGCGAGCTGCAACGATTGCTTAAAAATGCTCCTATTCAGAAAATAGCACAGCATGTTCATGCGATAAAGCAAAGTTTTGATACGCAATTTAGCACCCAACTTCTAGCAGAAAAGGAGCGCTTCTTAGAACAAGGAAATGCCGAAATGGACTTCGAATACAATCCATTAATAAAGCGCCAATTTGATGAGCTGCACCGAGAGTATCGCGATAAGAAATCACGATACCGCAAAGAGTTTGAGCGTCAGTTGCAAGAAAACCTCAGTAAAAAGCAAGCCATTATTGAATCGATTAAGGCGCTTTTAGAAACTGAAGAGAACATCAATGATACTTTCCAAACGTTCAAAGATTTACAAGCAGAGTGGCGTGCTACGGGAATGGTCCCAAAGACCTATAACGACGACTTATGGGCAAACTACCATCATCATGTTGAGCGGTTTTATGATTTTTTAGATCTCAATCGAGAGTTGCGCGATCTAGATTTCAAACACAATTACGAAGAGAAACTTAAAATCATAGACCGTGCAGAAGCACTGATCGATGAGCCCGATTTCAAAAAAGCCTATACCACATTACAAGAATTACACCGTATTTGGAAAGAAGAGCTAGGACCTGTTTCAAAAGAGGTGCGTCAAGAGGTTTGGGAACGCTTTAGTGCTGCTACCAAGAAAATGCACGACAAGAAACAGCAACTTGCCGAAATAGAAGATAAAGAGCGGGAGCAGCATTTAATTGAAAAGAAAAAGGTACTAGAAGCCTTTGAAGAGCTAGCCGCTACTCCTATAAGTTCGCAAAAGCAATTGAACCAGCATCTGAAACGAGTAGATGAGATAAAAGATAGCTTTTACGCTGTTGGACCTGTTCCTAGAAAAGAGCAAAAAGCATTATCTAATCAGTTTAGGACACTCTTTAAATCGTTTAATCAGCAGAAAAACGCGTTCTATAAAGAACAGAAGAAGAGTTTTAAAGACAATCTTGCAGCCAAGAGAAGGCTTATTGAGAAAGCCGAGGCTTTAAAAGACCATACAGACTTCAAAACCACCACCCCTGTGATTAAAGAATTACAGCGCGAATGGAAAACGATTGGACATGTACCTCGCAAATACTCAGAACCTTTGTGGGAGTCCTTCAGAGGGGCCTGTAACCATTACTTTGAACGTTTAAAGGCTCAAACAAACACAGCAAGGGCAAAACAACAGCATTTGAGAAAAGAACTCAGTGATGTACTTGAACAAATCGAGACCTTCTCACCATCTAAAAATCGAGACGAAGATTTTCAACGGCTTGCTGAACTGAAGACAAAGTTAGAGCAGCAAGGGAGAGCGGCGAGTGGGCAGGTTGCACTAAAGGCCGAAAAGGCGCTTACTAAAGCGATTAGCAGCTTAGGTTTAGATGCGAATTCTTTCGCTTCAGAACTCAATAGCCAACGTATTGAATCACTCAAAGAAAATGCTACTGAATTAAGCGACCTCCAGCACACGAGAGCAGAGGTGCGTAAACATATTGATCGATTAAATGATGAGATTCGACTTCTTGAGACCAACCTAGAATTCTTCTCATCTTCAAATCCAGAAAATCCATTGCTGAAAGAGGCGCGTTCAAAGATTGCTTCAAAGTCTGATGAAAAAGAGCAATGGACGTTAAAACTGAAAGAGCTCAATGTGATTAAACATCGCATCGAAAAAGAAGACGCTGAGAGCAGTCAAGAAACCTCTGAAGAAGCCCCTAACGAAAACGATTCCGAGGAATAAGCCTTGGTTATTTGGCGATATTCACCGAACGCGTTTCTCGAATCACAGTAACTTTCACTTGCCCCGGATAAGTCATTTCAGTCTGAATCTTTTGCGAGATCTCAAACGATAGTTCTGAAGCGCGATCATCGCTTACCTTGTCACTAGAAACAATCACTCTAAGCTCTCTTCCGGCTTGAATAGCATAGGCCTTTTCAACCCCTTTAAACCCTAAAGCAGCATCTTCAAGATCTTTAAGACGTTGGATGTAGCTGTCTAGTACTTGACGTCTTGCACCTGGCCGTGCCCCACTGATGGCATCACACACCTGAACGAACGGAGAAATTAAGCTCGTCATTTCAATTTCGTCATGGTGAGCACCAATAGCATTGATCACCTCTTTGTGTTCTCCGTATTTTTCAGCCCATTGCATTCCTAAAATTGCGTGTGGGGTTTCGGTATCTACCTCATTCATAGGTACTTTTCCGATATCGTGAAGCAATCCAGCTCGCTTAGCTAGTTTAGGATTCAACCCTAATTCTGAAGCCATCACCCCACAAAGTTTAGCCACCTCTCGAGAGTGTTGTAATAAATTCTGTCCGTAAGACGAGCGGTATTTCATGCGTCCAACAGCTTTAACCAACTCTGGATGTAACCCGTGAATACCTAAATCAATGATGGTACGCTTCCCAACCTCAATAATCTCTTCGTTAATTTGTTTCTCGGTCTTTTGAACGACCTCTTCGATTCTTGCTGGATGAATTCTACCGTCTGTGACCAAGCGGTGCAAGGATAAACGAGCCACCTCTCGACGAACCGAGTCAAAACACGATAAGATAATAGCCTCTGGGGTATCGTCAACAATAATTTCAACTCCGGTAGCCGCCTCTATCGCACGAATATTGCGCCCTTCGCGCCCAATAATCCTACCTTTGACGTCATCTGATTCAAGATTAAATACAGATACGCAATTTTCAACAGCTTCTTCTGTACCGATGCGCTGTATGGTTTTGATTACTACCTTCTTAGCCTCTTGCTGGGCGGTAAGTTTCGCTTCTTCAAGAGCATTCTGAACAAACGCCATAGCGTCTGTTTTGGCTTTTTCTTTTAAAGAATTAACGAGCTCTGATTTGGCTTCTTCAGCCGACAAACCTGACAGTACCTCAAGCTGCTGCACTTGGCTTTGATGCAAGCGCTCAAGTTCTTCTTCACGCTTCTCGATACGCTCGAGTCTTTTATTTAATGTTTCTAGTTCTTTTTCAAGTGAATCTTTTAAAGATTGATTCTTTTTGATCTCAGCACTTACTTGAGACTCTTTATCACGAACTCGTTTTTCGGCTTCATCAATCTTTTTGTCTTTTGACAGAATGACCTTTTCGTGTTCAGCTTTAAGCTCTAAAAATTTTTCCTTGGCTTGAAAAATTTTATCCTTTTTGATCTGCTCGGCCTCTTTTTCTGCATCTCTAAGAATGCTCTGAGCTTCTTTTTGGGCAGCATTCAAAGCAGAATTGCTTTTTTTCTTTTGAATAACTGCAGTTATTACAAAGCCTAAAACGGCCCCTATAAACAATGAGAGTATTGCGAATGTTGTTGTGTCCATATCTAAATCAATAAAAAAACCCACATTGAGGTTTTTGTACAAACTCCGTTTATACACGTTTAAGGCTAACTGATTGCTTAAGGATCCATTCAAGATGGCTTGCTTGCACAACCAAACTCACCCTTCAGAATTTAATCTTCGTTGAGTTTGTCAAAAAATAAATCAATGTGGGTATGCTAAACTCTTTATTCAGTAATGCCAATGGCATTATCAATTTCTACTGAAAGAGCCTCCAACTGAGCTTTAGCGGATTGGTAGATATGCTGATCTTTACTTTTCAGCGCGACAGAATTAGCCAGTTGCAACGCACACATGGCAAGCACATCTTGCTTGTCGTTTACGGCGTAACTTGACTCAAATTGTTTAACCATTTTTTGAAGCTGCTCTGCAGCTTGTCGCAAACTTTCTTCTTGTTCAGCATTGACTGATAAGGGATAAACTCGATCTGCAATCGAAAGTTTAATTCTTAATTTATCACTCATAATCAGGTCATCTCATCTATACATTCCTGTAGCTCCTTAATGAGTAAATCGAGTTCTTGTTCGATTTCATCATTCTGTTGAACGCTACCCAACCTTGAAAAATGATCTCTACGCTCACTGAGTTTGAGGTTCAACACCCCCACCTCTTCTTCTAGTATCATTTTCGCTTGCTCTGCCTCCAAAACGCGACGCTTCAGCTTTGCATTTTCTGCACGCTGAAATGAAAGCCGCTCGATGAGGTCGTGAATCTTTTGTTCTAAAAGACGAACCGCATCTGTAAGAGAGTTAGCTTCTGACATCATTTTTCCTATCAAAGATACTAAAAGTGAGCAGGCAAGCGTAATAATTTAATCTACAGTCTCTCTTGCAAATCTCTAGCAGAACGTTTTGATTTGTGTTTTATCTCCATGAAAACACTAAGCTTCATCCTTTTCAGTTGCCTCTTTTATTGGGGAATGGCTATTCAAACTGAATCAATTGATTTATCTGCAAATCCTCCCTTGCAGCTCGAATTACGCTATTCAGGGACCTTTTCTGAGCTACGACCCAACCACTTTCACGGGGGGGTTGATTTAAAGACTCAAGGAAGAGAGGGTCAGCCTGTTTACGCCATTGCAGAGGGGCATATTCGCAGAATTAAGGTAGGTACAGGCGGATACGGCAAGGTAATCTACATCGATCACGGAGATAGCTACACTTCTGTTTACGGTCATTTATCACAATTTAGTCCGCGTATTCAATCGTACATCAAATCAGAGCAATACGCCTCTAAGTCCTATGAGATTGAACGCTATTTCTCAAATGAACGCTTCCGTATAGCAAAAGGAGAGGTTATCGGATACAGCGGAAACACCGGAAATTCATTTGGTCCACACCTGCACTTTGAAGTGCGAGAGCAAAAGGGGCAAATACCGTTAAATCCACTCAATTTTGGACTCAAAGCTGTAGACTATGATCCGCCTACGCTGTTAGGGCTTTACGTATACGAAGGAGACACGGCGAGTACTGATGACTTGAAATTCAATCGAAAAAAGATTGTTTTACATCCGGTCTCAGAAGCACAACAGACCGAATTTGTTTCAGACACCCTAGAAGTCGCGCCCTTTATAGGTATTGGTGTAGAGGCCTTCGATCGCCTTGAACAATCTCTTAACAAAAACGGTTTGTACCAGGTTGATCTTAGCGTTAAGGATTCGTCATTGGTATCACTCACTTTTGATCGATTTTCATTTGAGGCTTCGCCCCGAATTAATAAGGTGATCGATTACGAATTCGAACAAGAGAGCAATAAGGATGTCCAACTCTTATTTAAACCCAACGACCTTTCGATTGAGATGTATAAAAAGACGGTATCTCAAGGTATCATCGAGCTGGATTCTATTCCGTTAAAAGCCGTGGTCTCACTTAAGGACCATAGTGGAAATGAGACTAAGGCAACCCTGTTCTTCAAAAGTAGCGGTATCGTATCAAGCCTAAAGCGCGCAAAGTACAGTGCTGCCATTGACACTACGCTGCAGAGTACTTCATCGACTATTCGTGTGCGTTCAAAGAAAAACGCCATGATTTCTTCTGAAGAACTTTCCATAGCCCTAAAAGGTGACACCCTAAGTATTGGCCCAGATTATGGATACCTTCAAGAACCAGTAGAGGTGTCCTATAGTTTTTCAGACGCTGCTCTTGAGCGGGTCATTAACGAGCGCCTGTATCTCGGAAAGCTCAGCGAAAAAGGCAAAATAGGGTATATCGCAAAAGCAAAAGACTCTGTATTTGAAGTGAGCTTAAATACTCCTGGACAGTATCTGATGGCTTCAGATACGATACCTCCCGTAGTTGCTCCCATGAATTTTCAAACGGACCAAAACTTGAACAACTTCAGGTATTTATCTATAAACGTAGAAGATCAAGAAACGTTCATCTCTCGATACAACGGATACATAGACGATCAATGGGTACTCTTTGAGTACGAACCTAAAGAAGACCTGTTGCGATTCGACCTGAATGATATTATTCTCCTAGAGGGTAAGCACACTATCCGTATCGAAGTAGAGGATGCTTTAGGTAATAAAACCGATTGGTCTACAGAAATCGATATACGATAGCCATAAAGGTCCTAACTTTAAAGTGTGATTCGAACTGTTTTCTTTGCTCTTTTTGTTATGTTGACTATTGCCTCAGCAACTGCGCAAAAGGAGGTTTTTTTAAACACTGACTTTGAGTCTTTTGCATCAAAACACAAGACTATTGCCGTTCTTCCCTTCGCCGTTGACCTTGCTCTTAAAGCAGAGCCCAGCGAATTTTTAAGACGTCAATTTCTAGAGACAGAGGGGCTTGCTGTCCAGCAAGCACTTGCCAATTATTTCGAAAACAAATCAAATAGCAAAAACTTCTCTATCCTTTTTCAGCCCCTTGCTTTAACACAAAAGAAATTACAAAACGCCGGAATAGACTACAGAAGTATCGGTCAAATGAAGAACGATGAATTGGCAAAAGTCTTAGAGGTGGACGCACTGATCACCGGAACACTTCAATTACAAGTTTTGCTCTCAGATGGAATCGAAGATGAGTTCAATTGGTTTGACCTTTGGGTACTCTCTCCAGAATTCGGAAAGTTAGCCATTAAAGTAAGTGACGGAAGTAGCGGAAAATTACTCTGGCGTTACGAAAAAGCGATTGATCGCAGATCGGGAAAAAACACCAAAGAGCTCATTGAAAAGTTGATGAAGCAAGCCGCACGCAGCTTCCCTTACTACAATAGAAGTAGCGACTAATTTTTCGTCACAAAATCAGTAAGCACCTCAACGGCGCGATCCACTTCTTCTAGCGTATTGTATTTCGAGAAAGAAAACCTAAGAGATGGCATCCATTGCTCATCCGCAGGAACCACCTGATCTAGCACGTGTGACCCTTTACTGCTACCTGATTGGCAAGCACTGCCTTGAGAGCAAGCGATACCGTTTAAATCGAGATGAAAAAGTAACATAGCGGCCTTGTCGCCTTTTAAAGGCAAACGCACATTTACTAGCGTATAGGTGCTGTTTGGTGAAGCAGAGTCTCCGTTAAAAACAGCTCCTGGGATCAATGCTTTAATCCGTGAGATAAAATGCGTTTTCAGTTGAGTAATAAAGGTCCGTTCTTGATCTAAATGCTCATAGGCCAATCTAAAGGCCGTCTCCAAGCCTGCAATATCGTGAATGCTTTCTGTTCCGGCTCTAAGCCCTCTTTCTTGAGCGCCACCTACGATCAGCGATTTTAGGCGCACATTCGAGCGTACGAACATAAAGCCAATACCCTTTGGCCCGTGAAATTTATGAGCAGCGGCCGTTAGAAAATGAATCGGAGTCTCAGACAGATTTAACTTAAAGTGACCAATCGATTGAACGGTATCCGAGTGAAAGTAAGCGCTGTAAGTCTCACATAAATCAGCAACCTGATTCAACTCAAGCATATTCCCAATCTCATTATTCACATGCATTAAGGTGACGAGGGTTTTGGTGGACTCGTCCTTAGCCAAAAGATTTTTTAATGATGCTAGGTCTACCGATCCTCTTTCGTCTAACTCCACAAAGTCCAATTGCACCCCATACTCTTCTTCCATAGCCTCTATGGCATGCAAAACGGCATGGTGCTCAATTCTTGAACTAATAATTCTGCGCACCCCAAGGTCTCGTACACAAGATCGTATAATACAATTATCTGCTTCTGTTCCTCCAGAGGTAAAGATGATTTCAGCGGGTTTACACGCAAGGGTCTCAGCAATTTGCTTACGCGTTCTCTCAATTATGGCCTTTGAGGCTCTCCCGAAGGCGTGTGTTGAAGATGGATTTCCAAAATGCTCGGTCAGCACGGCGTGCATAGCCTCCACTACTTCTGGACGAACTGCGGTTGTGGCCGCATTATCTAAATAGACCGTATTCATAGTCGCCAAAATTAACAATTTCGACCGTCGTATCGAGATAGTTTTAGATCGCTACGTCTGAATAAAATTTAATCCTGTAAATACGAAGCTCTTCTTCTTCGTAATCTCCATCAAAAGAGGCTACAGCCTGGTCAATAGCATTGTCTTTGGCCTCGATAAAGTAATCGTGCAATTCTTGCTGAGAATCATCGTCTAGCAGTTCGTCAACCCAATACGAAATATTGAGTTTGGTTCCACTAAACACAATCTGCTCCATCGCATCTAATAACTCGGTGTCGCTTAAGTTTTTTGAGGCCGCAATATCGTCAAAGGGTAGCTTTCGATCGACACTCTGGATAATAAACAACTTGAGGGCAGAGTTGGTTCCTGCCGATTTAACCACGAAATCTTGAGGTCGCTCTATGTCATTTTCTTCTACATACGAAGAAATAAAAGAAACAAACGGCGCTCCGTATTTTTTCGCCTTTAGCTCCCCTACTCCATGTACCTGAGCTAATTCAGCGATGCTAATGGGGTATTTCATCACCATATCTTCTAGCGAAGGTTCTTGAAAAATAATATACGGGGGCACATTGTGCTTTGCAGCTTCTTGTTTTCGGAGTTCTTTCAGCTGTTGAAGCAATACTTCATCTAGACTTTCGGTTTTCACAGTGCCCTTCGAAGTCGAGGCTTCTAAGGCAGCGTAGTCACGATCCAGAACCATTTCGAAATCTTGAGGGGTATTTAAGAACGTCTTTCCCTTTTCAGTAATAAGCAGTACTCCGTATTGCTCAATAGATTTCTTGAGCAAATTAGCTACCACCATTTGACGCACTAAGGCATGCCAATACGCTGAGCGATGGGCATGACCGCATCCGAAAAACGGCTTCTGATCCGTTTGGTTCGCACTAATCATTGCATTTGTCTTACCTCTCAGAATACGTACAATCTCTTTACTCTTGTATTTCTCTGAAGTATCCAATACTAAATTCAACACTATTACCACTTCATCAGCAGCTTGAATCTTCTCTTTAGGATATTTAGAGTTGTCGTCCATCAGTGCTCCCTCTCCATTAACCTCATCGTATTCTTCGCCAAAATAATGGAGTATGAATTTGCGTCTAGACATCGAAGTCTCTGCATAGGCAATAACATCTTGCAACAAGGCATTACTCACCTCTTGTTCTGCGACAGGCTTTGACGCAGAGAATTTCTCTAGTTTCTCCATGTCTTTTGCCGCATAAAAGGCAACACAATGCCCCTCTCCACCATCACGGCCAGCCCTACCGGTTTCTTGATAGTAACTTTCAATGCTCTTCGGCATGTCATAATGAATCACGAATCGAACATCAGGCTTGTCAATTCCCATTCCAAAGGCAATCGTAGCAACTACCACCGAAGCCTCCTCCATCAGAAATTGGTCTTGATAATCAGCACGTGTCTTTGCATCAAATCCGGCGTGATAAGGAATCGCCTTTATACCATTGAGCTGCAATAATTGAGCAATTTCTTCAACCGTCTTTCTGCTCAAACAATAGACAATTCCCGATTTATCGTGTCGCTCAGAAACAAATCGGATCAGATCAGCATTCACCTGGGCCGTTTTTGGTCTTACCTCATAAAATAAATTTGGACGATTGAAAGACGCCTTAAACAGCTTTGCGTCTCTCATACCCAGATTCTTCATGATGTCCTCTTGAACCTTTGGCGTAGCTGTTGCCGTTAGGGCAATAATCGGAATCGCATCAGATAAGCGATTAATTATCGCTCTTATATTTCGGTATTCAGGGCGAAAATCATGTCCCCATTCTGAAATGCAATGTGCTTCATCAATGGCAACAAATGAAAGTTTTAGAGGGGATAAAAGCGCTATGGTTTGTGGCTTAGTCAGTGACTCCGGAGCCACAAAAAGAAGCTTAGTCTCTCCAGCATTCAAATCGTGTACCACTTCTTGATAAGCGGCCTTAGTTAGAGACGAGTTGAGTACATGTGCAACCCCTTCGCTCTTTGTTACAGAACGAATGGCGTCCACCTGATTCTTCATCAACGCAATTAATGGACTAATAATCACTGCCGTTCCTTCTGACATCAAGGCCGGAAGTTGATAGCATAGCGACTTACCCCCTCCAGTCGGCATGATCACAAATGTGTCTTGGTGCTGAAGTATAGAGGTGACTGCTTGTTTTTGAAGGCCCTTAAATGCCGAGAAACCAAAATAGTATTTCAGCGCATCATGGAGTTGCTCGTCCGAAACAGTGTGAGACATAGTCTTGAAGATAAGAAAAAACTAGAGGGCGTTTTTCGTAATTTCGTCTTTTGTATAACTAAAATAGCTAATCCTAAGGCTTTTTTCTTGAACCCATCCGCTAAACGTATTGCCGACGCTAAAGAAGTGCTCGATTTAGAGGCTTCAGCACTACAATCGTTATCCGATTGCATCGATAACTCCTTCTCAGAAGCGGTCGGACACATTGTTGGCTGTAAAGGACGCGTTGTGTTTACTGGAATGGGTAAAAGTGCGATTATCGCTTCCAAAATAGCCGCGAGTTTCAATTCGACCGGAACGCCTTCTTTATTCATGCATGCAGCAGATGCCATCCACGGCGATTTGGGTATGATTCAAGAAGAAGATGTAGTCATCTGCCTTTCAAAGAGCGGAAACACCGAAGAGGTAAAAACCTTAATTCCATTAATAAAGGATAGAGGAAACACCTTGATCGGGGTAAGCGCCGACCCCTCATCTTATTTAGCGAAGAATGCCACTACCCTACTCGTAACCCCAGTAGTGAGAGAAGCCTGTCCACATAACCTAGCGCCTACCACAAGCACTACCTTACAATTAGCACTTGGAGATGCACTCATGGTTGCGGCACTCAACGAAAAAAACTTTACCGAGACTGATTTCGCCCGCTTTCATCCTGGTGGAAGCTTAGGTAAAAAACTTTTCCTAAAGGTTTCTGATCTTTTGGGTAACGTGGCAAAGCCGGAGGTGGCTAGAGAAACACCTATTCTCGAAGTGATTTTAGAGTTCTCTAACAAGATGGCCGGATGCACACCTGTGATCTCAAATCAAGAGGTGGTTGGTATTATTACCGACGGAGACATTCGACGCATGGTTCAGCGCCAAACCCATTTTGACCAGCTTAAGGCTGAGGATGTCATGAGCTTAAACCCCATTCGCTATTCATCCGATCATTTGGCACTTGATGCTCTCAAATTGATGAATGAAAAAGAAATAACTCAACTCATAATTACGCATGAAGGGCGCTATGCAGGCATTCTACACATGCATCAACTTATTCAAGAAGGACTATCGGTATGAGCACAAAGGATGAAATGTCATTTCTAGATCACTTAGAAGAGTTGCGTTGGCACCTCATCAGATCGATTGTTGCCATTCTCATAATTGCCACGGTGGCATTTGTCATGAAAGGATTCATTTTTGACCGCATCATTTTTGCGCCCAAAAACATGAGTTTTCCGACCTATAACATGTTCTGTCAAATCTCTACTTTCTTCGGAATCACTTCTGATTTTTGCGCGGAATCTTTGCCCTTTAGAATTCAAAACAGAACCATGGCTGGGCAGTTTTCTGCCCACATATGGACATCAATTTGGGCAGGTTTTATATTAGGATTTCCCTATCTACTTTTTGAAATATGGAGGTTCATTAGTCCTGGGCTCTATGAAAAAGAGCGCAGATACTCGAAGGGTTTCATTGGTGCTGCATCTCTTTTGTTCTTTATGGGTGTACTCTTCGGTTACTATATCGTAGCTCCCCTATCGATCAACTTTTTGGGTACTTATCAGGTAAGTGCTGAGGTGAGCAATGAGATTGACATCAGCTCTTATATCTCAACGGTTAGAGCTTCTGTTATTGCGTGTGGGATCATGTTCGAGCTCCCTATTTTAATCTACTTCTTAACTAAAATCGGATTGGTTACTCCAGAGATTCTAAAGAAGTACAGAAAGATCGCCTTAGTCCTTGTTTTAGTGTTATCTGCTGTGATCACTCCACCAGATGTGGCAAGCCAGGTAATTGTTGCTATACCGGTGATGATTTTATACCAAGTAAGTATCGGAATTTCAAAGTTTGTAACTCGTAATTCAGAAGAAAATGGCGCATAAGCTTGTTGAAGACTTTAACGATTACCGTTCAAAAATGAATGAACGGATCTTAGCCGATGATCAAAAATTGATCAAGCGTATTTTTAATCTAGACACCAATGCCTTTTCAGAAGGGGCACTAGACGTTAAGACCAAAGAGCTTTTAGGACTAGTAGCCTCTGCAGTATTGCGCTGTGACGATTGCGTACGCTACCATCTTGAAGGAGCCAAAAAAGCCGGATGTACTGCCGAAGAAGTAACAGAAACCTTAGGAATAGCTACCTTAATCGGCGGAACTATCGTTATTCCTCATTTAAGGAGAGCGTATGAATACTGGGATGCGCTAAACGCTACATCGTGAAATTAAGAGCTGAAAACATAAAGAAAATCTACCAGCAGCGTACGGTTGTAAAGGGAATATCCCTTGAGGTCAATCAAGGTGAAATTATTGGTCTCCTTGGGCCAAATGGGGCAGGAAAAACTACCTCGTTTTATATGATTGTCGGCTTAATTCAGGCTAACGCGGGCTCCATTTACTTAGACGATTTAGATATCACAAAATTCCCGATGTTTAAACGTGCCCAGCACGGCATCGGATATCTCGCTCAAGAGGCTTCTGTATTTAGAAAACTTAGTGTTGAAGACAACATTCTAAGTGTATTACAGAATACTACCCTGTCAAAAGCTGAGCAAGAGAAGAAAAGAGACGCCTTACTTGAAGAGTTTTCTCTTACCCATATCCGAAAAAACCGAGGTGACCTACTCTCTGGTGGGGAGAGACGCAGAACAGAAATAGCTCGTGCTTTAGCCACCGACCCCAAGTTCATTCTTCTCGATGAACCCTTTGCTGGGGTAGATCCAGTTGCTGTAGAAGATATCCAGCGCATTGTGGCACAGCTTAAGAATAAGAATATCGGTATTCTAATAACCGATCACAATGTGCAAGAAACCTTAGCCATCACTGAACGATCGTATCTCATGTTTGAAGGTTCTATACTTAAGGCAGGAGCGCCAGAAGAACTTGCTGCAGACGAAATGGTGCGCAAAGTATATTTAGGCCAGAACTTCGAATTGCGTAAAAAGCGCCTAGCGTTTGATCAAGAGTGAACTCACTGCGTAAGTCGGTAATAACACCAACACCAGTTCTTCCCTGAGTAATATAAATCCAATAATAGCGCTTACAATCACCAAATAGCGTAGTGCATTTTTCTTAAAAGTATAGTCCTTAAATTTCAAAGAAACTGCAGGGAATTTACTCACCATCCATCCTGAAAATAATAAGGTAAGCACTACGGCCGCACGCTCGAACCATACCGGGGTGAAATAAGCCATCTGATCGAAGAGTTCTGTTTGGGTGATAAGCACCACAAAAAGAGCCATTGCCGGAGTTGGAAGGCCTTCAAAATGAATACTTTTCGATTCGTACACCGAAAAGCGTACCAATCGAAGTAGCGCACAAGCAAACAAGAGTGATGCCAGCCCCGAAGCCCATAGTACGGATAAAGATTCAGAAAGTGTGAAGTACCACCAAAGACTTGGAAAAAGCCCAAAACTGATCACGTCAGCCATTGAATCCATAAAATTTCCAAAGACAGATTCAACTTTTAACATTCGGGCAACGAATCCGTCTAAGAAATCCGCTATCGCCGCTGCTACGAGAGCAATAAGAGCCAGATCAAACCGATCTTGTATCATCGCGATACACCCTAAAAACCCGAAGAGGGCATTTAAAAGCGTAATAAAATTGGCCGCATGTGCTCTTGGGCTAAACATGTCAACGAATTTACACTTTATTCCTCTGCTCGTTCCTCTTATCTTTGAGAGCAATCGAAAACCATGGCACTTCGACTTCTATTTCTGAGCATCTCTTTAGTCAGCACCCTAGTGGCTTCTGCTCAAGAATCTCTGAGCAAGGTCGCACAGATCAGTGTGCTCACCTGCAGTGAAGGTCCAGAGTTGCATGCTGCATTCGGACACAATGCCATACATGTTTACGATCCGGGTAAAGGAATCGACGAAGTCTATAATTACGGTACATTCGATTTTGGAGCTCCAAACTTCTATGTCAATTTTATTAAAGGGAAATTAGATTACTTTTTATCTGTAACCGACTACAAAACCTTCAGTGCCTACTACGCCTATGTAGGACGTGAGGTGGTGAGACAAACACTAAACTTAACCCAAGAGCAAAAAGAAGAGCTATACCGATTGTTAGTTGAGAATGAACAGCCCGAAAATCGATACTATCGCTACGACTTCTTGAAAGAAAATTGTGCCACCAAGATTCCGGAGTTACTAGCACAAAGCCTCGGAGAAAACTTTAAAATGAGTACTGTTTACGACGGTCACGATTTGACCTACCGCAGCACCCTTCACGAACATTTACCCTTATACTCCTGGAATAGGTTCGGAATAGATATCGTACTCGGCGCTAGAGTCGATCAGACCTTAAACACTTCGTCCCTTGTTTACTTGCCTAAATATTTGAAGTCGATTTTAAATACTAGTACTTCTGATTCACGCCCTTTAGTGCAAAATACGCGCATTGACCTCAAAAAGAACTTACCACAAGCCACACCCTCTTTTTGGACATCGCCACGCTTCGTTCTTTTAGTATTGATGATTTATTCGCTCCTCTCGCTATGGTTGGGCAAGGCAAAAGGTGTTTTTAAGCTCTTAGATCATACAATTTTACTTTTTGCCGGCGTTGCAGGTGTACTGCTTACTTTTCTCAACTTCTTCGCTGAGCATTATGCCACGGCTTATAATTTTTCACTGTTTTGGGCCAATCCCCTGCTGCTTGCCGCAATTACGCTTAGGAGCAAGACCCTGTTTCAGTTGGTTAGCTTACTCTCCTTGCTATTCATTCTGATAGGATTTTTAGGAATCCAATACCTTTCAATCGAAATGGCCTTTGCCGCATTACTTATTGTAGCTTTAAGCCTGAAGCAAATTCAAAAACTATAAACACCCCTCCTCTTATGCCCTCTACGTACGTTATTTTAGGACTGCTTTTTATCGTCTATCTCGTATTGCTCTACGTCTCTAAAACCAAAAGAAACAGAAGAAAACGCGGTTTTATGGAGGGCCGAAAAAGGCGTTAACCAAACTTTAACACGATTTTTTAAGGTTTCTATAGGCCAATTTGTTCGAACTTCTATTTTTGCAAAAAATTAAACCCTTTTAATTATGTATTGGACGTTAGAGCTTGCTTCATATTTAAGCGACGCGCCTTGGCCAGCAACTAAAGATGAGCTTATTGATTACGCCATTCGTACGGGTGCACCTTTAGAGGTGGTAGAGAATCTGCAATCGATGGAAGAAGAAGGAGAAGAGATTTACGAATCGATTGAAGAAATTTGGCCTGACTACCCCACCGAAGAAGATTATCTCTGGAACGAAGACGAATATTAATTCGCCTCTCAAACCAAAACACAAAGCCTCTCTAAGAGGCTTTTTTTAGTTAATTTTACCAGAATTATGAGCATCGTAACCACTATTCTCAAGGCCTTCGTCGGAGACAAATCGAAAAATGACATCAAATCCATTCAACCGATTGTCGAAGCCATTAAAAGAGAAGAACATACACTACAAAATTTAACACACGATCAACTGCGCGCGAAGACTGTTTTTTTCAAAGAAACACTTCAGCAAGCCTCAGCAGCTTTGAACGATCAAATTAAGGGTCTTCAAGAAGAAATTGCGAACTGTGCGAATATAGATGAGCGCGAGAAGCTCTACGATCAAATTGATCAGCTAGAAGAAAGTATTCATGAGGTTTCTGAGAAAACCTTAAGCGAACTCTTACCGCAAGCCTTTGCAGTAGTTCGAGAAACTGCTCGACGTTTTAAAGAAAATGAGATACTCGAGGTTACGGCTTCAGCTTACGACAGAGAGCTTTCAGCGACGCGTTCTTACGTAACGCTTAATCAAGATACGGCATCTTGGAGCAACTCATGGAATGCAGCGGGCAAAGAAGTCGTTTGGGATATGGCGCACTATGACGTGCAACTTATTGGAGGTATCACCATGCACCAAGGAAAGATTGCAGAGATGCAAACAGGTGAAGGTAAGACATTGGTTGCAACCCTGCCCGTTTACCTTAACGCATTGACCGGAAAAGGAGTTCATCTCGTAACGGTGAACGACTACCTTGCTAAAAGGGATAGTCAATGGATGGCACCTATCTTCGAGTTCCACGGTCTAACTGTAGACTGCATTGACAATCACCAGCCAAATAGCGAAGAACGCAGAAAAGCCTACCTCGCAGATATTACCTACGGAACGAACAATGAGTTTGGTTTTGACTATCTCCGAGACAATATGGCGCATCAGCAACAGGACGTTGTTCAGCGCAAACACAACTTCGCTATTGTAGATGAGGTAGACTCTGTATTGATTGACGATGCTAGGACACCTCTTATCATCTCGGGCCCTGTGCCAGAGGGAGAGCGTCACGACTTTGATGCACTAAAACCCAGAGTAAATGATCTGGTTCAGCGTCAGAGAACAGAACTTACTACTACTCTCGCCGAGGCCAAGAAAAAAATTCAGGCCGGTGAATTGAAAGAAGGAGGGTTCTTATTGCTTCGTGTACACCGCGGATTACCAAAGAACAAAGCCCTTATTAAGTTTCTCAGCGAAGAAGGAAACAAACAACTCTTACAAAAAACAGAGAGCTATTACCTCCAGGATAATGCCAAAGAAATGGCTCAGGTTGATGCCGAGCTCTATTTTACCATTGAAGAGAAGACGAATCAAATTGAGCTGACCGAGCGCGGAATCCAAACACTTTCAGATCAAGAAGATGAGAACTTCTTTGTGCTTCCGGATATCGGAGGAGAAATAGCAGCAATAGAGGGCAAAGGCCTAACGGCAGAAGAAGAGGCTTCAGAAAAAGAAAAGCTCTTTAAAGACTTTTCTGTAAAAAGCGAGCGCATTCACACCCTCACCCAATTGCTTAAAGCATACACCTTGTTTGAAAAGGACGTAGAGTATGTGGTGATGGACAACAAAGTAAAAATCGTCGACGAGCAAACCGGGCGTATCATGGA
>Ga0181568_10001454_pt1 | contig 21857 bp, 24 predicted proteins | sample 101ome_20_FD_133758 | JGI IMG/M metagenome (GOLD analysis project Ga0181568, IMG submission 133758) | Coastal salt marsh microbial communities from the Groves Creek Marsh, Skidaway Island, Georgia - 101404AT metaG (megahit assembly) | ecosystem: Environmental > Aquatic > Marine > Intertidal...
CAGCTGCAGTGCCGGGTAGCTAAGTATGGAAGGGATAACCGCTGAAAGCATCTAAGTGGGAAACCCACCTCAAAACTAGTTCTTCCTATAGAGCCGTAGTAGACCACTACGTTGATAGGCTGGGTGTGGAAGCGCGGTAACGCGTGTAGCTGACCAGTACTAATAGCTCAATTGGCTTGATTTATGCACTGAAAAAAATTTTTATATAGTTAAATTGATAATTCTATAAATGAGTAAAATAATTTCTGTTTTAGAAAAAAAAATTTTCCAAAAAAAACCCTTATCTAAAAAAGATATGGAGAATTTTAATTATAATATAAAATATATCAATAAAGCAAATTTAGAATTACTAAACACTCTTTATAAATTGAACATCTATTTAAATAGTAAAAAAAAAAAAAATAATTTTACTAAAATTAAAAGAAAAATTCTTGTTGAAGCTGAAAGAAAAATTAAGAAATTCATTTATAAAAAATGAGTAAAAACTGTTGTATTTTATTAAAAGATGAAATAACCACAGCAAGGTTGATTGCTGAGTATATCAAAAATGATCTCAATATTTCAGCAATAATCTTAAATAAAAAAAAAAAATTAGAAACATATTTTAAAAAACTTGGGATTAAAACCTTATATCTAAAAAGCTTTAATGAAGGTAAAGTTTTGACATTTCTTAAAAAAAATAAAATAAACTTTCTTACAGTTAATATTGAAAATATTTTGTCAAAAAAATTTTTTTCAAAATTTAAAGGAAAAATATTTGCAGTTCATGGAGGTATTCTGCCAAATTTTAAAGGAAGAAATTCTATTGACTGGATGGCTGCGTTGGGTTTAAAAAATTTGGGTTCAACCCTATTTTTGATGTCTAAAAAAATTGATCAAGGTAAAATTATTAAAATTAAATATTTCAAAAAAAAGACCCCCACTTCTTTAAAAGAATTAGCATTTTTATTACACTATAAAACAAGACTACCTTTGTATTCGATGATTATTGAAATTATTAAAAAAAATAAAATTAGTAAATTTACACATAAAAAAAAAGGAAGGTACTTTTACAGGATGCATGAAGATTTTAAGCCTTTAATCGATAAATATTTAAAAAAAGCTTATTAATAGCCATTTACAAATAAATCATCAATTTCTACATTTAAAAATTACAATATGTAGTAGAATTTTATTATTCGACAACAATTTTTATCTTTTTTTTCTTTACTGTTCAAAAATTGAACCTATATTGTTCAAAAATTGAACACTTATTATGAAAGATAATCAAGACCATTTTGACGTTTTGAGAAAAATACAGAACAAGCCTAATTCCACCCAGAGAGAGCTGGCAGCAGAGCTTGGTTTTAGCTTAGGTAAACTTAATTACTGTTTAAAAGCTCTTCAAAAAAAAGGTTTAGTGAAAATAAAAAATTTCCAAAAAAATCCTAATAAAATAAATTATTTTTATGTGCTCACACCTGCTGGATTTTCAGAAAAAACAAAACTGACAATAAATTTTATGAAAAGAAAAATGAGAGAGTACGATGAGCTTAAAAAGGAATTAGATAATTAAATGTGGGCAATAATTAAAATTGATCAAAATTTATCAAATCTTTTCAAACAAGATTTTAAAAAAAATATAGGATCAGAATTAATAACTTATTCACCAAAATACTTAGTACAATACTTTAAAAAAAATAAATTAAAGTTTAAAGAAATAACATTGTTAAATAATTATATTTTTTGTTTTAATTCAAATTTTGAAAATCCAAATTTTATGAATAGAATAAAATACTTTAAAGGTTTTAAATCTTGTATTTCAGGGCATTTAGAAACACAAAAAGAAATAGTGCAATTTATTTCAAAATGTAAAGATAGCGAGAACAACTCGGGATATATTCAAAATAGTTTTTTTAATATAAGTGATGAAAATAATTATAAGTTAAAAACCGGGGTTTTTAATAATAAAGTTTTTGAAATAATAAAATTTCAAAAAAATAGAATTCAAATGATGATTGGAAATTTAAAGGTTAGCACCAAAAGAAAGGATTTTTTAGCTCAACCAGTCTGAAAAATAATGTACATTACTTGCACTATATCAAAAGTTGCAAAGTGCGGAGCTATGCCTAATTAAAAATTAACAATTAAAAGACCAATGAAAAAAAATTTTGCAATAATATTAGCTAGAAAAGGATCAAAAGGTATTAAAGATAAAAACTTAGTAAAAGTAAACGGCAAACCTTTAATCTATTGGTCAATTAAATCATGTTTAAAATCAAAAAAAATTAATTCAGTTTGGGTAAGTTCAGACTCAAAAAAAATACTTGGGCTTTCCAAAAGTTATGGATCAAATATTATCACAAGACCATTAAAGTATGCATCAGACAATGCATCTTCCGAGTCTGCATGGTTACATGCAATCTTACATCTTAAAAAAAAGAATATCTTACCAGAGAGTATTATTGGTATACAGCCTACTTCACCGATTAGATCTCCAAAAGACTTAGATTATGCAATTATAAAATATTATAGATGCAAATTAGACAGCTTGTTTTCTGCACAAAAAATTTCAAATCATTTTATTTGGCATAATACAAAGAAAAAATTGAAAGCTAATTATGATTATAAGAATAGACCAATGAGACAAGAAATAGGTGAGAAATATCTTGAAAATGGTTCTTTTTATATTTTTAATGCAAATAAATTCATTAAAAAAAAATGCAGACTTTTTGGAAAAATTGGTGTTTTTATAATGAATAAAGTTAAGAGTTTTGAAATTGACGATAAAGAAGATTTAGATTTACTAAGAACTCTTAAAAAATACTTTTACTGAAAAAAATGAATAAAATATTTTTTATAGCAGAAATAGGCATTAACCATAATGGCGATTTGGAAATTGCTAAAAAATTAATTGACGGAGCAAAAGAAGCTGGATTTGATGCAGTAAAATTTCAAAAAAGAGACATCGATATTGTTTATACCGAGCAACAATTATCTAGTTTAAGAGAAAGTCCTTGGGGGACAACATTTAGACAACAAAAAGAAGGAATTGAGTTCAATCAAAAAGATTATGAAGAGATCGATAAATACTGTAAAAAAATTGATATAAAATGGTTTGCTTCAGCTTGGGATATTAATAGTTTAAATTTTTTGGATCAATTTCATTTACAATATCAAAAAATAGCTTCAGCAATGATAGTAGATGAATATTTTTTAGAGCAAGTTGCTAAAAAAAATATGTACACATTTATATCAACAGGAATGGCCGAAAAAAATAATATTGAAAACGCTGTTAAAATTTTTCAAGCAAATAGATGTCCTTTCGAATTAATGCACTGTGTCTCGACCTATCCTATGAAACCAGAGGACGCAAATTTAGAAACCATCAAAACTTTAAAAGAAAAATTTAATTGTAAAGTTGGTTATAGCGGACATGAGTCCGGGTTAGCTGTTTCTTATGCCGCTACTACTTATGGAATTTCTTCGCTTGAAAGACACATTACATTGGATAGATCAATGTATGGCTCAGATCAATCTGCTTCTCTAGAGTTAAGAGGCCAGAAAGAATTAATATCGGTAATAAAAAAAATGATGCTTGCTAAAGGGAAAAGCATGTTTGGAAATATTACAAAAGAGGAACAAAATATTGCAAAAAAACTTAGAGCTCACTTGCCATTAAAAAAATAATATATGTTAAAAAAAAGTTTAAAAGAAAATATAAATTTAAAAAAAAAATTAATCAAGTTTGATAAAAAAGTAAATCAAATAATTGAAAAAATAACTTATACTTTAAGAAACAAAGGAAAAATTCTTATTTGTGGTAACGGTGGCTCAGCTGCTGACGCGCAACATTTGTCAGCAGAATTTCTAATTAGATTAAAACCTAACTTAAATCGACAACCATTTCCTGTTATCAGTTTAGCCTTAGATACATCTACCATCACGGCATGTGGAAATGATATTGGTTTTGATAATATATTCTCTAGAAATTTAGAGGCTTTAGGTAAAAAAGAGGATCTTTTATTTGTTATATCTACGTCAGGAAATTCAAAAAATATTTTAAAAGTAATTAAGAAAGCAAAAATGAAAAAAATTGACTCTATTGCTTTTCTTGGTTCAGGAGGGGGCAAGGCAAAAAATTTATGTGATTTAGAAATTATTGTTCCAAGCCGAAATACAGCAAGAATTCAAGAATGCCATATTTTTTTGGGTCATTATATTTTTGAGCAAGTAGAAAAAAAATTAATTTAAAAATAGTTTATTAACATTAAAAAATGAAGTTTATTACTGTAATACCAGCAAGAGCAGGTTCTAAACAAATTAAAAATAAAAATATATATAAAATTAATAAAAAACCTTTGATTGATTATACTTTTGATGCAGCCAAAAAGTCTGTATTAAAAAAAATATATGTATTAACTGATAGTAAAAAAATTAAATATTTAGCAAATAAAAAAAATATCAATACTAATTATGTAAGACCAAAAAAACTTTCAGGTGATAAAATATCGTTAGTTCAAACCTTAAGTCACTTTTGTAAATGGTTAGAAAAAAAAAAAATTGATTTCGATTACATGGTAATTTTACAACCTACATCTCCCTTAAGAAGTCATATAGACATAAATAATGCTATAAGAAAAATTAAGAAGAATAGATTTAATAGCTTATTTAGTATTTCCGAGTCTATAGAGCATCCTTATGAGGCATTAAAAATAAGAAGAAAAAAATGGAATTTTATTCTTAATAATTCTGAAAACTTTTATAGAAGACAAGATTTTGATTTTAAATCTTTTTTTATGAATGGAGCAATATATATTTTCCATAAAAAACTAATTAAAAAAAATAAATTATTTGAAAAACGAAATCATGGATTTATCACAATGCCTAAAGTAAGATCATTAGAAATAAATGATTTAGATGAATTAAAAATAATTGAAAGTATTATAAAAACATCATGAAAATTAATTGGAGCGGCAGGTCTCATAATTTTAGTAAAGCTGATTTAGGTTTTCTAAATAAAATAATTCAATCTGCTGACCCTTTGACTCAAGGTAAGTATCTTAAACTATTTGAAAAAAATTTTGGAAAAGTTATTGGTAAGAAAAATGTTTTTGCTGTAAGTTCAGCTGCCGCAGCCTTAGAAATTATTGCGCTTTTACTAAAAATAAAAAAGGGTGATGAAATTATTATTCCAGCTCATACTTATTGTGCCACCGCTATTTCTTTCGCAAGAAATGGGGCAAAAATTATTTGGGCTGACATTGATTTAAAAACTAGAACAGTTGATTTAAAAGATGTTAAAAAAAAAATAAGTTCAAAAACTAAAGCTATAGTTTTAGTTCATTTATATGGACTAGCAGCAGATGCTTCCAAATTTTCTAGACTTTGTAAAAAAAAAAAAATTTTTCTAATAGAAGATTGTGCTCAAGCATTAGGAGCAAAATATAATAGTAAAAGCGTTGGGACGTTCGGAGATTTCTCTTGTTTTTCTTTTCATGCGCAAAAAAATATTACTACTTTAGGAGAAGGCGGAATGATATATGTTAAAAATAATAACCTTGCATCCAAAGTACCTGGTCTTCGACATAATGGACACTGTAATTTTAAAATAAAAAGAAAAAATTACTGGCAACCAGCAATGGGCAATCTTGACATCGATATAGAGGGTAAATGGCCTTATAAATTTACATTAAGCGAGGTGCAAAGTGGTGCAGGAATTGTGATGCTTAAGAAATTAAAAAAATTAAATGGATTAAGAATAAAAAGAGCAAAAAAAATAATTAAAAGTTTAAATACATTTAAAGAAATCAACTTTACATCCTTCTTCAAAAATTATAGGCATGTGTACCATCTATTATCAGCTTACTATAAGCCAGATAATAAAATTAACAGAGATGATCTTATCGAACATTTATATAAAAAATATAGGATTAAATGTGCTGTTCAGTACTATCCATTGTACAGATATAATTTATTTAAAAAAATGGGTTTAGGAAAGCATAGCTGTCCCAATACAGATGAGTTTTATGATAATATGATTTCTTTCCCTTTTCATGTTTGGATGAGTGAAAAAGAATTTGAATATCTTAAAAATTCTCTCATTAAAAGTTTAAAATACTTAAGAAAAAAAAGATAATTATAAATTTTCATAAATTATTTTTTTATCACACACAAAAATGTTAAAAAAAATTTTCATATTTTTTAGAATATTATTGAGATGTAATATATTTTTTAAAATTCCAAAAAAAGATTTAGCTATTTTTGATTTGAAAACTTTAAATTCTATTAAAACATTTTCTAATTATGATTTTTTTATTTTAGAAACAAGACCGCATGAAATTAAAAATATATATTTCAATTTAAATATTTTAAATTATATTTTAAAAAATCTTTTTAAAAGAAAGTTATTTACGATTTATCTAGAGTCTTTAATTTTACTTTCTGGAGCAAAATTGATTATCAGCAAGATAGATAATTCTCTTAAATTAAGCGAAATAACAAAAAGGCTCAAAAAAAAAGTTAATTTTATTACTATACAAAATGCATCTAGGTATGAATATTTACAACATTATGAATTTTTTACAAAAAAAATTGTTAGAGAGAATTTATTGAACAAATATGATTTTCAAAATTATTTAGTTTTTGGAAAATATGAAAAAGAAAATTTTAAAAAAATAGGAATAAAGGTAGATAATTTTTATGAGATAGGTAACATACAGTGGTCAAACTTTATTGAATATCAAAATAAAAAAAAAAGCATTACTGAAGATAAAAAATTTTTTGCCTCTGACATTTGTCTTTTAGCCGAGTATTCTAATCCTGGAGAAACTTGGCATGCTGACAACGCCTATAGTGCATATGATAAATCAAATTTAAAAAGAAGTAGAAAGGAAAAAGAAAATAGATTAACTGAAAACCATAAAACTTTGCTAAATTTTACACTAAGATTTTGCATTGAAAATAGTCTTAAATTAATAATTCCATCAAAAAGAGATAAAAAATATGACGGGAAAGGTTATTTAGATGAAATTAATTTTTTTAAAAAATACGTCGATAAAAAATACACAAGTTTTTTTGAAAAATCTCTTTTAACAAAATCTAGAGATGATTATACAAGTTACAAGTCAATTCAAAACAGTGATTTAGTTATTGGATTTTGCTCAACTTTATTAAAAGATAAAATCGGAAATAATGGTAAAATATTAAGTTGTAACTTTACAAACTATGATTTTTGGAATTTTCCTATAAATGGAATTTGTTCTTTAAATAAATGTTCTTACGAAAAATTTAGTGATCGAATTAATAAAATAAGAAAAATGAGTTATATAGAATACTTAAACCATTTAGATCACAATCCTAGTTATGTTATGACAAAATACGATCATAGCAACAATTCAATTCATAAACTAGATAAAATTATCAATAAATATTTAAATTTATAAAAAAATGCAAATTGATAAATATTATAATTTAGGAAAAAAATTATTTAAAATACATCGAAGCATAACTGGTAAAGGTACTCTTACAAGTCTTCGAGAAATAAAAAAATTTAACAAGGATTTAAAAATAAAATATTTTAAGACAAATTGTAAAGTATTTGATTGGAGAATTCCGTCTGAGTGGAATATAAGAGAAGCATATGTTTTAGACAATAAAAAAAAAAAAATTATCGATTTTAAAAAAAATAATCTTCACATTGTAGCCTATTCACAGCCTACAAAAAAATTGGTTAATAAAAAAAAATTGCTAGACCGCCTTCATTATTTGAAAGATCAGCCAAATGCAATTCCTTATGCAACATCTTACTATAAAGATTATTGGGGATTTAGTTTAAGTTTTAACGATTTTAAAAAAATTAAAAAGAATTATCAATCAAACGAAAGATTTTATGTAAATATTGACACTAAATTCAAAAAAAAAGGAAAAATGCATTATGGGGAAATATTTCTAGAAGGAAAATCAAAGGAAGAAATTTTGATTTCTACATATATTTGTCATCCCTCGATGGCAAATAATGAGCTATCAGGCCCTCTTGTTTCATTAGCGCTTTCAAATTACTTCAAAAAGAAAAAATTAGATAGAAGTATCAGGTTTTTATTTTTACCTGAGACCATTGGTTCAATAGCTTATATTAAAAAAAATTTTAAAAATTTAAAAAAAAATGTGATTGGGGGCTATATTTTATCCTGCATTGGTGACGACAGAAATTATTCTTATATTAAATCAAAATATCCTAATTCTATAAGTGATTTATCTGCAATTTCAGCATTTAAAAAATTAAAAATAAAATTTAAAAACTACACATTTATCAAAAGCGAGTCTGATGAAAGGCGATTTAATACTCCATTTTTAAATTTAGGATTAGGATCTATTTTAAGGACAAAATATCATAGTCATCCAGAATACCATACATCCCTTGATAATTTTAGCGTTGTAACAAAATTAGGATTATTCGGCGGATATAAGGTTGCAAAATTAAGCATAGAAAACTTGCTTAAAAAAAAAATTAAAAATATAAAAAATAAAGAAAAAATAATCTCAAACTGTCCTATCTCAAAATTTATTTGTGAACCTAACCTAGGGAAAAGAGAATTATATCCAACTATTTCTCAAAAAAATAATGAATTTAAGGAACCACATTTGATTTTAGATTTTATTCAATATTCTGATGGCACAAATTCTCTGGCAGAGATTTCAAAAATATTAAAGATAAGTAGTAAAAAAATTAAATTTTTGAATAATTTCTTATTAAAAAAAAAATTAATTTATTATTTATAATGAGAGAAATTCAAAAAATTGAAAATTTACCAATTATAGTTTTGACTGCCTTAGGGCATGTTGGAGTAGATTATTTTGGAAACTTATTTTATAGCTCTAAAGAAGTTCTTAAAGTGCCAGCATTAAGTTTTTTCAGAAAATTAGAAATTTTACTTAAAAATAAAAAAATTAACATCCACAAGGTTCCAAACAAAAAATTATTTAATATCATTAAAAATAATTTTATGTGGAAAAGTCCAATTAAAAGTTACAATTATTTTTCTTCGAAAAAAGATGAGAAAGACTTTAGAAAATTTTTCTGTTTATTTATTAAAAAAAGTAAAATTCATGATGTAAAAAAAAAAATATTTTTAGCTATTCATTACGGGATGGCTAAAATCAAAAAAAAAAAAATAAATAATTTAAAATATATTCTTACGCATGAACATCAATCAAGATATTGCAAAGAGTATAAAAAATTCTTTTTTACAAAATTTGTAATAGTAGTTAGGGACCCAAGAGCCGCATTTGCAGGATCGTTTAAGGGAGCTCAAATAAAAAATGTTTCGAAGGAATTCATGTTAGATAGATGTCTCACATTCTGGAAAACAGGGTTTGATTTTTATTTAAAAGAAAAAAAGGAAGAAAATATTTTTTTAGTTCAGAATGAAAAATTCCAAGGACAAAAAAAATTAAAAATAATTTTAAAAAAAATTTGCAAATGGTTAGATATAAATTTTTCCAAAGAAATGCTTCAACCTAAATATTTTAATGAAATATGGCATGGAGACAGTTCCTATTTGTCTAAGTATGAGCGAAAAAAACCCTTACCTAAAAGCTATTACAATAAAAAAAATGTTACTCAAAGGTGGAAAAGTCAAATTTCGAAAAGTGAGATAAATGATATAGAAAATATCCTATCTAAATCTATGAAAATTTTTAAATATAAACCAATAAATAAAATTTCTTTTATCAGTAAGCTAAATGCTTACAAAAACATTTTTTTTAAATATAAAAAAGAAAGAAATCCACTTATTAATACTTACTATATTATAAAAAATATTATCAGAAGAACTTTTATTTTACATAAAACAAACTTAGCATTAAAAATATTTGATTTAACTTAAAATAGAGTATTTATTCAATTTTTAATTGATGAAAAAACTATCTGTATCCATATCAATAATTGTTCCAGTTTATAATAGAGAGTTATATATTGGTAGATGTCTTAGATCATTATTAGATCAATCTTTAGAAAGATCAAAATATGAAATAATAGTTATTGATGACGGTTCTACTGACAAAACATCAACAGTTTTAAATGCGTTTAAGGAGGAAATAAAATTGATTAAGAATTTTAAAAATAAAGGTCTTCCTTTCAGCTTAAATAAAGGAATTAAAAATGCCAAAGGTAGATTTGTAGTAAGAGTTGACTCGGACGATTATGTTAATAAAGAATTTTTAAAATTTTTAGAAATGTATTTACTTCATAACAATGACATCCAGGCAGTTGCAAGTGACTATTATTTAATTGATGATGATGAAAATATTTTAAAAGTAAAAAATTCTTCTAAACATCCAATTGGATGCGCAATAATGTTTAGAATTGAGTCATTAATAGATATTGGCTTATACGATAAAACTTTTAAAATTCACGAGGAAAAAGATCTCAGAATTAGGTTTTTAAAAAAATATAAAATTTCAAGATTACCAATACCTTTATATAGATACCGTAGGCATAAAACTAATATTACAAAAAAAAAAGCTGAATTTCAAAAACAACTTAAAAGACTAGTTTCAAAACATAAATAAATGAATTTCAATTATAAAAAATTAAAAAAACAAAATAGCACTTATATAATTGCAGAAGCGGGCGTTAATCATGAATGTTCAATACCTAAAGCAAAAAAACTCATTTCTTTAGCCAAAAAAGGAGGAGCAGACGCCATAAAGTTTCAAACATACAAAGCTGATAAAATTGCATTACGAAATTCAAAAGCTTATTGGGATACATCTAAGGAAAAAATAAAAAATCAACATGAGCTATTTTCGAAATATGATAAATTTAATGAAAAAGATTATGTCGTTTTATCTAAATTTTGTTCAAAACTTAAAATAGATTTTTTATCTACCCCATTTGATTTAGACTCAGTAGTTTTCTTAAAAAAGTTAGTTCCAGTATTTAAGATTTCATCCTCTGATATAACTAATTATCCACTTCTAAAAAAAATAGCAAAGACTAAAAAACCCGTCTTATTATCAACTGGAGCTTCAAATATTCTAGAAATTAAAAATGCTATTAAAATTTTACAAAAAAAAACAAAGAAGATCGTAATAATGCATTGTATACTTAATTATCCTACCAGTAATTTTGATGCAAACCTAGGGATGATTAATGATATTAAAAAAAATTTTCCAAATTATGTTATTGGATATTCAGATCATACTTTGCCTGATAAATATATGAATAATCTCAATGTAGCTTTTTCCCTTGGAGCCAAAGTACTTGAAAAACATTTTACATTAAACAAAAGACTAAAAGGAAATGATCATTATCACTCTATGGATTTTGAGGATTTAAAAAAATTAAGAGCAAATATAAACCAAACAATAAATCTCATTGGCTCAGGTAATCAAAAAAAGACCGCTATTAAGGTTGAAAATAAGTCAAGAAAAAATGCCCGAAGATGTATAGCTGCAAAAATGAATCTTAAAAAAGGCTCAATTTTAAAAGAACAAAACTTAATTGCCTTAAGACCTAACCAAGGAATTTCTGTAGAGAAATGGGACTCTGTGATTGGAAAAAGGTTGAAAAGGCATATAAAAGCCTTAACAGCAATTAAATCATCTGATTTAAAAAACTAAAAAAAGGAAAACATGAGAAAAAATGTAAGATTTGAAGATCAAAACAATAATTGGGAAATTTGGAAAAAGAATAGTTCAATTGAGAGATCAACTAAAAGAGTTGTTGGAAAATTACCAGAGATGGAAGCAACAAAACAATTAGTAAAAATATTAAAAAAAGTTTATAGACCTGAATACTCCATACTGGATTTTGGGTGTGCCGCAGGGCATTACTTAAAAGCTCTCAAAAGATTGAATAAAAATATAAATTATACAGGATTTGATGTTACCCCATCATATATAAATTTTGCAAAAAATTATTTTAAAAAAGATCAAAACGTATTTTTTGACGTACAAAGTGTTTTTAAAATGAATAAAAAATACAACAAAAAATTTGATATTGTTTTTTGTGCTAATGTTCTTCATCATTTGCCTTCTATCGATGTTCCCTTAAAAAATCTATTATTAGCCACGAAAAAGATATGTATTATAAGAACTTTAATAAGCAATAATACACATTTAAGCAGATTTTATTATGATGATAGTACAGACAAAAAAGGTTTTTTAAATAATTTTCAATTTCAAAACACATATAGTTACAGTCTATTTAAAAAAAAAATCAGTAAATTTGGTAAATTTAAAGTTAAATTTATCAAAGATGAATTTGATGGAGCAAAAATAAATAAAGAATTTACTACAAAAGAACGAAAAAAATATCCTGGTCTTACAAAATACCTTCAAGGTACGCAAATAGCAGGTAGTAAGGTTTTTGAATTTAACTGGGCAATAATAACTAAATAGTAAACTTCATATGTTAGCATATCTGGTATTTAATATGCAGAGTGTAAATTTTATACTCAAGAAAAAGAATTTTTTTCAAAAGAAATCGATTTTTATAACAGATACAATACACTTAAATAATTTACTTAGGCAAAATAAACTTAACAGTGTTTGTATAGAACAGGAAATAACGACAGATTTAAAAAATTTTTTATTAAATAAACATTATGAGAGGATTAACAAAAAGTTAAAAATTCTTGGAAAGAAAAATATTATAATAATTAATAATAAAAAATTTAATACATTATATTATAATTTTAGAGGATTAGCAGGAAGAATTTTTGTCGGCATTAAATTAAAATTATTCTCTTTAAAGAAAATAATAAATTTACGAAAAATAAAAAGAATATGCTATCTCAATGATTATGAAGATAAATTATTTGATAATAAATTTTTTTTTCTATTATTAAAAATTTTCTGTAAAAAAAACAATTTGGGATTAGAAAATTTAAAACTTGAGAAAATTCAAATTAAAAATTTTAAATGGCAATTTAAAAAAATTTTTTTAAATCTTGTATATTTACTGAAAAATTTGAGCTACTCGAAAATTATAATTATAATAAAAAAAAAACTATCTTATTTTTCTTTCTCAAAAAAACATTTTTTAATAATAGAGCCTGCGCTAGATATTCAGTATTCAAATTTTAACTTATTCAAAACAATTTTTTTTAAGATAAAAAGTGAATACAGCACAAATAAAATAGATCAAAATAAGTTAAAAATAGATAATTTTATGAATCTATTTTACAGCTACTTATTAGAAAAAAATAAAATTTTAAACGATTTAACGGTAAAAAAAATTTTATCTTTTAAAAAAAAAATAAAAAACAAGAATATTCAAATTTTTTGGTCACAAGGTCCTGAACTAGAAAATAGATCTTTTTTTTATTTTTTAAAAAAAAATTATATTGTAAATGGAGTTCAGCACGGTGGAAAACAGTTAATTATGAAAAATAGAGAAATAATTAATAAAGATTTCGAATATGCTTTTTGTAATAAATATTTTTCATACGGAATAAGTAAAATTTTTAAAAAAAAAAAATTTGGATTAAGCAAAGGTTTAGTAAATCTTGGATGCATGAAAGCTAAATATGATCACAAAGATTTAGAATTTTCGTCAAAAAATAAAAATAATATACTTTACGTACCAATTAGCTTGAGTTCCTTGACATATCCAACATTTGAAATATTAGCAAATTATAAATATGCAGATCAATTAAGTGCTTGTAAATATCTCAATAACCAGAAATTTTTAAAACCATTTGTGAAAATAATTCCAAATATAAAATTTAATAATAATTTTATTGATGAGAACAGCCTGATTTTTAATCCAATTTATTTTAAATTAAAACAATTTAAAAAAATTAAAGAATGTTCATCAAGTATCATTAATGAGATAAAGAAAAAAAAACCTAGAATAATTTTTTTTGATAGTTTCAGCACTCCTGTTTATCAATCTTTGTTATCTCAAAGTGAGATAATTGTTTTAAAAGATAAAAACACTCTTTTTCAAAAAGATGCGTTAATGCTTTTAAAAAAAAGGATACATTTTATATCGGATATTCAAAAACTTAACGATACAATTAGAGGAATTTTAAAAAATAAAAATCTTAAAGCAGGCAATAATCAATTTTATGAAACATTTTATAAACAACAAGGAAAATTATTTTAAAAAAAACTTTATGAATAATTTTTCAATTAAAAAATATTTTAATCTATTTAATGGCTTAGTTTCATTAAATATAAAAAAAAGATATATACTTGTAACTATTTTAATGCTTTGTTGTATGGTTTTAGAAATAGCCTCTTTAAATTTTATATTTATAATTGTAAAATTACTTACAAATCCTAATATTTTAGAAGAAAAAAATTTTTTGCTAGATTTTCTATCTACTTTAAATACGAATAAAATTTTTATAAATGTACTGATAGTATTTGTGATAGTTTTTTTAACAAAGAACTTTCTAAATATATTCCTTGCGTATAAGCAAGCCCAAGTCAATGCCTTATCTAAATATGAGCTATCGAATGAATTCTTCATAAGCTATATGTCTATGCCAAAAATATTTCATTTGAGGACAAATAGTTCAAAAATCATCAAAAACATTGTTGTAGAAGTTGAATATTTTTGTGGAGCTATAATAGCCACGTCATCTATTTTAATGGAAACAATTGTGTTACTTGGAATAACATCATTCTTATTTTATCTTAATCCCTACGTTACTCTTATTAGTATTGGACTATTTTTAATTTTTAGTTTTTTACTCGGTGTACTTAATAGTAAACGCATAGTAAAAATGGCCAATAGCCGATCTTTGCTTTTAGAAAAAAGGTTAAAATTTATCTCAGAAGGTCTCTCTGGCAAAATTGTATTTGATTTACACGGAACAAAAAAAAATTATTTTGAAGATTACAAATTGATAAATTTTAATCTTTCGGAAATTATAAGAAACACAGGTTTTAGGTTTGCTTTACCTAAACCTTTATTTGAAATTTTCGCATTTATTTTGATAGTTTTATTTATACTTTTTTCTTACAAAAATAATTATGAACTTAAAAATATGTTGCCATTGCTAGCAGTTTATATAACAGCAGCATATCGACTTATTCCTTCTTTTTCAAAAATTGCTCACGATTTTCAAAAGCTTCAATCATTTGGACAATCAGGATTTAAGCTCGAAGCAGATAAAAAAATTTTTAAACAAGCATTAAGTGATAATAAAAAATCTAATAATCTAGTAAATTTTAATAAGGAGATTACACTAAAGAAAGTTAAATTTTCATATTCTAATGAACCAAAAAATTGGATTTTTGAGGATATAAACATAAAGATTAAAAAGGGTGAAAAAATTGGAATTTTTGGATCGAGCGGCTCAGGAAAAAGCACTTTAATTGATATTATTTCAGGGCTATTGGCTTGCGATAGGGGCGAGGTTTTAATTGACGGCATTAATTTAATGAAAGTTAAAAATGATTGGCAATCAAAACTAGGTGTTGTACCTCAAGACGTTTATATTTTAGATGACACAATAAAAAAAAATATTGCTTTTGGCCTCAAAGAAAAAGACATAGATCAAACAAAGCTTGAAGAAGCTATTAATAGATCTGAACTACGAGATTTTATCAACTCTCTAGAGTATAAAGAGGATTCAATCATCGGAGAGAGAGGATCAAGATTATCTGGAGGACAAAAACAAAGAATTGGAATTGCTAGAGCAATTTATAACAATCCCGAAGTTTTAATTTTTGATGAGTCTACAAATGCTCTAGATAAAAAGACAGAGGAACAAGTAATTACTGAAATTTTTAATAATAACCAAGATAAGACTATAATATTTATTTCGCATAACTTTGAAACATTGAAATACTGCAATCAAATTTATGAGTTATCAAAATCTAAATTAATCCTTTCAAATAAAAAATAATATTAGTTAATAACTTCCCACATAAATTCTTTAATATAATTTCATGAAAAATAAAACTTTTAAAACTTCAAATTATTCTTGTTATTATAATTTTTATAAAAAGAGAAATATTTTTTTATTCTTAAATGGGATTGGTGGTATTAAAGATTTTTTTTATGATTTTATAAGATATAAAAAAAATTATGGATATCTTTTAGTGGATCTACCAGGATTTGGTGACTCGAAATATAGAACAAAACCAAAAAAAATAATTAAAGATCATATATCAATTTTAAAAAAAATATTCTTAAAAGAAAAAATCCAAAAATTTAATTTAGTAGTCTTTTCTTTATCTACGGGCTATTTGCATATGATTGACCAAGATCTAGAAATAAGAAAAAAAATTAAAAAGGTGATTCTTTTAGACCCATCGTTAGTTAAAGATGATCTAAATTGGTCTATTGAAATTTTTAAAAAAAATAAAGTAGAATTTCTAAAATATATAAAAAATTATAAAAAAAATATTCATAAAATATTTCGATTAGCTTTAGTAAATAAAAAAAAAAATATAAAAAATATAACAAAGAATTTGATCAAATTTGATCCATCAATTCTATATAATTTAAATCGTGAGTGCGTAAATATTGTTTTAAAAAAAAAGGTTTTTAAGTTACTCAATAAAAAAAAAGATATTTTGGCCATTTATCCTAAAAATAGAAAAATAAAAAAGAACTTGAGGAAAAAATTTAAAAAAATAATCCTTATTGAAAATTCAAATCATTACTTATCTTTAGATAATCCACGTAAAACTTATGAAGCGATTATAAATAATGTATAAAAATATTCCCGAAATACTTTTGGATAAAGTTAAATATTTTAAAAATAAAAAAATAATTTATCATAAAGAAAAATCATTAAGTTATGAACAAATAATTAACTACAGTTTAAATTTCTCAAAATTTTTGAATCAGTTTAATTTAAAGGATGGAGATAACATTAGTATATGCATGAATAAAAATTTTAATCAAATTATTGCTATTACAGCTTGTCTTTTTTCTAATTTTACTTTTGTACCCATTTTGCCAAAACTTAATAAGGATACCATTACACATATTATTAAAGACTCTAAATCAAAACTAGTAATTACAGATAAATTTCGTTATGCAGAAATAGATAAAAATTTTTTTAAAAACATATTAATATTCGATGATAGTATTTTTCGAAAAATTTCAAGGATAGAATTACTAAAAATAAAAAAAAATTTTTTAAAGACCATTAAAAAAGATGACAATGCTGCTATAATATATTCATCCGGATCGACCGGTATGCCAAAGGGAATTATAATCCCACACAAAAATTTAGTAAAAGGAGCGTTTATTGTTTCAGATTATTTAGGAACTAAACACTCTGATAAAATATTAGGCATACTTTCATTTAACTTTGACTACGGATTAAATCAATTATGGCAATGTTATCTAAAGGGTAGCTCATTACATCTTTTTGATTATATTTTTGCTAAAGATCTACTACATTTTATCCAAAAAGAAAAAATTACTGTCTTACCTTTGATGCCTGTAATTATGACATTGGCTTTTCAAGAAACTATAAGGAAAAAATTTAATAATATCAGATACATTTGCACTTCAGGTGGGCCAGTTGAAAAAAAATTGATAGTAAAATTAAAAAAAATTTTTCCTAAGGCAAAAATTTATTTAATGTATGGTTTAACTGAAGCTTTTAGGTCAACATTTTTAGAGCCAAAAAAAGCTCTTATTAAATATGACTCTATTGGACAATCTATTCCCTCAGTCAAAATCCATATTTTAAATTCAAAATTAGAAGATTGTAAAGTAGGAGAAATTGGAGAACTGGTTCATAGAGGAGGATGTATATCAAAAGGCTACTTTAATGATAAAATTAAAACAAATAAGATTTTTAAAAAAATCAAAAGATTTCCAAAAGAAGTGGTAGTGTTTTCTGGGGATTTAGTTAGAAAAGATAAAGACGGAGACATTTATTTTGTTGGCAGAAAAGATTCTTTAATTAAAACTGCAGGCTATAGGGTCAGCCCAACAGAAATTGAAAAAATAATTCAAAAAATCCCGCAGATTAAATTTGCTGTTGCATGTGGAGTATATGATAGCGTAAAAGGTCAAAAAATTATTTGTGCATATACATCGTATAATAAGAAAAAAATTTCAAAAAATTTATTGAGTAATCACAGTAGAAACCTATTTCCTTCTTACATGAAGCCAGAAAAATATATTTTTTTTAAAAACTTCCCAGTTACAGGAAATCAAGGAAAAATAAATCGAACACAAATAATAAAAAAAATTAAAAAAAATGATTACAACATCAAAAAAAAAGATCCACTCTTTAATTGATTCTTTTAAAATAGAAAAAAATTCATACGTAATAGTTCATTCTAGTTTATTCTTTTTAGGAAAAATTGAAGGCGGTATAAATTCCTTGCTAGATATTCTTATTTCTAAATTTGGCAAAACAGGAACAATTATAATGCCAACATTTACTTTTTCATTTAGGAGAAAAATGGATTACAATGTCAATAAAAGCAGATGTCATCCTTTAATTGGTATGTTGCCTGAACAATTTAGAAAAAAAAGAGGTGTCTATAGAAATTTAGAACCACTTTTTTCATTTGCAAGCTATGGGGTCGATAAGAAAGTTATTAAAAGAAACTCTAACAATAGTTTCGGAAAAGGATCAGTATTTGACAATGTTTTTAAAAAAAAAGGAATTATACTTTCTCTTGGAGTCGAACTAAGTCATGGGATAACAGAGTTCTTACATATAGAAAAAATGGCAAATGTACCTTTCAGGTACGACAAAAAGATTTCAGGGTTTACTATAGATTATAAAAATAAAAAAAAAAAGGATTACGTTTATCATTTTGTGAAAAATGAAAAATTTTTCAAAAAACACAAAAGTAATAGAGAAAAAATATTATCTAAATTAATTGAAAAAAAAATTTGTGATAGAAAAAAATTTGGATACGGCGCAGCATTTAAGTTAAATATGGAAGATTTGTATGATTACACGGTTAAAGAATTACGTAAAAATCCGTATTTGATGATTGATAAGATTTAATTTATTTTATTATTTTTATAATATTTGATAAATTTTGAAATGAATTTTGATTTAATTTAGCTGAGGATATTTTTTTTTTAGTTTTCTTTTCAATAAAACTTATAAGATCTAGTACTTTCAATGAGTCTAATTTTCCACTTTCGAACAGATTTTCTTGAGATTGTATCTTAGATTTAAAGAAACTTTTAACTAATTTAATTTTTTTTTCCTTGGAGTTACGAATTTTCATCTATTACAACTTGTTACTTATTATTGTATGCTTCAAGTAAAGTCTTTCCTCGGTATGAAAAATTTTTAGGATTTATCCAAGCACGCATTAATAAACGTTTATTTGCTTTTGTATCTGTAAAGTTTTTTCTACCATGCAATCCTATAAAGTTGTTTACTATCCAAATATCACCAGGTTTTAATTTGAATTTGTGATAATTTTTTAAATTTGAAAAATATTTTTGAAATTTTTTAAGGTATTTTAAATCAGAGCTTTTATTCTCAATTTTCAAAGCTTCTTCAATTGGTTTTCTATTATACATGCAGTGTAATTTATTCTTATTAAAAAAAAATACAGGAAATTTATTTTTTGAAACTAAAGATCTGTCTTTTGATTCATTTCTAGTATGATACTTAAAACCTTCAAACAATTTATTTTTAAGATTTTTATCTTTAATTGATTTATAGATTTTTCTTGCATCTGCGTAAATTGACTCTCCTCCATGTTTGGAATTTCTTAAGCAAAAAAGTGCCGATACAGCTCCACCGTCAGTATGCATATCTAAGTAGTCATTAGTTTTATAACCCCTAGTTTTACTACTCCACTTTTTACCTTGATCCTCAATTTTAACAATTTTCTCTCCCTTAAGATTTTGTTTAAGCAATGTTCCAAAATATGAGGAAAGTAATTTAAATTTTTTTTGATTTTCATGATATTTTTTTTCTATTTTGAAATTTTGAATCAATAAAGTTCCATCAGTTTCCAATATTTTTAAAACTTTTTTTCTTAAATTAACTAAATATCTGTCTTTTTTTCTTATTTTAAAAAAATTATCGAGACTTAAGTTACCTGATTTAGTTATACTTATGCTTTTGATCATGTTAAATTCTATTTATATATATAAATAATTTATGTCAATATCGCTCAGCTGGCAAAGTAACTATAAGACTTTAAATAGATTTAATCGATATCCTTACTCAGATATAGTTTCAAAGGTGCTTAAATACAAAAAAAAAAATCACATAGCACTTGATTTAGGTTGTGGTGGAGGAAACCATTCTGAATTTTTATCAAAAGAATTTAAGATTGTTTATGCCATAGACGAGTCAGATGAGGCAATTAGATTAACAAAAAAAAGAATCAAAATTAAAAAAAATGCTTTTGTTTGTAAATTTAAAGAAATACCAAAAAAATTTGATAATTATTTTGGAATGATGATTGATAGAGCTTCAATCACACATAACAAAATCTCAGAAATAGAGAAAACGATCCCAATAATAAAAAAAAAATTAAAAAAAAATGGAATTTTGATTTCAACTTTTTGGTCACATAATTGTACAGATGTTAAATTTGGGAAAAAAATTAAGGACGAAAAATTCTCTTTTGAAAAATTTAAAAAGGGAAATTTTATGCACTCACCTATCACAACTTTTTTAACTAAAAAAAAATTAATAAATCTTTTTAAAAATTTTAAAATTTGTGAAATTCAAGTGAATAACTACGCCATCAAGAGCACAAGAACAGAAGAATTTATCATTGTAGTAAAAAAAAATTAAAAAACTTTCTAAACTATTATTAAAATGAGATACGTAATATTATTTACTGGAGGCAGATCCGGTTCTAAGTTGTTGCATAGTCTTTTTGACAACCATCCAGAGATAGCAAATTTTCCAGGTATCTTTAAATTTTCAAAAGATACTATTAAAATGTTTGAAATAAAAGATCCGAAAAAATTTGTAGAAAAGTTTATAGATTTAAACCCAGAATTTTTTGACTCAAGGTTAAATAAAATACACAGGCAAAATAAATTAGGAAAAAATAAAAATAAATTTTATGTAGTAAATAAAAAATTGTTTAAAAGTAAATTTATTTCTTATTTTAAAAAAACCAAAAAAAAAAATATTGATAGATTAAAATTTTTGCATCTTGCTTATATGTATGTAAATAACAGTAAAATAAAACCAAAAATTATTCTATTACATTTACACCTTTTTGAAACATTTTCAAATTATCTTCAAACTTTCAAAGTTAATAAAAAAACAAAAATTTTAATAATGTACAGGGATCCTATTATTAGTATGTGTTCAACAATTAAAAATTGGTTAAAGTATGATCAGGGTAGACACATGACACCTAGAGCAATATATGCAAATTATCAGTCTCATTTCAACATTTTTAACAATTTGAAAAATTATAAAAATTTAACAAGGGTTGTAAAATTAGAAAATTTGCACACTAAAGGCAAAAAAACAATGAAAAAAATTTGCAAGTTTATCGGTATTAAATTTAATAGAAATTTACTTAAATCTACATTTATGAATATGGCTTGGTGGGGAGACTCGGTAAGCAAAAAATACATAAGTGGATTAAACCCTAATTTCAAAAATAATTTTGACAAAAAAATTTTCTTAACTCAGGAATTGATATTTATTGAAAATAGAATAATTGAAATTCTATTGAAGTATAAATATCCTATTAGATCAACTATACTTTTAAAAGAAAAAAAAAACTTTTATAAATTGTTTGAATTTGAGAAAAAATTTTATAAGATAAATTTAGGAAAATTTAAACTAAAAACAAAATTGTCAATTATTTTTTTTTACTTAAAACGAGTAATGTTTTTTTATAAAAATTTTCCTAAGTATAATCTTCCAGAGGAAATTTAAAACTTATGGAATTAGATATAATTGTAAATAAATTTAACAATGATGGTA
>Ga0181568_10001455_pt1 | contig 21857 bp, 16 predicted proteins | sample 101ome_20_FD_133758 | JGI IMG/M metagenome (GOLD analysis project Ga0181568, IMG submission 133758) | Coastal salt marsh microbial communities from the Groves Creek Marsh, Skidaway Island, Georgia - 101404AT metaG (megahit assembly) | ecosystem: Environmental > Aquatic > Marine > Intertidal...
ATGGTGCGCGAGGCAGGACTTGAACCTGCGACCTCCCGGTTATCAGCCGGGTGCTCTAACCGACTAAGCCACCCGCGCAAGGGTAAACCGGCCGACAAAACCCCCCGTCATAAGCATGACGGACAAGAGAGCACCGCCGTGGAAAAGAGGTTCACTCTTCTTCCATGCTGTTGACCGTGATGTAGGAAGGCAACTGCAGAACCTTCTCGAAGGTTCGTGACAGAACCACCTCATCAAGGCGCTCTCGGGTGCGTGCAAGTGCAGTGATTGGAATCCGAATCTGCTCCTCAACACCAAATTGTGTTTGAATTCGCATGCGCGTGGAAACGACGACGCCCTTGTAGGTTCGCTTCACACGAAACAAACCGGTAATCACACCGATCTCTTCGCCTTGGTTGTCCAAAACAGCTCGGTCAAGCATCTCGTCTGGTGCATACAATTTTTCATCAATTCGAACGGTGTTTCGCCAGCGGCGTTGCAATTCTCGCATTGACTTGGACAGTTTAACGGTCCCGTCGCCTCGGATGCTGTGCACCAATTCCTTTGGCAAAGGTGCAAGTTCTGCTGGTTTTCGCATGTATTCGTCGGCCACTTCTGGTGCAACCTGGATTCGCATGGACTTCACGCGAGCCTCGTTGGGGTGGTGGCGTTCACCTACAATCGTTCCTACTTTCTTATCGTTGACATAGACATCCCGTTGGAGTAACTCCTGAATGTCGAAATCTGTGTTTTTCATTTCCCATCTCTCCTCGCCGATTTTGCTCGGCTTAACTCATGGTCTTTCTCGGCACCTAATATATTCTTCGTCGGTAAAAATATCATTTCCAATTGTATTTGTCGCATAATGAACCTTTCAAGCAATTGAAATATAGAAAAAAATTTGATTTTTTGTGTCGCATAACGCGCGTGATTTCAATAGGAGAATCCTCTAAATTGATTTGTCCGAGAACCAAATATTCAATTGAATCACATACAATTAACACCAATCACCCTCAGAGCCTCTGCAAGATGGTGAATTTTTGTAAAATGGCAATATTTTCAATTGAAATTCGTATTCTTTTCATGAATTTTCTTCCGTGCCTCGCCAACGACAACCATCCCAGTCTTGATGAGGAAGAACCTGATGAGCAACACCATGGTCGTGGATCTCGTCATGGTTGGACCCATCGACCCATTGTGCCTCAACGTGATGCAGCGAGGAATCTTGACCGGTATCAAGTTCTATGTTAGCGCCAACGACATCGCTTCAACACGAGATTTGCTCAGCAGCGAGCTCAAGGCCGTTCCGCAAGGTTTGCAACTGCACGCTGACGCTCCAAAGAACGCCGCTGTGCTCTGCAGAAATGGCAACAAGGATCATCCATTCCTACAATCAAGCTGCGTTGTTCACGTCCTTGATGCGAGTGAAGACGAGGTTGGCCAGGAGCAGGAATTCAGCATCGTGATTCACGACATGCTCCCCGAACAGGAAAAGAAATCAACGACCCTCTTCAGCCAGTGGGCCTCAATGGCCGTCGAAGGTCAAGCACCTTCGTTTGATGGAGAAGGCGGCTATTGGTGCAGCATCAACGATGTCTCAGCAGCCTTGGTTCGTCTTCTGCCTCACCTTGCTGCCGTAGAAAAGAAAACGTATCACGTCGCTGGACGACGTTATTGGACACTTCAGGAAACGTGGAGCGAATTTGTCGTACTCGCCCGCCGTACAAAGGCAGGGCGTTCAGGTGGATTCAACGTGGAGGTCCTCACAGACGACGACGGCCTGCCGATTGAAGCCCAGCCTGTCTCAGCGGCATTGTCGCACCCAGTCCGTCCAGACATCGCTCCCTTTCATCGCTGTTTAGAACAACACACGGGCGAGGGGTGGCGTCCAGTGATGCCTTTGCGTCAAACCTTGATGTTGGTTCTTGCATCCTTAGACGCTTAGACATCAGATTCACTGAACAAGTCGGCACCGAGCAACGGCAACAACAAACTCGCATCACCCTCTACACAAACATGGGGCGCCTCTGGTCGCATCTTGCCCCAAGAAATCGCTTCTCGGAGGCGTGCACCCGATAAACTGCCATCGTGTTCGGGTGCTGTGGTGATGTAAACGGCGCTGTCAAGACCACCGCGATATTGATTCCACCAAATGACGTGATGTTTGGATATCCCGCCACCAACCATCAAGGCGTTGGAAGTGCCAACATCCCATGTAAGGTCGCTCATCACCTGTTCATCCGCAAGCGTGTCGATGTGGAAATCCCTGTGCTTTTGTCTGAACATGAACAATTGAGCTCCGATGGATCCGTCGGTAATACCGGGAATGCACACCGGAATATTGTGCTTGGCCGCCCAGTAAATCAGCGTGTTTGGAGTTCCAATTCGCCTTCCCAATTCCCAAACCAAGTGGATGGAACCAAACCCGATCCATGCTTCAGCCCCCGTTTTCCCCGTCTCTTTGAGGCGGTCGTTGTAAATCTCCTCAAGAACGGGCATCAAAACGGCCTCGAGGATCTCCCCGTACGATGCGTTCGGGACGATGACATTGCCCAACCGCATCAACGAGTGTTCACCAAGTTCCACATCGTCGAGGTCAAACGACCCGTGATAGTAGTCTTTGTAGGCACGCGCAATGTCATGGTCAAGCGTCCCACAGGTGGTGGAAACAACGTTGAACATGCGTCGCTTCAAGGCTTCAACAAAGAAACCACGAGTGCCGGTTGCGCACAAACATGCCGGAAAAGAAAGCCAGTTCGTCACCTCTGATGCCTCCCCGTTGACGGCTTGAATTTCGGCGTTCATGTCGTTGAGAATGGTACGCGCCTCTGCGAATTTGGTCGCCGTGAATCCACCCGCACGTGCCATTTGCTCAATTAATGCACGTGGCGTGGTGGCCTTGGAAAAATCATAATCCACCACGGGTTCATCAAAGGCATCGGGGTCAACGGCCATGAAACGACCTCCGGTCTTTGCTTCATGAAGATGTGCCTGTGAAGGCCTCAGTCATTCCAACGCTCAAGTTCGTGCAAGCGGTCTCGTAAACGGGCTGCTTGTTCGAAATCAAGGTCCTTTGCTGCCTTCTGCATCGCCTCACGCAGTTCTTCAATGAGTGCGGCACGGTCGTCGTTGGAGAGATGAGCCCCCACATCATCAGGCTCGTCATATGTCAATTGATTTTTTGAATCCTCAATTGATTTTTTCTCCGTCGCGCCCCAAGCACCTGCCCCCAAATTGAGGCGTTGAGCCCAATCACCATCTCGACGACCGCCCTTCTTGGCAATCAATCGTCGACTTCCATCCCCACCCGTGGTGGTCCCCGAAACCAATTCTTCCTCGCTACCCCCCATGACAGGCAAGGCTTTGACAATTGTTTTTGGAACAATACCCAAAGCCTCGTTGTTAGCTTGTTGACGTTGTCGTCGTTCCAAAGTCTGACGGATGGCGGCCTCCATGGCGGGCGAAAAGCCATCGGCGTAGAGCAACACCTTCCCGTGTTCATTGCGAGCGGCACGACCAATGGTCTGCAACAAACTTCGCTCGTTTCGAAGAAAACCCTGCCTATCAGCATCAAAGATGGCGACGAGGCTGACTTCGGGGATGTCCAAACCCTCTCGCAAGAGATTGATTCCGACGATAACATCGATATGGCCGTGGCGCAATGCGTTGAGAATCTCTGTACGTTCTATTGTATCAATCTCAGAATGAAGGTGATGGGCTTTGACCCCCATGCGATTGAGGTATGCCGCCACTTCTTCAGCGAATTTGATGGTCATCACCGTGACGAGGCACCGTTCATTGCGCTCGACACGGGCGTTAATTTCGGTCAGGAGGTCGTTTACTTGCCCCGCTGTTGGTCGAACTTCAATCTCCGGGTCGAGCAAACCTGTCGGGCGAAGTTCCATTTTCGCAATACCCTGAATGCTTTGAAGCATGTCGTACATGGATTCTGCCTCTGGGTGTTTTTTTGACAAGTCTGGAGGCCCTGCACCGCCCCCGGCAGGAGCGTGAAGCAACCCGTTCGGCACATCTTGATTCGTGACCTCGCAGAGATGGCGCAATTCTCGCTCCCCTGGAGTCGCAGAGACGTACACCATTTGCGGAACCAGCGATTGGAACTCAGGAAGTTTGAGCGGGCGATTGTCCGCTGCGGTGGGCAAACGGAAGCCGTGTTCGATCAGGCTGTCTTTCCGTGATTTGTCCCCGTGATACATGCCGCCCACTTGGGGAAGGCTTACGTGCGATTCATCCATGATCACGAGGTATTTTTGAGGGTCACCGTGAAATTGATTGGCACAGGCTGCAAAGAAATCAAGCAAACAATAGGGACGCTGTCCCGGCGTTCGCCCGTCAAAGTGTAAAGAATAGTTCTCAATGGATTGACAGTGACCAATCTCACGAAGCATCTCGAGATCGTATTCTGTTTTCTGTTCCAAACGATACCGTTCCAGTTCTTTTCCTTGGCTGGCAAACCACTTTGAACGTTGATTCAGCTCTTTTCCAATGGATTCTAAGGCAGCCTCAAACCGTTCTGGGCTTGTCATGAAGAACTCTTTCGGATGAATCCATGCTTCCTCAAGATGGTCAAGGGGCTCCCAACTCACAGGGTCACAAATCTGAATGCTTTTGATGCCGTCGAAATCAAAGACGATGCGAAGCGGATCATCACGGCTTGGCATCCAAACATCAACCACTTCCCCTCTAACCCTGCATTCACCGCGAGACAAATCGGAAGTGGTCCGGCGGTACTGCAACTCAATCAATTCCCGCAGCAAATCGGTCGTCTCGATGGATTGACCAACGTGGCATCGCAAATGGTACTCGAGGAAGGTCTCGGGTGGATTAAGCCCGTAAATGCAGGAAACAGAGGAAACAACCACGCAATCCGGGCGGGAAACCAGCGAGGCCACGGCCGCAAACCGCTCCTGTTCAATCCGTTCATTGATGCTCATTTCTTTGTCAATGTACAAGTCGCGCTTGGCGAGATAGGCTTCGGGCTGATAGTAATCGTAGTGAGAAACAAAATATTCGACTGCATTGTTGGGAAAATAGCCCACCATTTCCTGGTGCAATTGGCGGGCAAGGGTCTTGTTGTGGCTCATGATGAGCGTGGGGATGTTGAGCCGCTCAATGATGTGCGCCATGGCGAAGGTTTTGCCACTCCCTGTCACGCCCAAGAGGACGCATCGCTCTTGACCATTTTCCAGTTGGGAAATGAGATTTTCAATTGCTTTTGGTTGGTCTCCTGCTGGAGAGAATTCTGCGTGGAGCGTGAACCGCTTCACCGAGGGATTGAGCGCATCCAAAGCGGCGCCTTCGAGGGCTTTGGACAGATCAAAGGGGTTGCGTTGCGACAAATCCACTTCCAGCAACGGCTGGTCGGCCACCGATTCAAACGAGCCTTCATCATCCCACTCGTCCACCATGCAGTCACCATCACGCTGCCCTGCTCAGGGGAGATAAAGTCCACCGTTCACGTGGAGAATCGCTCCGGTGATGTAAGCCGAGTCGGGCCCCACAAGGAACGATACCGTGGCCGCCATGTCTTCCGGTGTTCCGACCCGTTGAAGCGGGACCTCGTTTCTTCTTTGCTGGCGTTTTTCATCGGAATCCCCCGAGAGCAAGTCGGTGTCCACGTACCCCGGAGCAAGAATGTTGACTCGCTTGCCTTCGGGGCCAACGGACTGTGCGAGGGACCGAGCCCATGTGGCCAGCGCTGCTTTGGATGCAGAATAATCGGCCCCATGAGGTGATCCACGGGTACCCAATTGGGAGCCAACAACCACCATACGAGCGTGTGATGTTAGATTTGGCTGAACCGCTTTCCAAACAGCAACAGCCCCCTCAAAATTGGTTTTCATGGTGGCAGAGAGGTCCTCAAGCGTCATGGCGTGCCCTTGAACGCGATTGTAAATGCCGTGGTTGAGGACAAGAACATCGATGCCGCGCTCCATCCAGGGGTGGTGAGCCAGCAAGCCCACCTCGCCCGAGTCAGCGCAATCCACCTTCACTGCAAGTGCGTCGTCGCCGCGCTCACGGATCGCATCAACGATCATCTCGGCGGGCTTGGAAGAGGAGTTGTACGTGAGAAGAACATCGTAACCGTCGCTGGCCAAGCGGTCCGAGATGGCCGCCCCAATGCCACGGCCACCACCGGTTACCAACGCCACAGGACGGCTCATGAACCACCGAGGGCCTCATTCTTCATGAAACCATGTGAGACAGTCTATTCATCATCCGGAAGAAATTGAGCCAGTTGGGGTGGTTGCCATCCTTCGGGCTTGAGCACCTTGCCATCTTCACGCCGAATCACCTTACCGTCCACCAATTTCGCCATGTTTGAACGATGGACCTCGTTGAAGGCGTCGTCATAGATGCCCTGCATACCGTGATTGATGATCGTCCCCGCCAAAATATAGCCGATGTCTGCAAGAGCGTCGAGGACCTCAACCAAGTCACCTGCCCGGGCGGCTTCGGCGTACTCCTGAACCTCTTCAGTGAGGAGTTTGATGCGAAGCTCAATCAATTCGTCTGTACCGAGACCTGGTGAATCGAGTTTGGGAATCTCAAAGGCTTGGTTGAACTCAAGCAGGGAGGCGACAATGGGGTTCATGACCGTCGTTTCGTGAGTCGGCTCAAGAACCTTCCACCCGTCATTCGCCGGATAAGCAAAGGGATTCAATCAATTCCAGAGCTTGCTTGCTCCAACCCGAAACCAACCACCAGGGAGGCGAGGAGCACCCACCCAGTGAGCATGGACACCCGAAACAGCACCGTTTGAAAGTCGGCAAACCGGTCCATACGGAGCACGACAAAGATGTTGGCAAGCGCCATCGCTGCTGCTGCACCGAGGAACCAGATACCGTCCATCGGGTCGGCGATGGCAAAACATGCAAACCAGAGGAGAGAAAGTTGCACCGTGGTGCGAGTGGTTGCTGTTTCACCAAATTTGGAGGGGAAGGAATGGATGTCCTGTTCCTTGTCGCTCTCCACATCCATGCGGGCGTAGTTGATGTCAAAGGCGGCAATCCACAATGCTACACCGATCGAGATGGGAAGAATGGTTGGGGCCCACAAGAACTCGGTGCCCGAAGGCAACAGACCGGTAATGGCACCCCAACCGTGAACATCGGCGGCGATGGCAACCCAAGCACCGGCTGGAGCGAGCCCGAGGCACAGTCCAAGCCAGAAGTGACACAGCCATGTAAACCGCTTCATGTACGGATAAACGACGAAGGTGAGCACGGGCAACCACGCCATCATCAGGGCGACTTCATTGAGTAAACCAGCGCTGATGAGAAGCATCGCCAGGAACATCGCCGCCAGCACCCATGCGGTGCGCAATGACATGGCACCCGATGCAAGGTGACGCTTTTGGGTGCGAGGGTTTGCGGCGTCGATGTCTCGGTCGATGATTCGATTGAGCGCCATGGCCAACCCTCGAGCCCCAATCGCAGCAAGCAAAATCCAAACAAGGTCGATGCCGATGCTCTCGCCAAATTGCCGAACAGCGATAAAATAGCCAACGAGAACAAACGGGAGCGAGAACAATGTGTGCTCGATTTTGATGAAAGACAAGACCTGCTTGATGTCCATCACTCGGGGCCCCCAAAGGAAAGATGGGGCGGCCATTCGTATTTACTGAGTTCGGGATGTGCCGCCACCTTGGCGAGCGTTTCCTCGTCATGAAGGGTGATGGCAGGCCACCGCCGGACACCGTGTTCCTCGGATGGAATGGGCGTTGTGGCATCCCAGCAGAGACGGGATTTGTCGTCATCAAACGTCAATCCACGCCCAACATCGAAACGAGAGGTGAGCTGCCAGAGCAAGCGTCGTCGTGCTTTGCCGTGCGTCATGTCAAGGTCGTCGTTGGTAATGAACAACCAACGCAAATTCTTTGCAGAATCCAACTGCCAAATCGAATTTCGCAGTTGAATAATCTTCTCAATTCTCTTGCCTTCATGTTCATCGTTGCCTTCATGCTCGCCGGTACGAGGACTGGGGGTCCCCTCGATTGAGGTTGAAACCACGAGCATGTTGTTTCGTAGCATGCGGGCCTGTCGAACATCGGAAAGGGCTTCCACCGCTTCGAGACCTTCAAACGGTGCCGAGGAACTGCCCCCTTGTCGCCATTCTGGCGTAGGCTGATTGTAGGAGCCTTCGAGCGGTTCGTCAGGCGAACGGGGGTCGGTTGAGACAATTGACGTGGCATCGATAAGCAACTTGTCGTGGACGTTTTCAAAAGGTGAAGCGGCTTCAAGGGCGTCGGCCACCATACCCGGCAAGACCACGATGTCTTCGCTGATTTCCACCTTATCGTTGAGTGCATCAAGGAAGGCTTCGAGGTCCTTTGGATTCTGGTCGGGATCAACGGCCACGATGACCTTCAGAAACATCATCTGACCCGCACCGAGCAGCCCGAGTGCCGTTTTTCGGCCCTGGCGCGGATAGCGTTGTTTTGATGCAACGATAGCGAGGTTGTGGAAACCTGTTTCGAGCGGAAGGTGGACGCTTTTCACATCGCGGTGTTGAAACTGCAAGACGGGCGAGAACTGCCGCCCGATGGCCTCACCGAGGTACCCGTCTTCCATCGGGGGCAGACCAACGATGGTCGCCGGTAAAACGGCGTCTTTACGACAGGTGATGGCGGTCACGTGGAGCACAGGGTATTGGCCCGTGAGCGAATAGAACCCGTAGTGGTCGCCGAACGGACCCTCCAGTTTGGTTTCCGTTGGGTCGCAGTACCCTTCGATCACGATGTCCGCTTCTGCTGGCACCCACAGGTCTTGAGTCAACGCTTTGGTAATCGGAAGGGATTTTTGTCCCAGAATACCGGCGAACTGGTACTCCGAGAGGTTGTCAGGCAGAGGAGAAATCGCCGAGAAGATCAATTCGGGTGGGCCACCAATGCAAACGGCAACGGGCATTCTCTCGCCTTTCGCAGCGTGCTCTGCCCCGTGTTTGTGAATCTGCCAGTGAAGACCAAGTTCTGTTTCGCTGTGCACCTGAGCCCTGTACATACCGAGATTGTGCTCCCCGTTGCTGTCTTTGGTCACCACCAAAGGCAAGGTGACGAAATGACCGCCGTCCATAGGCCATGTCTTGGGAATGGGAAGTTTGGTGAGGTCATTGTCCAATCGGACTCGCTGAGATTTCCCCTTTCGAACCTTCTTTGGCGGCATCGCTAACGCATCTCGCAACAGAGGCAAACCCTTCCATGGCTTTCGCATGTACAACCCGATGTCCGGCTTCATCATCGCAACCATACGGTCACCAATCTCGGTTTCATGGGTGACACCGAGAGCTCGAAGGGTTCGGTCGTGACTTCCAAATGCATTCATCAACAACGGCATCGATGCGATGCTTCCGTCCGCCAACTTGGGTTGCTCAAACAAGACGGCGGGCCCGTCGTTCTTGACCAAAAGGTCGGCGATAGCACCCGCCTCGTAAACCACATCCACCGGGCGCTTGATTCGAAGCAGTTCGCCTCGTTGCTCGAGGTGACCCATCCACCGCCTCAGCGTCTTCCATGCCACGGCCTCCCCTGGGGCTTCCTGCCTTTGAACCTCCGTATCTCCTCCATGACCCTCAAAGACGCTCATGATGACCTACCGTTTTCTTCATGGGCTACCGCGTACTCGTTCACCACAGGAGAGTGAAAAGATGCACGATGTCGTCGTCATTGGCGCTGGCCCCGGCGGAGGTTCCGCTGCGCTTCATGCCGCTCGTGCTGGACTCTCGACGCTCATTTTGGAAGCCGACCCCGAGATCGGCACTCCAGTCCATTGCGGCGAATGCTTGTCCGAATTGGCCGTCCAGAATTTGGACCTAGCCTTGCCCGACCACGTGAAGGCTTTGGACGTGAAGGGAATCCGAGTCATTTTCCCAGACGGTACAGAAAAATTGCTGACCGAACAGGGATATGTGCTCGAAAAACACCTGTTTGAGCGTTGGCTTGCCGACGAAGCCGTGGCCAAGGGGGCGACACTTCACCTCCACCACCGCGTCACAAGCATGGAACGAATTTACAACAGTGATAATCAATTTTCCAATTGGAAATTAGACGGTCGTGGAGACGAGTTTCCAATCGAATGCCGAGCAGTCATCGATGCCTCGGGCGTCTCGGGCGCTGCTGCGAAATTGCTGGACATGGGCGGAGACGTGGAAGTGATTGCCGGTTTCCAGTACGAAATGTTGGACGTCCCCAACGATGGCTACCTCGATTTCTATTTGTGGCCGAAATATTCACCCCACGGTTATGTTTGGATGATCCCAAAAGAAGGGGGGCGAGCCAATGTTGGGCTTGTCACCACGGACAAAAAAGGGGCCATCAAGTACCTTGAGTCGTTCATTGAAGACACCTACCTTGCCGGAAAACCAACGGTCAATCCCCCGTGGAGGGCCGAGGGAATCAAAATTCGTCCATTCGGCGGCACCATCCCGATTTCAGGGCCACGGAATGCCACCGCAGACGACGGCATCCTTCTGGTCGGAGATGCCGCAGGATTTACCTCTCCGCTGTTTGAAGGGGGGACCCATCTGGCGTTGTGGTCCGGAAGAGAGGCTGCTCAAACGGTGGCAGCAGCACTCAAGGAAGGAGACCTGTCAAAATCGCGACTCATGGCATATGAACGTGCATGGAAAAAGAAGTTCCCACCCTATCATAAAATCCTGAAGGGAAAGACCGCCCTTTACGACCTCACCGATGACGAAATGTCGACCATGGCTCGTTGCCTTCCACAGGAACTTGGCAACATGAGTCCGCTTGACAAAGCCTTCATCGGACTGAAAATACTGGTACGAAAACCCATGCTGTTTACCAAACGCGTCATCGCCGTCCTCCTCTCGTTTGGCTATTCACGAGCCAAGTTTTTCGGCTGGTAAACCCATTGCCGTTCTCTTGGCTCGGAGGCAAAGCCAATGAGGGTCGCCCAACTCCCTTGATGCATGTGGGGCCTAACGATGTGGCTGGCCCTCGGGGCCGTAGCATGGTTGCTTTGGAAGCCGACCGTCCACGAACGCTCGCCCGTTATTTCCGCTGGCCTCCACGCCACCATGGCGCTCCCGTTTGTTGCGCTCGCTGGCTTGTTCCTTGTTAACGACACTTCGTTTCAGCACGTGGCAGCCTACGGCGGAGAATCGCTTCCGTTGAAATATCGCTTTGCAGCCACATGGGCCGCCCGGGAAGGCCCTTTGCTGATGTGGCTGGGTTGGATGGCATTGCTCTCCTGGTGGTGGCGTAAACCGTTAGCGGGAGAGCGGGGGTCTGATGCGCATGCATGGCGTCTTCGGTGTGCTCACCTCGTTAGCTTGACGTTGTTGCTCATCGCTTTCTCGCTTGAGCCCTTCAAGGCAACGCCCGCATTCTTCAACGGATTTGGACTCAACCCGTTGCTGCAAACTGACTTGATGGTTATTCACCCGCCGCTGTTGTTTTTGACGTACGCCTTCTGCCTTCAATTGACGGCCATCGCGCTTGCCTCAGCCTACACCGACAACGCTGACCTGCTCGCAGAACGTATGCTTCAAGTCGCCCGCCCTGGATTGCTGGTGGCGACCCTCGGCATTGGGTTGGGCGGCCTTTGGGCCTACTTGATCTTAGACTGGGGAGGCTATTGGGCATGGGATCCTGTTGAGACGGGTTCAATGCTGCCATGGTTGGTGCTCGTCATGCTGGTCCATCTTCGGACACGCCCCGGCAAGGTGAAACCCGATGTTTGGATTGGTGCAGGCATTGCTGCAGGATTCTTCTCTCTCTTTGCCACCACCGTCACGAGAGCGGGCGGCGTCTGGGCATCCTCGGTCCACACCTTCGTCACCTCTGATAGCAGCACACCACCCTCCGATGTCTTTGGCCGATTGATGGTGTTGCGAGACGACGGGGCGGCAACCGAAGTGATGACTTATGTCGTATGGATGATGATGCTCATCGGTTGCTGGTTCGCTCTCCAGAGAACTGCCTCAACCAACCAACCCGTGAAACCCTCGATCGGTTGGGCAGCCACCCTACCTGCATGGACCGCCTTGTTGGGCTGCATCCTACTCAACGGGTCCAACGGAGAGGGACTGTCGTGGACCGTTGTGCCCGATTGGGCCTTTGTTGCCGTTCTTTTCGCACCAATGGCCATGTCCTGGACCGTTCCGAAGGCGCCCACAGAGTCATCGAGTGGTCCGTGGACCTACCACACATGGCTGCCGTTGCCGTTGGATGCAGTGTTTGTCATTGCGGTGTATGCCTTGACGGCCGACGTGTTCATCGCCACGGCAGCAGCGGTCCTCTTTGTTCCACTGTACCGTTCACCCAAGACCCTTGATGCGTGGCCCTGGGCGGCCGGGGGCGTGATGCTTGGGTTGGGATTGGCATGGTCCCAAACACTGACACTACCTGTTGCGGGATTCATCTTGCTGATGTTTGTGCTTCCCTGGCTTATCGCTCCCCAGCAAGAGCAAGATGATGGCTTTGCGTTGACCAGCAAGAAGAACCAACAAACCATGGCCTTGTGGGCCAGTGCCCTGCTGGTCAGCCTCTACCTTGTCCTCACCTGGGCGCTGTTGCTCGCCAGCATTGATGCTGTCAATTTTGAGGCCCACGAGTTGTACGGTGCACCCTTCTTGGCTGCGATGGCTGCGGCGTTTTTCGTTTACACTCGCCGAAAGGACGACCCGCAGAAAACGGCCATCCTGCTTGGAGGGGCTGCCTTGCTCTCCGCTGTTGGTTTCGTTGTTGCACCAACCTCGTTCGGGAGGGATGCCTCAACCATGGTCTCTGAGCACCTGACCCGTGGACACATCGTGTGGATTTCCTTGCCCATGGTGCTCCTTGCGACTGCGCCCATGGCACGGGAAGTTGGAGAACAGGTTAGCCGAGCACGGGCAAAAGGAACCTGGAAACGAATTCCGTTGGGCGCACACATTGTCCACCTCGGCATCTTGCTGCTTCTCTTGGGCCACCTCTCAACCACCGTTCTGGTCGACCGTGGAGATGCAACCCACCGTATCTCACTGGTGAAAGACGAGGTGATTGTGCACCAAGGGTTCGGTTTTGAATTTGAGGAATTGGTCTTGGAAAGCGATAATCTTGAGGTGGGTGATGGCTTCATTGGAGTCCGTATCAACATCTACGAGATGAACGGCAATGAGGTCGGAGACAAGGTGGGCGACGTGTTGCCAGGTACGCTTCGTTTTGACAGTCAAGGCACACCACGGTCCGAGGTGGCAACCCTCACGATGCTGACCGGCGACCTTGTGTTCATTTTCGACGGAACGCAAGCAGGGAGCCTGATGGCCACCGCCCAAGCAGGAAGCACAGACGATGTCGAATTGGTCCGTGTAACCATCTACAACCTCCCCCATTCCCACATCGTGTGGCTGGGGTGGTGCATGATGATGGCGGGCATGGCAATGGTGGCTTGGTCAGGACTAAACGGTGGCCAAAAAGCAACCAAGGAAGCCAATTCTGCCACTGAGGAAGAATGACGTTCGCCAATGCAATTATGAAGGGGGGGCTGGTCGCCGAATCATTCCCTTGGAGGCAAGGCTATGGAAGAAGGAACAATTGTCCACGTTGATTATGAATTGTACAATGGCGAAAGCGGAGACCTGATTGAGACCACTCGCGAGGCGGTCGCAAAGGAACACGAAATGCACCAAGAAGGTCGCAACTACACCCCTATGGTGTGCGTTGTTGGCGGTGGAAACCTCATTCCAGGCTTTGAAGCCGCGTTAGCGGATGCCAAAGCCAACAAAGAAACTGAGGTCGTTATCGAGGCGGCTGAAGCCTACGGTGAAAAAGACCCAGAACAAATTGAAACCATCAGCATCGACAAATTGATCCGTGCTGTTCAGGACCCAAACTCGCTCTACATCGGCGCCCCGGTGAACATCGGCGGACGTCAAGGCTACCTTTCCTATTTGGCCGCTGGCCGTGCTCGTATTGACTACAACCACCCGATGGCTGGAAAGAAACTGAAGTATTCGTTCAAGGTCGTGAAGGTCGTTGAAGGCAAAGACGAGCAAGTGATGGCCCTGCTTGAATCCAACACCGGTCACAACGACTTCGGCGTCTCATTTGACGGTGATGACCTCAACATCATCCTGCCGCAGACCATGCTCTTTGACACCAACGCTGCCATGATGAAATTCCGTTTGGTCACCATCATCCGCGATGCAGTGGAATGCGGCAAAGTCTCGTTCATCGAAGTCCACGAACCACGTGGCTTCGGTGTTGAAGACGACCATGATCACGACCACGATCATGACCACGACCACGACCACGCTGAAGACCTCTCAAAACTCTCCGTGGCGGACCTCAAGGAACGCCTGAAGGCTGCTGGATTGCCCGTGGGCGGCAAGAAAGCCGACCTCATCGCTCGTCTCTCTCAGGAAGAAGAGTAACCGTCGGAAAGGCGATAGGGAAGCGCCGATTGGCGTGAATTGTTAAGGGGTGAAGAGGTTGGAAAGTGAGGCATCCCCAGAATCCACCTTTGAATCCCCGCTCCCCGACGAGGTCTACACCACGGCTGAAAAAGCGGTGATATGGGCAGCTCTTGGCCTCGCATTTGCCATCTTGGCTGGCCTGGTATTGGCTTTTGATACCGTGTGGACGGAAACGCTCAAACCCATCATTTGGGACCCAGTGGTCAAGGATGCGGGTGCCGCCGGAGATGCGGGATACACGCCCCAGAACACCGCCATCTACACCTTGAGCATGCTCGGTTGTGTTGTCCTTTTGCAAGCGTTGTTTCGCCGATGGAGACTTCCCGCCGACGAACGCATGACCGTTGCGCTGATCGCTTGGGTCTGTCTTGCGCCTGTCCTCAGAGTGTTGGAAGACGCGGATTTCTTCTCCTCCCAAAACGATGTTTTGTTCATCTCGCCCATCATCCACCTGCATCTTGCGGCATGGCTTGTCGGCATCGCCCTGTTAAGCCACGGTCTTGGCCGCCGCTTTGACGCATCCACGTCCGATATCGCAGAGGAGCATCAGAAAACGCTTCTCTTTGGTGGCCTCTTCGTTGCGTTGTTTGCCCACTGGCATTACCTGTACCAACCGGCCTACCTGAGTCATGAATCCATTGAATTTACATACGGCTACGCAGGATTGGTACTCGCCTCAATTTTGCTCTGGACAACCCTGACCATCACACGGGGATGGCCTTCCATCACACGGGGCATGTTTGCGTTTGCAACGAGCGCGGTGACCCTCGGTCTCGCCCATTGGATACAATTCATCGCAACTCCCTGGGCACAAGAGAGCGGGAGGGTGTCCGAGGACCTCACGCTTTGGCCTGTCTTCGTTGTCCTCGGTATCCCCGGTTTGGTGTGCTACTGGCTGTATCGAGCGGGTGAAGAGGACGCACGTCAATTGAAACTCACGGGCTACACAGCGGGTGTTCTGCCCGCCCACATCGGGATTAAACAGTGGGAATCGGAGCGAGAAGCCTGGGCAGACCACCCGGTTGAATTCCTCTCCAACAAGGCCCTATTGGCCCATCCGATGGTGCTGGGCATGGTGTTTGGCCAGTTGTGCGACGGGTTAGCGACCATGGTGGGCATTGACATGTTCGGCTATGGAGAAAAACATCCTGTTAGCGATGGTGTCATCCGATTTGGGGGCTCCATCAACGAAAGTCTTGGACTCGATTGGGGAGAAGGAGCATGGTTGTTCGCCATCGTAAAAGCCGTCTTGGTCGGATTGATCGTGTGGCTCTTTGTCCAAATGCGGGTTGAACAGCGCCAACAACATTTCCGCCTGCTCATTGTCCTCGCCGTGCTCATTGTCGGCTTGGCCCCGGGCCTGCGCGACATCGGCCGTCTGATGTTGGGCGTCTGATGCGTTCATCCACTGACCTCGCATGGGATTAAGTGCATGTTTGGCTTCGGAGTTCACGAGGGCTCAACATGGACAGGCTGCCTACACGGGTCAATTCAGGCGACCCGGCGTTTGCCCAACGGAAAACGCACAACCTCGCCCTCCTCGAAGAGCTGCGAAGCCGGCTGGAAACCGCATCACAGGGCGGTGGTGGCAAGTATGTTGAACGGCACCGTTCTCGAGGGAAACACCTCGCTCGGGAGCGCATTGAGCGGATCGTCGACGCAGGAACTGCTTTCTTGGAACTGTCTCCATTGGCTGGGTTCGAGCTCTACGACGGTCGGGCTCACTCCGCAGGCATCGTCACCGGCATCGGCATGGTCCACGGGCGCGAGTGCCTCTTCGTTGCCAACGACGCAACCGTCAAAGGCGGCTCTTACTATCCCATGACGGTCAAGAAACACATTCGTGCGCAAACCATCGCTCATGAAAACCACCTGCCTTGCATCTACCTCGTCGATTCTGGAGGGGCCTTCTTGCCCATGCAAGACGAGGTCTTTCCTGACATCGGGCACTTTGGCCGTATCTTCCGCAATCAAGCACGAATGTCCGGCGACGGCATCCCGCAGGTGGCTGCTGTTCTAGGCTCCTGCACAGCGGGTGGCGCCTATGTGCCTGCCATGTCCGATGAATCGATCATCGTCAAGGGCAACGGCACCATTTTCCTTGCAGGCCCGCCTTTGGTGAAAGCGGCAACGGGAGAGGAGGTCACCGCTGAAGAGCTCGGTGGGGCAGATGTTCACACGGCCCAATCCGGTGTCGCTGACCATTTTGCAGAGGATGAGGACGAGGCCCTTCGCATGGTTCGAAACGTGGTGGAGAACCTGGGCCCGAACAGCAAAACAGCAGCAGCCATGGCTGAAGTTGAACCTCCTGCACACGATGTTGAAGACCTTCTGGGGCTCATCCCTGAAGACAACCGAACCCCGGTCGACGTGCGTGAATTGATCGCAAGAGTGGTGGATGGATCCCGATTCCACGAGTTCAAAGCTCGGTACGGCACGACCTTGGTGTGCGGATTCGCTCACATCCACGGCCACAAGGTCGGTATCGTGGCCAACAACGGCATCCTCTTTTCCGAATCCAGCCAAAAAGGCGCTCACTTCGTTGAACTCTGCGGGCAACGGGGCATTCCGCTCGTGTTCCTTCAGAACATCACGGGATTCATGGTTGGCAAGGACTACGAAGCCGGTGGCATCGCAAAAGACGGTGCAAAATTGGTCACCGCCGTTTCCTGCGTCAATGTTCCAAAATTCACCGTCATCGTAGGGGGCTCTCACGGAGCGGGCAACTACGGCATGTGCGGACGAGCCTATGACCCCCGCTTCTTGTTCATGTGGCCCAACAGCCGTATTTCGGTGATGGGTGGTCCACAGGCTGCCGATGTGCTGGCCACGGTGAAGCAAGATCAGCGGGCCAGAGAAGGTCTCTCTCCGCTTGAAGGGGATGAACTCGAAGCGTTTCGTAAGCCAATCCTTGACAAGTACGAAACCGAAGGAAGCCCCTACTATTCAACGGCCCGCCTGTGGGATGACGGCATCATCGATCCCCGTGACACGCGAGACGTGCTCGGGCTGTGTCTCGCTGCGGCGAGAAACGCCCCGCTTCCCGATCATAACTACGGTATTTTCCGGATGTGATTTTTCAATACAAAATTTAACTTTCAAACTGAGGTTTTCATGATGGTCGAAATGGACACACCCCCCGCAACCAACCTCATCTCACTGACGATTGAGGGCGCACAAGCACGCATCACGCTGAACCGAGCCGACAAATTCAACGCGCTGAATGTCGCCATGATTCAGGAGCTCATCAGCGTGTTTGAGTGGACGGCTGAACGGAGCGCAGGTCACCAAGATGCGCTTGACGACGCGAACGGTAACCCGTTTTTGCGAACCTTGGTGTTGCTCGGTGATGGCAAGCACTTCTGCGCCGGCGCAGACATCAACATGATGCGAGATGCTGGTGCGAACACACCTGAGGAAAACCGTGCCGATTCCAAACGGCTTGACCGGCTCTTCAACGGCCTGTGGTCCCACCCCTGTTTCACCATCGCAGCCATCCAGGGTGTCGCCCTGGGCGGAGGTGCCGGACTGATTTCCTGTTGCGACTACGTCGTGGGGACGAGCAACCTCCGCATTGCACTCTCCGAGGGAAAACTTGGCATCCTTCCTGCCGTGATTGGACCCTATGTCTACCGAAGATTAGGCTCAGCTACCTTCCGCCGGCTTGCGATGCAGGCCAGCAGAATTGAAGCAGAGGAGGCCCTTCGCATCGGCTTTGTTGAACGTGTGGTGGACACCGTGGATGACTTGGAGAACGCTGTTAACACCATCGTGGAGGAAGTGATGACCACCGGGCCGTCAGCGGTTACGCTGGCGAAGGCGCTGACCCTCGGTTTTGACCGTTGGACCGATAGCGACGAAGCGCTGCGCGAATGGACACTGGACTTCACAAGTCGAATGCGAGGCTCCAACGAAGGCCAAGAGGGCTTGTCCTCTTTCCTCGAGAAGCGGCCACCAAATTGGAAACCATCCAGCAACGAATAGGAGGGATACGCATCAAAGTCTTGGTGGCCAATCGCGGTGAAATCGCTTGCCGAATTCTCCGTGCTTGCTCAGAAGCGGGCCACCCCACCGTTGCCATTTGTGCTTCCAACGACGCAAGCAGTCTTTTCACCGAACTGGCGGACGAAGTGGTGCAACTCGAGGGAGACACCATCGCCACGACCTACCTCGATCAAGAGCAGATCATCAACGCTGCTCTTCAAACAGGAGCCACCGCCATCCACCCTGGCTTTGGCTTTCTATCCGAGCGAGCAGAATTTGCTCGAGCAGTCAGCCAGGCTGGCCTGGTGTGGATTGGTCCATCTCCGGATGCCATTGATAACATGGGCGACAAAATGACGGCTCGCCAAACCATGCGGACTGCAGGCGTTCCGGTCATCCCCGGAGAAGAAGTTGAGGAGGCTGACGAAGCGCTCTCCCTTGCAGCCCTCAAGGCCGCCTCTCAACGCGTCGGCTATCCCCTCTTGCTGAAAGCCTCCAGTGGAGGGGGCGGAAAAGGAATGCGTGCCGTGCACGATCCGGCTGATTTTGAGCAAGCAGCAGCAGGCGCACGCCGTGAAGCAGTAGCAGCGTTTGGGGACGGACGCATTTACATCGAACGGTTGCTCGCTGGCTCAAAGCACGTTGAAATCCAAATCTTGGCCGACCAACACGGACGAACCGTTCACCTCGGTGAGCGGGAATGCAGTGTTCAACGGCGGCATCAGAAAGTCTTCGAAGAAGCCCCTGGACCGACCATGACACCGGCATTGCGTGAAGCCATGGGTCAAGCAGCCGTTGCTGCAGCCAAAGCCGTTGACTATGTCGGAGCGGGCACGGTCGAGTTCCTGCTTGCCCCGACGGGTGAATTTTTCTTCTTGGAGATGAACACGCGCATCCAGGTTGAACACCCCGTGACTGAACTGGTCACCGGAGTGGACATCGTGCGTGAACAACTCCGAATCGCCCAGGGTGAGCCGATGTCGTGCGGCGAGTTGTTGATCAGAGGTCACGCAATTGAGGTCCGCCTCTATGCTGAGGATGCGGCCAACGGATTCCTCCCCTCCATCGGCCCGCTGGCCGTCTTCCGCCCACCTGAAGGACCCGGCATCCGACTTGACACGGGGGTTCGGGAAGGGGATGAAGTCACTCCAAACTACGACCCTATGCTGGCCAAACTGATCGTTTGGGCACCATCAAGAGAGGAGGCCCTGCAGAAAATGCGACGTGCACTTGATGAATTTGTGGTGCTTGGAACCACGACCAACATTCGTTTCCTGAGGGAACTTTGCGATGCTCCGGCGGTTATTTCAGGCCAAACGACGACCACCACCATTGACGATTTGTGGCCGAATGGTTGGTCGCCCCAACACACGCAAGCCCACGAAGATGCTTCATTGCTTGTCGCCGCTGCCGCTGAAACGCTTGGCCTTCACCGTCGTTCGCAATTCTCCGGCACCCCCTCCGACGAGGCTGCCCCCAGTCCCTTCAACACCTTGCAACGGAGGTACCCGTGATGCAACACATGTTCTCGGGTAAGGAAGGCGAGGTGGAGGTCACCCTCTCCAAAGAGGGTGAGGCGTTTGTTTTGGAAGGCCATCGCACGGAGATGATGCGCGACGGGCGAATGAGGGTATCGTTTTCTGACGGAACCAGCCACTTAGCCCATGTCGCCAAAGTCGGCGATGTTTGGTGGGTCCACCTTAACGGGCAAACGTTCCGCTGGGAACGCATTGAACCAGGGTCTGCCTCGAACACCAATGACGGTGGCTTGGTGGCACCGATGCCCGGGAAGGTGTTGGAGGTCTTGGTATCCGTTGGCCAAGAGGTGGAAGCTGGCGAGGCTTTGATGGTCTTGGAGGCGATGAAGATGGAACACCGCATCGTGGCGACAACCGATGGCGTGGTCTCCGCATTGCACTTCAATGCCGGCGACCAAGTCGTACAGGGCGCTGCCCTCCTTGAACTTGAAGAAAGCAATTGAAAATTTAATTTTCCAACTGAATATTTCTTGCCAAAATGACTTGAAACAGCTCGTTTTTCTGGAATCTAACACCGAAAAATTCGGCATGACCTTGTCCGTGGGGAAACAGGCGGTTATAAGCAAGAAGAATGTGCAAAAAACATGGCAAATCCTTTCATGATGCTGACCGATTGGAGCGTTCAACGCCCAAAGCAAGCCTTCGCAACCGTCTTCCTCGTTATGATTCTCTTGGCATCGGGAGGCATGCATCTCAAGTTCGATAACAGCGAAGATGGATTCTTTCCCGACGACCCGAGTGTTGACTTGCTCAACGAGGTTGAGAGCGAATACCGAGCCAACATTGACTTTATTCGTGTCTTGAGCGAAATCGACGAAGGAGACTTGCTCCAACCCGATACGTGGGAGCAATTGGCCACCATTGAGGCTGCCATGCTCAACGACAGTAACTTCGCCCCCTACCACTACCCCTTGTTCGGTACGCAAGCCAACAACGGGCCAGCAGGCCACGCCATGCAGTGGATGGTGCTTCAGGACAATGCCACAGCCGAAGCATGGTTGTCTGCCTTGCAATTGGCTACACTTGACGTGGGCGCCGCAGCAGATGATGATCAATTAACCGCTGCGCTTGCTAACCTCTCAGCCGCTGCTGCAGCGGTTCCAGTCGTTGAACCGGTCAATGCCGAACGCCTCCTTGCCTGGGACGCAGGTGACCCCGAAACATGGTTACCTCGGATGGACAACAGCACCAACCTCTCCAACGACCTCGGGTCACTTACGGGGCAGCTTGAGGGTTTGGTGGCAGGGCGTTCACCGGCCCAAGCGGGCCAAATCATGGCGATTACGGGGCCACTTCAAGGACAGATTGGCCCCCTTTTGGGGCTACAATCCGTTGATTTCAGAGCAGCCATCCTCTCGAGCCTGCCAACCGATGATGCTGTCGACCCATGGAACAGCGACGGCCCGGTCATGGTGACGCTTGCCGTATCAAGCGAACCTGCTGACTACGGTTACGAAATTCTTGGAGATGTGCAGGCTGATTTGGCACAGTGGGCTGAGGCCATGGAAGCCAACATCATCGCAGAAACGCAAGACGAGAGTCTGCGCACCTTCTCGTTTGCGCAATTTGCAGAAAACTCCAGCGCCACCATCGGCAAAGAAATCGGTATACTGACGAGTGCCGCCATGGTGTTGTTGGGGGTTATTTTGTGGTTCAACTTCCGCAGCGTGCGGGAAACTGCCTACGTCCTCGTGCTGACGGTGCTGGCCATCGCCGCCACCTACGGCCTCTCTGGATGGCTGCAATTCGCTGGCATAGACATGACGTTCAATGCGGCCATGAATTCCATCCCTGTCCTGCTGTTGGCGATCGGTGTCGACTACGGGCTGCATGTCGTCTTACGGGTGCGGGAAGAACTAACCGAGGAGGAAACACGAAACCCTGAGGGGCGCGTGACACTACGTGATTTTGACCGTGCAG
>Ga0181568_10001456_pt1 | contig 21856 bp, 33 predicted proteins | sample 101ome_20_FD_133758 | JGI IMG/M metagenome (GOLD analysis project Ga0181568, IMG submission 133758) | Coastal salt marsh microbial communities from the Groves Creek Marsh, Skidaway Island, Georgia - 101404AT metaG (megahit assembly) | ecosystem: Environmental > Aquatic > Marine > Intertidal...
GTCTGGTACTGCAACTGGCAGACATGGTAGCTATGAAATAGCAGCGAATCATGGACAATACTTAGAATCTACAATTAGTTTATCTAACACACTTACAGAAGACCAAATCAAATATGGTTGGACATCTACACTAGGTGCTGACATATGGCATTGGAATGATGCAACCAGTGAAACTGAAATGATACAGGTTATTACAGGTTCTGATGGATCTGTTGTAACTCAGTCTCGAAAAGTAACAATATCAGGTTGCGGTTATACAAACTGTGGCTCACATCAAACTTATACTGATAGTCATGTAGAGGGAATGAATAGTAATACAGATTATGAAATCAAAGTAAGATTTAATTTTAGCGAATCAACTCAATCATCTGGACATTGGGCTGTTGATCTAGAGAATCCAACCCTTTACGTTGAGTATGAAGCTAATCCAGTATTTTTGTCTAACACACAAACAGCTCAAATTACTACAGCAGTAGATGATGTAGAAGAAGTTAAGATTGAAGAATTTAAATTTGAAGAAGTTCAGATAGATGAAATTAAAATAGAAGATATATACATAGCATCTATTAATTCATCAATTGAATTAGAATATAAACCAGAATTAGAAGAAGAAATAGTACTAGATATAGTACCAGTTATGGAGGTTAACAATGACGATACGAAGAACATCGAGGAAGTCTCAACAGAAATCAAAGACTATGAAGAAAAAAGTTTTGACGACCAGACAGGAAATGAAATTGAACAGGAAGTCCAGGAAGAAACCAACCTTGTCAGAGATGATGGACAAGAATCAGGAACTGAAAGCTACCAAAGCAGTGACTCAGGGAGAGAACAAGATACGACTATCAGCAGAGACAATAGCGAAGAATCATTTGAAGACGATGCCGAGACCACCGTCAGTCAAAGAAGTCCAGAGGAAAATATCTCTAATGGAAACAGTGATAGAAGCAGTCAAGAAGATATTTCGATTGAAATAGATGACATAGAATCTCAAGTGGCTAACAGGTTTGAGTCAATTGATAAGCAATTGGTTGCTACTCAGCAGATTGTAGCTAGATCCATGCAATCTAGGAATCAATACGATTCATCAAACCTTGAGATATTTAATCAACCAAATATAGATGGAGGTAATATAGATGATTACATTAGAAGAACTTATATTGATGACAGAGAACTATACGCGTCAAGCCAAACAGCGTATAATGATAGGGTGGCTGAATATCAAACTAAAATTGATACAGCTCAAGATAATGTAATAAGGGCTGAGAACGAGCTTAAACGTATTATAAATGGATATTAAAACAATAGCAGGTATAGTGGGACTCCTAATAACTTTAGGGGGCATAATGACTCAAGTAGGCGGTCTTATGAACCGATTAGAAGTTGTTGAGGCAAGGTCAGCTCCAGATATCAAACCTCTGGAAAAAGAAATCTCTATCAACTCTGCTGAAATTAAAGTATTGAAAGCTAAGATTGAAGAAATCAAAGCACGTTCTGATAATCCATTGGGACAGTAGGTTCCTCCACTGTCCCTTTGGTATTAGAATAAATCCCAATCGACATTCAGTTCCGATTGCGATTCCCATTTCTCAAGCAGTTCTTTCTCTGAAAGATTGTAAGTTCTTTCAAATCCCTTGCGACCTAGACCATGAAACCCCTCATGAGTTCTATGGTGTTTGACACACAATGGCACACAACGTATCCCCCTTTGGGCGATGCCCTGTCCGCTTCTTAGGTGGTGGATTTCGGTGTGAGTTGTCTGCTTTTGTCCTAGTGTTTTACAGAGGATACAGCCATCTTCCTTTTGGCTTTCATATATCCTCTGCATTTCTTTTTTCTTATTCATTTACCAAACAAATCTTTTTGTTTTTTTTTGAAATAAGATCATTTTTAATTAGAGCATCAACTACTTTCCAGGCATGTGACCTACTAGATAACTTACAATGTTCAGTTATTTCTTTATAGGTTGGGCTATAGCCACTGATATTGATATATCTTTTGATGTAGTTAAATACTTCTGTTTGTTGTCTAGTCATTAGAACGGTATGTCATCGTCTGAGGGAATATGGGGAGTCGAGTCAATTGATTCTTCAGACTTTTCTCTTACACTATCAAGCATAAGAATTTCACCACCAAATCCTACAACAATTTGAAATGTAGATTTGCCCTCGTACTCATCTTGTTCTAGTGAACCTTGAACATACACTTGCATACCTTTGGTTAATTTAGATTCAAGGTTCTCTACAATATTACTATTCCAGACGATGACATTCCACCATACAGTTTTCTTTTTGTCACCATAACCTTGATTAGTAGCAACAGATAGTCTCATATATCGTTTGCCATTACGTGTATCACCAGCGACTGGGGAATCCCCCAGTCTACCGATGACAGTTACTTGATTAAGATTTGCCATGTTTAATTATTGCCTCCATCTTTGATGTTGTTGGTTGTTTGAAATCATCTGCCTCTGACTCAGAGTATAGATATGCATGAGCATTAAGCAGTTTTAATATACATCTATCAACTGCTCTCTTTTCTGCCATTGCATATGGATATGAATTCATTGTGTTCTTGTTACTACTTTCACCCAATGATTCAACAACTCTGTCGTTACATTGTGCAATACATTTCACAACAACGTCTGGACTAAAGTTAAGTACCTCTAGTCTCCAGTTAATATTTTCTTGTGCTGCAACTTTCTCAAGTGCATTGTGTTTTATTATCCAAGTAGATTTACCACCTCGTGCAAGATCCCAGAAATCACTTGCATCTAGTTTGTATTCTTCTTTGAATTTTTTGATAAGTTCTTGTGTATAATTACTCATCTGATTGTTCCTCTCTTATAGTTAGTCTGTTGTTTTTGCTACGTTTGATGACAATGCCACCGCCTGTAACTTCGTATGCATCATCTGGAACAACTTCCTTGATGGTGCTTTTTGCCTCATCATGTAACTTTACATATGGTTTTGTTTCATGATATTGCTTTACTGCTTTCTTGTAGATTGTGTTGTCTGATAAGTCTACTCTTCTCATGCCATTTAGTTTGATATCAGTAGGTGCTTTTATCTTAGCACCAAACAAACTATCAAGATGATTACTAGGTAGTTTCTTTTCATTAACACAGTCCCAAAAAATTGTTTCAACACTTTTGAGTTGCATTTGATATGTTGGATCATTAGTTATTATTGTAGATTCCCAACGTGCATTACCAAATATAACTGCAAGATGAATCATATCTGTATCAGTGTGCATCATGTAGTGTTGTAGTTGTGGGTAGTAGTTTTGTGCTACTAACTCCATACGGTTACGTTCTGATGTGTGTTTACATTCTACTAATTGTATAGCTTGGGTAACACCATCAAGGTTAGATGCCATGAATCCCTCTGGTTTAACAATTACATTTCTTGTTATCTCAGTATCAAGCTCACGTTCTAACCATTGTATATTGATATGTTCAGTAGCTATACCAATCTGTACGCGCAAGTTATCTGATAAATCTTCTGGATCCTGTTCGCCAATTTTCTCAAGATACAAAGCATCCCATTGTTGACCTACAGTTTCCCAGTCATGTTTATCAAGTCTATATAACAGTCGATTAGCATCGGATCCACCGATGTAATTGTTTCTATCATATGTTTTTTCCTGTGTAGGAAAAGGTATTACGTTTGTCATAGTTCCTCCTATGTATGTATTGTACTACTTTTGTTCTACTTTTGATAGCTTATATTTGTTTAGTGTATGAAAATGATTGATGGTTTTTATCAGCCATTTCTTATGCACTTCATAATATGGATTGCATACTTCAATGAAGTCTTTGGGTAAAGGTAGTCTTGGATATGAATAAGAACACAGTAAACTGTGTGCTGCATAATCCAAGACAAACTGTGGATATACCTCAAGAATATCAAAGTATGTATGAAGACCAAACTCATCTGGTACCTTTACTTGAAACGTACTAGCTACACGTTCAAGGGTAAGCGCGATACCTTTGTGTGTAGCTTTACTCATAGTCTGTGCAAAGACATCTATCATTGCCATTGCTGATTCATCAATCTCTTTGTTTAACACGAAGTCGTTTGACTTTACTATCAGCTTGTCCGCTATCTCTTGACTCCGCAACTCCAGAGATTCGACTCCTTCGATTCTGAATCTCTCTGGTACCTGTTGCAGAATGCCCTTTGCTTTCATTGGACTGTTTGTATTCAACGCAACGTCTGATCCACATTCTAAAACTTGCGTTCCAATCTGCTCTAGTCGCTCCATTGCTAAGGTAATAGTCGACAAATTTTTCTCTTTCATATTCTAAATCCACCTCTGGATAGTTGGTTGTCATTTTTTGTAGAGTGGAAGCTGATGGCTCCCACTCCTCTGTCATTGGTTTTAATTTACTCATTGTCCCTCCTGTTTAGCCAACGATTGTAGTAATCAATTTCTTCTTGAAAGTTCCAGTCATCTGCAATACTTCCTCTTGTTGCAAAGAATTTATCATCAAGCATATACTTCATAGCCATCCTTGAATAGAATGGTTTGTAGTTATTGTTGATTTTAAACTGGTCGCCTACAGTATCTAGATCCACATGGTATCTTATGACATTTAATATGATTTCAATACTGTAGTGTTTACGACCTCTATCTTTTTGCTTGTATGAATACTTAAGTATCATATCAAACACTTTAGGATTGTTGCGATGGAACTTCCTAAAGTTATCACAACTCATTTTCTTTCGCCATTTGTTGTTCATCAAGATGTGTTTGATGCATCTCATCAGCGCGATCGTCAATAAGATTTGATATGGTTTGTTCTTGATTGTCTAAGATACTAAACAATTCCATGAACGCATCACGTTTGCCTTGATTGTATGACAAGTCACACTTAGCATCTAACGATGTCATCTTATGTTGTTCTGGTAACTGAGCTATTACTTGTGCTACACACTCTGTTGTGTAGTTAAGGTATTGCTTAGTTACAGTTTGAGCTGCCATGAGGTCATACAAACTCATGGTATCTGTTTTCTCTCTTTTCATTATTGTTCCTCCTAATGATAGGGTAGACGTATTTGCCTACCCTGTTCTATTATTGTACTACCTTTGTACTATTTAAGATAGCCTTTTGTCATCCAAGATTCTATCCGAATGGCATCAAGCCAGTCAGATACCTTTGGAATGTAGCCACAATCTTCAGTAATATGCCTTTCGGCTATCAATCTGACTGGGACTTTACGTCCATCACTATTGGTTATCGTAGTGCCGAACACTTGTTCACACATAAAGCAACCCTCAGTATGATGTCGCAAAGCCCTATGCTTGACTGTAGCTATGTGTTTCTTACTGTCATCAAACCAATCATGAATGGCTTGGTAATCCTCTGGAACTCCTCCCCATTTTTTGACTGATGACAGTGCATGGTAATAACAGTTAGCCATTGTTATCTCCTAATTTTTTTATGTTTATCGATTGACTAAGTTTGACTGCAAACTGATGTTTGAATGGCATAAATTGATAGCCTGTATGTGGATCAGGATTCTTTAAATAATCAGGACTTGAACACAAATTGCTCAAGTCTAGATTATCTACAGCTTTGTGAACCCAATGCTCATTTTCATCATCACATGAAACTATAGCTTGTATTGTTATGTGATATTGATTGCTCATTTCTTAACTACCTTACTATCAGATTCTTCAAACTCAAATGGATCTTCTTCTCTGTAATAAGTTTGACCTTCAACTTGAAGATGACCATCAGCATATGTAACTGTGCCTGAGCCACCTTCATTGTTGTACCAATCGATATTTTTTGCAGACATATACATACCTACAAACTCTTCGATGTATTCATCCATGTTATAGCGTTGAGATTCTTTATCCCATTGCATTTGTGTATAGACATACATCATACCTTTACTATCTGGATCCAAATAAAAACGATGTAAAGCATCAGCTTTTTTACTTAGCTGTTTGTACTTTGGATCATCCCATTTCATATCATCAGTAATACCAACTTCTTTTCTGGTATCAGCCCAGCTTGGTATCTCTGAATCTTTAACATATACAGGTCGTTCAACCATTCCATCGTCACCACCACCATTGAATTCAACAGTGAAATATTCAATGTCTTTATCTTTCATTGTTTTAAAAAATGATGGCAAATATTTGTCACGAAACTCTTTAGCTTCACGTTCTCTACGCTCTTCCCAACTTTCTTCTGTTACTGGTTTAGTTGTACTTGTACTCATAGTTTGTTCCTCCTATGTGTTTTGGTTGTGCCTGCCGTTCTCAAACCATATCTGGCAGGCACGTTAGTTTCTAAACACCTTGTTTAGAATTCGATTTGTATTTGTTCTATGTTAGAGTCAGCGACTATATCTATCTTATTTAGTATTAGCTTTGACCATTCTTCTCTCATTACTTTCTTGTGTCCAAAGTAATGATTGACATGATTCAAAGGAACACTGATATAAGATAATGTTGTATCTGTAGCAGGTATCATAAGATGTATTGTGCTAGGTAAATGTTCATGCACAATACAGCCACAAAATTCTTCACCTGTTATACTCCAACTAACAGCTCGTATATCTACGTAAATATCTGACTGAGGTATAGACTTGGTCTGCTCAAGTGTGCATCGCATAGCTATACCTCGCCAGTTTACATAGACAATCCTATGTATTTTCATCAGCAACCATCTTGTCTCATTTGAATGGTCAAGCATTCTTGTAGACTTAGACCAGATGGAAACATGATGTCTCTTTCAATACCTAATCCCATACCTACTGGTGTACTAGAAAGTTCATTAAGATCCACGTATCCATATTCAGCTTCTGTGATTACACATAAACCGTAAGCTACATTAGTTTCTGGATTTAACTCAGACAGATACCAAGTACCTAATCCTACTGGATTGAACAGCTTGACTACACAATCAAATGATTTAGTACCATCTTGTTGCTCATGATTCTTGATCATCTGAGTGCGTTGTTGTTTCGTTAGTAGTTTCATCATTACCTCCTACAGTTATGACAGTGAACTCATGTTCACCATCTTTGTTTACATAGTGTCTGGATTTCAAACCAAGTTGTTCCAGAACATTTATAGTTTTATCAATAGACATAATTGTCCTCCATATTTGTAAGCCTCTCGCACTCCTTTACTTAGTACAGAGAGGTTATAAAAAAAAACTAGGGACTCCGAAGAATCCCTAGTTTATCAGTTACGCTCTGTACTTCTGTAAGCGTTGCTCAGAACGTGTCATACGTTTTCTCTCTGGGTACTCAGAGTCAATCATAATGATGACATCTTTGAATACCTCGAAGATACCAGTAGACTGCTGGTTTAGAGCGTCTTGGGCGATGTCGCCACCACGTTCTACCAGTTTCTGGTTACCCTCTATCTGAGAGTCAAGAATAGCTGATATCTTTCTCATGAAAGAGTCTCTTGATGAGTTATTCTTGAGTACCATACCCTCGTCTTTACGCTCAAGTATTGGCTTGAACATGGTGTCTGCGACATCGTTGAGTTTATTGTATAGCTCAGTTGATTGATTAACTTTTTTCATAATTATCTCCTGTGGCAAGAACCACAAACGTTAGTTAAAAGCAAGAGTAATATATATACTCTATGACCGCCCCGAGCATTAACAAATCATCAGAACAGAAAAGCACAGGTATCTATACATTTAGTTTATTCACATTACAAAGGGATGTACGGAGTAGAACAGTATTGCCACACACAAGAGCAGTCGTTTGTAATGTGGATAAACTAATGCTACAACAGCGTCTTAGAGTATATATATTACACCGCAGTGCAACGGAGGTAACACGGTCAAGGGACACGCAACAAAGGATTACAACAGTGTGTCACTTGACCAAGACATATAATCAAATTACTATTTGCTTATGAAGAAAGGCTCAGCATTAGCTTATGATATTCCCCCTAGAGCAAAGCTACTAGTAGATACCCTAGTATCCACAGGATGTACTATCAAGGAAGCAAGTAAGGTGGCAGGATACAAAGGAAACGCAGCAAGGGTAAGTGCCTCCAAGATGCTACATAAACCAGAGGTACAAAAGTACATGATGTCACAGATTCAACAAACCATAGGAATATCCTCAGCTAAGGCTGTCAATAAGTTAATGTCTCTGTCCACAGGGGCTAAGTCAGAGTACGTACAGCTTGAAGCTTCCAAAGACATACTGGATAGAGCAGGATTCAAGGCTCCAGATAAACATCAACACTTAATCGCAGGTGAATTTAAAGTAAACATAGACTTGGGGTAAGAAAATTAAAAGAGGCATTATCATCAAGGGGGTGGGGTTAAAAAACTTATAACCTCATCAATAACAGGTCCTCCCCTCGCATTATTTTCCCTCAAAGTATTTTCACTGCCCCAATTGTGTGATATAACAAGAGAGAGGGTATTAAATAAAAATATGTCTGTACTACCAAAAAGAAGAATTCCAAACCCAGCTACTCAGCAAGAGATAGCTACTACTAATCGCAATACTCGTAAGGCATACTCACTGATAGCAGCAACCCTAATACCTTTTCCTGCTTATGGATTATTATCTAAGGTTATTGGTCGATCTACAGCTATGGGTGCTAAGAAAATGGGTGATAACATTAGATTTACCAAAGGCATGACAACATCTGGTATTAAGTCAGCATTTAAGAAAGCTGGATCTATTGGCAATACTAAGAAACCTGATACTGTCGGTAATCGTATTAGACAGGCTCAAGCTATTATGGGTAAATCACCTAAAGATAAACCATTTGGCAACAGAACATCTATGGCTCTACAAGATGAGAAAAGACCTGCTAGCTTAAAAAACCCAATGCTTGGAACAGTTATGGGAACAAGTGCTAGCACAAAATATTACAGAACATTGACAAAGGCAATTGAGCAAGGACCATCTAAATTTTTTTCTAGTGGCAGAAGTGCCAAGACAGGTATTACACCAAACAAAAGATACCTATCTAAGTTTAGTGGTCATGGTGCATTAGGTGGTACATCAAAAGGATCTCGCTCATTTTTTAATAATAAAGTTTTAATAAAAACAGTAGAATTATCTAACAAAGATGCAAGAAAAGCTTTACAAGATAAGTTAAGAAAAAAATAATGGCTAAGAAACTTACCAAAATGGAAAAAAGAGCCAAACAAATATTGGCTAACGAAGAAAAAGAAAAGCGTGCTTACCGCAATAAACGAATCAAAGAAGTCATAGAGATCAAAATGCAACGAGGACATTCATTAGAATTAGCTAGTGAAATGGCTCGTCAACTGGTAGACGGATAATGGCACTCCCAATTATTCCACTAGCATTGCGCTATGGAGTTAAGAAATACGGACCAAAAGCCCTTAAAGCCCTTAATATCGGTGCTAACGTTTCTTATGGTATTGATACTGCCAAACAGATAAAAGAGGGCAAAACAGACAATCTAGAGGCTTTATCAACGGTATCATCCTTAAAGGTCAAAGCCCCAATACTTAAATTCTACGATATTGTTACCAGAGATAAGAAGTTTGGTACATCAGCTAAGACCAAATCTTATTTGTTAAAAAAGAAAAAGGTCGATGATATCAAAGACCAACGTAATGAATATGCTGTAAGAGCCACAGGTAGAAGTGCTACAGGTGGTGTCAGAAACTATAAATCGACTCAAACTCGTAGTCAAATAAGAGATAAACAAGTACAAGTTGCTAAAGTAGATAAAAATACAGGTGAAATATTTGGCGATCCAACCAAGCTAGGCAAAGAAGCTCGAGCTAAAACTAAATCAAATTTTTCTAAGAAAAAGGAAAGTATTGGTAAACCAACAGTTTTGAATAGAGAAGCTACCAAAACTAAAGGCGATACTGCTAGAGAGATAGAGCAGATGAGAAGCACAATTGCTGCAAGATTAGATGACAGAAAGTCTAAAGGTGATATGAAAGGAACAGTCGTACTAAGCGATAAAGATGGATTGGTTAGAAGAATATACAGCCAAGAAGCTAGAAAGCGTGGTATTAGTCTTGATATTCGCACAGTTCCTCAAGTTACTAAAGGTGATTTATCTGGACCACCCAATCCTAAACTAAGAAAAGAGTTTGCTAAAGTCAAGCTATTAACAGGTGATAAAAAATTTGCTAGTGAAAGTGAAAAACTTAGAACACTAGGACAACAAACCGCAGTACTTAGATATGCTAAAATGGGCAGGATAGCCAAACAAGATACAGCAATCTTAGGGTTTCATGAGAAAAGAAAATCAGGATTTGAAAAATCTAATGAGGTTTATGATAAAAAAAGTAAAAATAAAAACCTTTTATATACAACAAATACTAGAAAAGTTTTAACTAATAAAGGTCAATTTAAAGAAGTTAGTGACGAAATAACTTATGCACCTAGAAATATTATTGGAGCAACTTACGAAAGTTTAAAAAAGAAAGGATATACTGCTAAACTCATAAGAGAAAAACTTAGAACTAAACTTAGTGGAAGATAATGGCACAATCACTCACAAACTATGTTAAAAACAATCCTGTAGAATCTGCATTGGCTGTAGCTAGTATTATTCCTGTAGTGCGAATAGGAAGAATTGCTTATCAAGGTGGCAAAACATTATTAAAACAAAATACAAAAAATCAATACAAAGTTTACAGAGGAGAAAACAAAGGAAACTATCAATGGGATACAGCAGGAGGTAAACTTAAAGGTAGATTTTATTTTGGTGGAGAAAATAAAACACAAAATGCTAGACATTATGCTGCTGGAAAAGGTACTTCAAATATTTTAAGCGCAAGAGTTTATAGTATTACATTGCCTAAAAAACAATATAATATTGCTAAAAAAATTGCTAATAGACGAGCAGGATCAAAGTTACCTGATGAAGTAAATATACCAAAACAATATGTAGGTAAACAAAAACTTGAAGTAGGACAAACATTATTAGCGCAAGGACAAGGTTTAAGAAACAAATTGATTAGTTATAAAACACAACAAAAAATAAAAAATATATTTAAATAATGGCACATTCAATAGAAAAACTACGTAAATACAATCATGGAGCTATGAATAAGCTTAGAACAGTTGTTAAAATGACACACATGAAAGACTACCCTAAGTCAGCTTTAACCGATTATGAGGCAGATAAGGTCCTAGAATCGCTATCTGAGATTACACTAGAGAAACTATACAGGTTAGCTGTCAATAACAATGTCACTCAACTATAAGCCTGACGGAGAAGTCCTCAAACAATTCATGAAAGATGATACGTTCTTCAGAGCCATTCGTGGTCCTGTAGGTAGCGGTAAATCGGTTGCTTGTTGTATTGAAATATTTCGTAGAGCATTGATGCAAGAACCATCAGAAGATGGTATTAGGCATTCACGATGGGCAGTTATAAGAAATACTAACCCACAACTTAAAACAACTACTATTAAAACATGGGTAGATTGGTTTCCAGAAGATAAATGGGGCAAGTTTAATTACAGCGTACCCTATACTCATCACATCAAAAAAGGAGATATTGACCTTGAAGTTATCTTTTTAGCCCTTGATAGACCAGATGATGTAAAGAAACTGCTATCATTGGAATTGACAGGAGTATGGATCAATGAAGCAAGAGAGATACCCAAATCAATTGTTGATGCTTGTACTATGCGGGTTGGACGTTATCCTAGTATGCGCGATGGTGGTCCTAGCTGGTATGGTGTTATAGCTGATACTAACCCACCAGATACAGACCATTGGTGGTCAATCCTATCAGGTGAAGCAGTACTGCCTGACTATATAACCAAACAAGAAGCTAAGATGTTAGTTAAACCTGACAACTGGATATTTTTTAATCAGCCACCAGCATTGTTAGAAGACTACAATAAAGATAAAGAACTAGAGGGATATAAAGACAATCCTAACAAAGAAAATGGTAAGAACCTCACCAAAAATTATTATGAAAGTATCATTCGAGGTAAGTCAAAATCATGGATTGATGTCTATGTACTCAACAGATTAGGTCAAATTGAAGATGGTAAACCTGTTTATGAGATGTTTAGGAAAGATGTACACGTTGCAAAAGGCGATGTAGCTATACTTCCAGAAGCACCAATCTATGTAGGGATAGACTTTGGATTAACTCCAGCTTGTGTATTTGGTCAAAAAATACGTAACCGATGGGTAATTATTGATGAATTAGTAGCAGAAGATATGGGTATTGTAAGATTCTCTGACATCATGAAACAAAAAATGGCAGAGTATTTGCCTAGAAACTTCATAATATTTGGCGATCCAGCAGGCGACCATAGGGTACAAACCGATGAATCTACCCCATTTCAGATACTTAGAGGGCGTGGAATCAGTGCAAGACCAGCTCCAAGTAACGATGTAGCCCTAAGATTAGAGAGTGTTAATGCTACTTTATCAAGAATGGTAGATGGAGAATCAGGAATATTGTTAGATCCGAAGTGTATTAACTTGATTAAAGGCTTCGATGGGGGTTATCATTACAGGAGAATGCAAGTATCTGGAGAAAGGTACGATGAGAAACCAAATAAAAATAGGTTCTCTCATATACACGATGCTTTGCAATATATGCTTTTAGGAGCAGGTGAGGGTAGAAGCTTGACTATTGGAAACAAAGTTAACAAACCAGTAGTAGCTAAAAAGAATTTTAATGTATTTGATTTAAAACCCAAATCAATTTACGACAGGAGAAGATAATATGTGTGGTTCAAGTGGTCCAAGCACACCGCCGCCAGATCCAGGCGAAGAAGCTAGAAAAAAACTAGCTATTAAAAGAGAACAGGATGAAGCAACACGTCTTAAAAGAGAATCTTATGAAGACAGAGTTGCATCTGTTTACGGTAGACGTGGCAGACGTTCTCTAATATCAGGTAATGTAGGCGGAAGAGGCTTTGAATTGTCTAGTGAACTGATGAGTAAAGATACTCTCGGAGCATAATGGTCATAGAAGCTAGACTCGATCCGCAGGTGAATCCTAATGATTCGCCTGTAAAACAATTGCTTAAGCGATATGAACACGCTTTGCAACTCAAAGACCAATGGAAAAGTATATTTGAAGAATGCTATGAATATGCATTACCTCAAAACGAAAGTTTTTTTAGTGAACAGCCAGGCAGAAGAAGAACAGAAAAGATATTTGATGAAACTGCTGTAGTAGGTGTTCAAGAGTTTGCATCACGATTACAGGCAGGAATCGTCCCCAATTACGCGAGATGGGCTGATTTTGTAGCTGGTAGTGATGTACCCCCAGATGAACAAAAAGAGGTAAATCTCGTCTTAGACGCTGTTACAGAGTATGTTTTTGAGATATTACAGAACTCAAACTTCTCTCAAGAGATTCATGAATCATTTTTAGATATAGCATTAGGCACAGGTGTACTGCTAGTAGAGGAGGGAGATGCAGTCAATCCAATAAGATTTAAAGCAATACCTCTACCTCATGTGTGTATGACATCTGGACATGACGATAAAGTCGACCACATCTTTAGAAAACGAATGATTCGTATGAAAGAATTACCAGTGGCTTATCCAAACTCTGAATTTAATGATCGCATGATGATGGATGTACAAAAAAATCCTGAAAAAGAATGCGAAGTTATTGAGGTTGTATATAAAAATCATTACAACATGAAAGAAGAAGAGTACACATTTTGTGCTATTGCTAAAGAATTTGAACATAAACTGTACGAAGAAACCTACAAAGGACTTGGTTCTAACCCATATATTGTTTACAGATGGTCTAAATGTGCAGGTGAAGTTTATGGTCGAGGACCATTGATGTTAGCCCTACCAGCAATCAAGACAGCTAACTTAACAGTAGAGTTAATATTAGAAAATGCACAAATGTCTATATCTGGAATGTATCAAGTAGAAGATGATGGGGTTATTAACGTTGATAATATTGCTTTGATTCCAGGCACAATCATACCAAAAGCGCCTGGATCTGCTGGATTACAGCCAGTAGGACCAGCAGGAAACTTTAATGTAAGTGATTTGGTACTTAGAGATATGAGGACTAATATCAAAAAAGCTTTATATAACGACATGTTAGGCAATCCTAACGAGAAAACACCTATGTCTGCAACTGAAGTAGCAGAAAGACAGGCAGATTTATCGCGTCAAATAGGCGCAGCATTCGGTAGGTTGCAATCAGAAATGGTTGCACCAGTACTACAACGAGTAGTTTACATCCTTAAAAAGCAAGGAAGAATTAAAATACCTAAAGTTAATGGCAGAGAAGTTAAGATTCAGTCATCAAGTCCATTAGCACAAGCTCAACATCAGCAAGATGTTGCTACAGTAGACAGATTTTTAGCTATGATACAAGGCAGAGTTGGTCCAGAGTTAGCCAATATACTGGTTAAACAAGACGAAGTTGCTAAATTTGTAGCTAAAAAACTAGGAATTCCTGAAAATCTAGTTAGATCACAGGAAGAAATGCAACAATTTGCACAACAAATGCAACAAATGATGCAACAACAACAGTCACAGGAGCCACAAACTCCTGAATCATAGGAGGTAATCATGCCATACGGCAAAGGTACTTATGGTTCTAAGGTAGGCAGACCGCCAAAAAAAACGGTTAAATCACCTAAAAAACCAATGAAAAAACCAAAAAAATAGGAGTCAAAATGACAGAGAAAAAGCCCAATATTCTTATTGGTTTGGATAATATCCAAAGGAAACCACAAGATGAGGAGAACTTAAATACTTTGTTTTACAAACTGTTCACAACCACAGGTGGAGCTGAAGTATTAAGATACCTTAAATCTTTAACTATAGATGCAGTAGCTGGTCCAGAAATATCAAATGAATCGCTAAGACATTTAGAGGGACAAAGATATCTTGTTGGTCTTATACAAAGACGTACTAACAAAGGGTTAAGTCAAAATACTATAAAGGAGAAATCAAATGGCTGAAGAACAAGTAACACAAGAAGCAGTAGAAACTGCACCAGCAGAAGATGTTTCACGTGAAACATCTGATGTACCAGTAGCGGAACGACCAGAGCATATTCCTGAAAAATTTTGGGATGCTGATACTGGCGAAGTAAAACTAGATGATTTAGCTAAGTCTTATATCAATTTAGAAAAGTTTTCTACAGGTAAAAAAGACGAAATGAAAGAGCAGTTACTAGCTGAACTGCAATCTGAAGCAACTGAGGGACTACCTGAAGATCCAACAGGGTACAAACTACCTCCATTAGTTGAAGGAATTACAGAAGAAATGGTCGAAGAAAATCCTTTAACTGGATGGTGGAGAGAACATTGTCATGATTTAGGTATGCCTGAAGAAGTATTTCAACAAGGCGTAGAAAAATATGTAGACATGATGATTGGTAGTCAACCTAATTTAGAAGCAGAGGCTCAAAAACTAGGAGAAAATGCTAATGAAAGACTAGATGCTGTTACAGCGTTTGCACAGTCTGTATTTCCTCCAGAAGAATTTGAACTCATCTCTAGTACATTAGGTCAGTCTGCATTGGGGGTTCAAGCCCTCGAAAGAATGCAAGATGCTATGAGGAGTACTCTTTCTAGGTCAGAACAAGTAGCTCAACCTGAGCGTGCATTATCTGTTGAGGACGTAAAAAATATGATGAAAGATCCAAAATATTTTGATCCAAGACATAGAGACGCTAACTTTGTAAAAAGAGTAGACGATATGTGGGCTAGATTGAATGCAACAGGACAAATCTAGACTGTATGTAGAAAAAGGCACACCGACTCATGCATTTGAATTAGCTAAAAAGTTAAGAAAACAAGACATTGAGGAGTGTGCCTTAGCTGGCAATACACCTGAACAATCACTAATAAACCCATTTAGGTATCGTAGAGACAACGTTAATACCTATAGTGTGCTTAAAAATAACGAAGTAGTTTGTATGTTTGGCGTTGTTTCTACAGCAAATGACATAAAAAAAGGCACAGTTTGGTTTCTTGCATCAGATAAAATTTATGATGACTGGAAATATTTTACAAAAAGAACTAAAAAGTGGGCTAATTTTTTTCTATCTGACTATAAATTTGTATATAACTTTGTACCAAAAGACAATAAAACAACAATAAAGTGGCTTAAATGGTTAGGTTTTGAGTTTTCTGATAAGGAAATTGTTGTCAGAGGTGTCAAAGTGTTGTATTTTTACAAGTATATACGAGGGGTATATAAAGATATACAGCCCATAATAGGGGACATCGGTCCTAAATGGATAACCGATCTAAGCTAAAGTGGACAACTGTTAGTTTAACGATTAACAATTTGGAGGCTTAATAATGGCAACGCAAATTAGTAACGCGTTTATTAAGCAGTTTGAAGCCGAAGTCCACATGGCTTATCAAAGGATGGGTTCCAAACTGCGCAATACAGTGCGTAATACAAATAACGTTACAGGCAACCAAGCAAGATTCCAAAAGGTTGGTAAAGGTTCAGCGTCTACTAAATCTAGACATGGACAAGTCAACACAATGGAAGTTACACACTCTACAGTAGATGTAACATTGAGCGACTACTATGCTGCCGACTATGTCGATAGTTTAGATGAACTCAAAACAAACATCGATGAGAGACAAGTGTTAGCTCAATCTGCTGCGGCTGCTTTAGGGCGTAAAATGGATCAATTAATTATTGATGTACTTGACGCTGGTTCTAACTCAAACAACGTGGCTCATGGTTCAGCAGCTTTAACATTGGCTAAAGCACTAACCGTATATGAAGCATTTGGTGAGGCAGATGTACCAGACGATGGTCAAAGATACTTTGTTGTATCACCTGCTGGATGGGCAGATTTATTACAAATCGACCAATTCAGTAGAGCAGAATATGTAGGAGAAACTGACCTACCTTACGCTGGCGGAATGACAGCTAAGAGATGGCTTGGTTTCTTATGGTTTACTCATTCTGGTTTATCAATTTCTAGTACAACTAGAGACTGTCATGCATACCACTCTACATCTGTAGGGCTTGCAACAGGTTCTGATGTACGTACAGAAATGAACTATGTACCAGAAAAAGTAAGTAATTTAATCACATCATACTTTAGTGCTGGAGCTGTCATGATTGACAACGATGGTGCTATTGAATGTCAGATAACTGAATAAGGAGGTTAAACATGGCTTTATCATCAGATAATCTTAAAAAGATAGCTGGAGGTGGCGATCAGAACCTATTTATTTATAACAGTTCTGACGCTGTGGCTACAATTGCTGGTTCAGGTTACTTTAACGATGTAACTGATAACCTAAAACAATTTGATGTAATCTTAGCTGTAGGTAGTACTGGTGGTACTGCAACAGTAGATGTATTGATTGTTTCAAGTGCAACTGGAGCTACAACAGTGACAACTACAAACGGAACATAATGTTTCAGGGGCAGGTTCTCATTTTCCCTGCCCCATTTTAAATTATGACAGATAGTAAATTTGATATATGTTCCCAAGCATTGGTACTTATAAGTGCTAACACTATATCTTCGTTTACTGAAAACACAACAGAATCAAAAGTAGCTAATCAACTATACGAATCTACACTAAAGAATTTATTGACCAGATGTCGTTGGAGATTTGCTGCAAAACAACAACAATTATCTAGAGACACGACTGCGCCAACAGCTAGGTTTGATGCTAAATATCCATTACCATCAGATGCTCTCATGATAAACACAGTAACAATATCAGACAATGTTATTTCATATGATCGTTATGAAAACGACATATATTGTGATGCAACATCTAGTGATATTGTAGTGGCTGACTATACCTTTAGACCGAATGAAGCGGACTTTCCCCCTTATTTTAAACAGACTTTAGTATTTGAATTAGCATCTTTATTTGCAGGTGCAATAGCTAGAAACGACAGTTTGTCTCAGTTATATCAAAACAGAGCCATAACTCAATTAGCATATGCTAAAGCTCAAGATTCTCAATCACAAACTACACGTAGAGTTGAGGTTGATAGATTTAGAAATAGGAGAAATACAGGAGCAATGACGGTTAAAGCTGTAGTTGAGTCATAATGCCAATAACAAGAGTTCATCAATCTAATTTTAACAGAGGCGAAATAGATCCAAATCTTGTCGCAAGAAACGATATTAGCGCGTATGGTTCAGGACTAGATAAAGCAAGAAACGTTATCCTTAATAATCAGGGTTCAGCAGAACGTAGACCAGGAACAGTATTTAGAGCAGATTTAGGTGAACAAACACGGCTAGAACGATTTATATTCAACGAAAATCAAGAATATATATTTGGTTTTCAGAATACAAAACTTAAAATTTATTCAACTAATGGGACTTTACTACAGACTATAACAAGCTGTTCATGGACAACCGCAGACTTATTTGAGTTAAATTATGCACAGCAAGGCGATACTATGATTGTAGCTCATGAATCATTTATGCCTGTATTAATAAAAAGAACAGGGGCTACAACATTTGCTAAGAGTACATTTGCATTTGATAGCAGTATAGATGATAAAAGAATATTTCAACCATACTTTAAGTTTGCTGCATCAGATGTAACACTAGATGCTAGTTCATATTCAGCAGGCACAGGACGTACAGTAACTGCCAGTAGTAGTTATTTTACATCTGATTATGTTGGTACTACTCTAGAAATAAATGGCACAGAAGCAACAGTAACAGGATATACATCTGCAACAGTATTAACTGTAACTCTTAAAGATGACCTGAGTATTGAGTTAGATCCAGACCCATTTGCAACACAACAAGGCAATAAAACCATTAAAGTAACTCATGTAGCTCATGGACTAGACGATGGAGCATCAATTAATATATCTGGAGCAGAAGAAATACTAGATTCTGATGGTAATGGTATTGCAAGTAGTTCATTAAATGGAAACTTTACCATTACTACAATAGACCAAGACCACTATACTTTTACTGCTGGAGGTATAATTAATGCAACAGAATCTGTAGATGGTGGTGGCGCTAGGGTTGTTATCAAGTCTCATGCACCAACAAGAGACTGGAAAGAACAAGTCATATCAGCAGTACATGGTTATCCTAAAGCTATAGCATTTCATGAACAAAGGCTTTATTTATCTGGAGTAACAGATATTCCTGATTTACTTGCAGGATCTAAGATATCAGACTTTTTTAACTTTGATGTTGGAGATGGCGAAGATGCAGATTCAGTTCAAATACAAATAGCATCTAATGAAATAAATGAAATACGACATTTGGTATCTAGTAAAGTATTAGAGGTATTAACAAATACAGGTGAATTTTATCTAAAACCACCAGTAGGCAAGCCTGTTACACCAGCAGATATACAACTCGTAAGACAATCTAACTTTGGCGTACAAAGACTAGCAACACCTAGAATATTTGATAGTGCAACTATATTTGTACAAAACAATGGTAAAACAGTAAGAGAGTATTTATTTAGCTCATCATTAGAAGAATTTTCATCAGCACCAATTAGTATTGAATCTAATCATCTAATATCTAGTCCTGTTGATAGTGGCAGTATTACATCTATTGGCAACAAACCTGAACAGTTTTATTTCTTAGTCAATAATGATGGTACTATTGCTGTGTATTCATCTCAAAGAGTACAAAAAATATTAGGATGGTTTCTATGGGAGACAGATGGAGTTGTTGAATCTATAACAACAACTACAGATTTTATTTATATTGCAGTAAAAAGAACAATAAACTCATCAGATGTATATTATCTTGAGCAGTTTGCTACCACAGTATTTGATGTACCAACAGATATGACAGTTACAAAAACGGTGTCGTCTAGCTACCAACCTCATGGCTCCCCGCTACTTAATGGCAATATAACTAGCAAGGCGACACTTATTGTAGATGGATTTACTAATGCACCAAACACAGGTGAAACATTTCAGTTTGGTGGTACAGGAACTACTTATACCATACAAAGCGTTACAGCAACAGGTAATAGTGGAGAATATGCTATAAGCATAGATCAAGCAGTTAGTCAGTCAGATAACACAGCATTACAGTTTGTAACTAGCAAAACATTTACAGGATTAACATCTACACCTGATATGAGAGGCAAGGTAGTTTATGGAACTTCTGGCTCGAGTGAGGGTGCGGACGTATACTACTATGGCAGTGGTACTGTTAGTGCATCTGGTGTCGTTGTTTTTGATATTCCTGCATCTGCTTTAGATATAGGACTATCGAATACACTACAAATTAAAACACTTCCAGTAGAACCACAAATAAGAACATCAAGCAGTACTACTACATTAACTGCATATCCACGTAAGATTTCGAGGGCTACTATTGAGTTAAATAATAGCTATAATATCAAATTAAACGGTAACGATATTATGCTAAATAACGTTGAAAACATTAACAATTCTGGAATTGTGGATAGTTTTACAGGTAAAACCAACGCTCACTTTCTTGGATACGATAATGAGCCACAATTAGACATAACACAATCAGTGCCATTACCTCTTAGAGTATTGGCAATTACATCGGAGGTATACTATTAATGTGTGATCCAGTTACATTATCGGTAGGATTAGGTGCTGCATCAGGATATGGAGTTTCAGCTTTTGCTGGCGCTCAATTAGCTACAGCAGTTTCTATTGGAGCTACTGTTGGCTCTGGAACATTAAGTTTATTATCACAACAACAATCCGCTAAGATTGAAAAAGCTAAATATGAGGCACAAAAACAACGTTATAAACAAGAAGCAAGAGATAATTATCTTCAAGATATTAAAGATAGTAATCAGGTCAAAACAAACTATATGAAACAGTATCAAAAATCATTAGCTTCAATAGCAAAGTCAGGAGGTTCTTTAACCTCACCAAGTTATAGATCCATACTAGCATCAGGCAAAGAAGCTGTAAGACGTGATTTAGAAAATCTATCATTAAGCGGTTTAGAAAGAAGAATGCAAAACACAGCATTAATACAAGAAGCAGAACTATCTAAACAAGCTGTTAACCCACTAGGTGGTATGGCAGAGACTGTAATAGGTGCTGGTCTTAAAACTCGAGAATTACTAAAAGAGGTAAAAGAATAGTGGCAATAAAAAAGTATGAGCAACAAACTAGATTTGTAAATGAGATAGGTGTTACTAGAGGCGCTGGATTTACCGCAGCAGCAAATGAATTTAAAAATCAAGCTAATGCATTTGACAATATACTTGATGCTGTATCATCAGCAGAACTAAAACGACTTAAACAAGAAGGTATTTCGAAAGGACAGAAAGCTGCCGAAACAATTCCATACGTACAACAAACAGTTTCTACAAATGTAAGAGGTGTAAAAAAAGAATTTACAATATACAAAAGACCAGAAATACCTGAATACTTAACAGGCAAAACAGCAAGAGAAACATTTGATTCAGTATTTACCAGAAGATTTAAAAGAGATTCAGTCGATAGTTTAAAAAGTATAGTAAATAGTATAGCTGAATCAGCAATTAGTAATGGTGCTGATCCACAAACATATGAAACAGAAGCTGATGGCAGAATCATACCAATATTAAATGAGTATTCTCCAGAGTTTAGAAAGCTTATGGAAATAGAATATCAAAAAATAAAAGACGACAGAGGTGTTTATGTAGCTGGAAAATATAATGATGCAGTTATGAAAAATAACATGGAAGATTTTAAAACTGAAGTCAATGAATTTGATATTTTAAGAACCACTAAGCTATCACAGGGTGAAACAATTACAGATGAAGATTATAAAAACGTACAAAACTCATTATCACTTACAAATATAGTTAATAAAGAAAGAAAAATAAATCTGTTAAGAGAAGAAACTGAAGCAATGCAAAAGTTTTTTTCTAAATTTAATTCATATATAGAATCAGGTTCAGCATCTAAATCTATACAAGGCGCTAACTCTATCAA
>Ga0181568_10001461_pt1 | contig 21804 bp, 18 predicted proteins | sample 101ome_20_FD_133758 | JGI IMG/M metagenome (GOLD analysis project Ga0181568, IMG submission 133758) | Coastal salt marsh microbial communities from the Groves Creek Marsh, Skidaway Island, Georgia - 101404AT metaG (megahit assembly) | ecosystem: Environmental > Aquatic > Marine > Intertidal...
ATGGTTGGGGTGGTGGGCAATGACTTTGGCGAATCAGACTTGGATCGTCTTCGTGCCCGGAGCATCGATCTGGAAGGTGTGCAGCGTGATGATTCCGGCCCCACCTTTTTTTGGAAAGGAAAATATCACGAAAACTTTAACCGGAGGGATACTCTGGATATCCGCCTTAATGTCTTCGAAAGTTTTCGTCCAGACTTGCCCGAATCCTACCTCAATTCTGAATTTGTCCTGCTCGGCAACATACATCCTTCTCTGCAGATGCATGTACTGGACCAGCTTTCAAGCGAGCGGTTTGTTTTGGCGGATACAATCGATCTATGGATTGAGACCGAACGGGAGGCATTGCTTGCATTGATTCAAAAAGTGAGTCTTTTTGTAATCAACGATTCCGAGGCAGAGGAATTGACCGGCGAGTCCAATATTATTTTAGCCGGGGATAAACTTCGTCAAATGGGCCCCCAAAGTGTCATCATCAAAAAAGGTGAACATGGGGCGGTATTATTCCACCAGGATGGAAATTTTGCCCTACCCGCCTACCCAGTCACCCAACTACATGACCCCACCGGTGCCGGGGATTCATTTGCCGGAGCTCTTATTGGGCGACTGGCCTCCCGAAAGCAAACTGGGTTCGCTGCAATAAAAGAAGCCATGCTCTATGCTACCTGTACGGCAAGTTTAACCGTAGAAGCTTTCGGTTGCGATCGGTTGGAATCGGCTGGAGCATCTGAGATTCAACAAAGAGTGGATTCTTTGAAGCAACTTATATCTGTTGCTTAGATCATCCAGTCAAGTATCGAGGGAAAAACCCTTTATTCCCTTAAAAATCCTGCTTTCCGGATTATTTTGTCCTGTCTTTAGACCGGCATGATCCAAAGAAAAAAACCTTCCATTAGGTCAACCACCCGATCTCTCCACAATGCGATCCGATTTGCCCAGTCCAGATGTCATTGGCGAACTTCCTAAAGATGGAGGCCATGAATTTAATCGATTGATATTCGAAAGCAGCCCGTATTTGCTTCAGCACGCACGAAACCCAATCGATTGGTACCCTTGGGGTGAGAAGGCACTTGAACTGGCAGAATCCCAAGATAAACCAATTTTTTTATCCATCGGGTACACCACCTGCCATTGGTGTCATGTCATGGAAAGAGAGTCCTTTGAAGACCAAGATGTGGCCAACCTACTGAACCGTCACTACATATGTATTAAAGTCGACCGCGAGGAGCGCCCTGATCTTGATCATGTGTACATGTCAGTCACTCAAATGATGACCGGGCGTGGAGGTTGGCCCATGACCGTGATTATGACTCCTCATAAAATCCCCTTTTTTGCAGGTACCTATTTCCCCAAGACATCAATGCTCGATCTACTGCCTCACTTTTCCAAAGTTTGGCATGAAGAAAAGGGAAAAGTCTTTGAGATGGGACAGGCAATCATTGCCAACCTTTCTAAAGCGAGGAAAAACCAAGGAGGGGGGGATTTAAATGGAACCTATTTAGATCGTTGCTTTGAATCCTTATCCAACGCTTACGACCCTGTTTATGGAGGATTTGGAATCGCCCCAAAATTCCCCACCCCGCATGCCCTATCCTTTTTGTTACGATACCACCAAAGGACTGGCAATGCATTGGCTTTAGAGATGGTCACTCACACCATAAAACAAATCCGTTTAAGCGGAACTTATGATCAAATCGGTTGGGGCATTCATCGATACTCGACGGATCAAGAATGGCTGGTTCCTCATTTCGAAAAAATGCTCTATGACCAGGCATTGTTTGCGATTGCATCGATTGAGACCTACCTAATCACTGGTGACTCCTTCTTCAAGAATTCATGTACCGATACCTTATCTTATGTGGAAAGAGAACTTTCCTCTCCAAGCGGAGGCTTTTATTCTGCAGAGGATGCGGATAGTGAGGGCGAGGAGGGAAAATTTTATCTCTGGCAAAACCATGAGATACAAAACATTCTCGGGCAAAAGGATGCCGAACTTTTCACTCACTTATATCAATTTGAGAATCAGGGAAACTATTTAGACGAGGCGACACGCCAGAAAACGGGGTCCAATATTCTCCACCTTAAACAATCCATTGAAGAATATGCTCAGGAAAATGAGTATGACTTAAAAAAACTACGCACAAGACTGGAAAAGGTTCGGCAGGATCTCTTTAAAGCGAGGGAAAAAAGGGTTCACCCACAAAGAGATGACAAGGTACTAACGGACTGGAACGGACTCATGATTTCTGCATTCGCACGGGCAGGACAGGCATTCAATTCCCCCAAGTACATAGAGCGGGCCAAGCAAGCCGCCGACTTTTGTTTGAACGAACTTCGCCAACCCGATGGCAGACTATTCAAACGCTGGCGAAATGGAAAAGCAGGACTTGCTGCTCACTTAGATGATTATGCTTTTTTGGCACAAGGACTTCTTGATCTTTATGAAGCAGGGCAAGACTTTAAATACCTTCTTCTGGCAATTGAAATAGTCGATCTCACGATCGATTTTTTTGAGGATAAAGAAGAAGGAGGGTTCTACCTTACGGCTACTGATAGTGAAGAGCTGCTTACTCGGCCCAAAGAGATTTATGATGGGGCCATTCCCTCAGGAAACTCGATCATGGCCATGAACCTAGCCCGAATTGGGCAAATCAGCCAAAATCAGAAATACCTCGACTGCTTGAACCGTTCATTCTCTGCATTTTCAGGGTTTTTAAAATCCAACCCATCCGGAGCCGAAAACTTTTTACATGCCTTGGCCTACACCCTTCAACCTCCCCAAGAGATTGTGGTGGGTGGGGACTTGCAGAATCCGCTTACTACGGCATTCCTTCAAGCGATCCATGCCCGCTTTCTTCCGTTCAAATCAGTAATCCATTTACCTCAACCCACAAAGAACCATCTAGAGTTGATTCGAAACTTTCCTCACCTTGAGAAATTTTCAACAACCATTCAACCCACCCTATACTTATGCAGTGAGTATGCATGTGAAAAACCAGCGGTAGAACTGGATCAAGTAAATCGACTGCTCGATGAAATAACCAAGGGGAAGCAAGCCAAGTAAATGGTCACGCTTTCTCTCCCGTTGCCAAAAGAGTTTCAAAAAAGGGCTTTTTTTTCTCCTTGGCCACCACTTCCACCTTGGCCTCACTAAAACCACAATCCACCAGCATTCGATAAAGTTCGTTTTCACCAAAGCCAAGCCAATGGTCGCCGTATAACTCACGGGCTTTCTCAAAATGGTGTTTTTTGAGATCAATCACCATTAATTGACCTCTAGGCTTTAGTACTCTATGAGCTTCCTGAAGCGCAGATTCTGGACGAAGTGCATGATGAAGTGATTGGCTCATCAAAGCAAGATCGACACTGTTGTCGTCCAGTGGGATTTTTTCCAAGTCTCCAAGTTTATACTCTAAGTTGCCCAAGCCTTTTCTTTTGGCAAGGTCTGTGCCTAGACGAACCATACTTTTTGAACTGTCCACACAAATTACTTTTTTGGCACGATCGGCGAGAAGTTGCGAAATCATACCATCTCCAGCACCTAAATCCACAATAGTGATTGGAGGAACCAATCGAAAAAGAAAGTGGCCAATGGCTTCCCATGTTCTTCCCGGAACATAATTTTTGCCTAATCTCTCTGCGACCTCATCAAAGTATCTTTGCGACTCGAGTCTTCTCCGGTCCACAATTCGGGACAGGGCAGACTGATCACCTTCCCAAAACTCTTCCTCCGAATCCTCGGATAGAGCAAGGCGAATAAACTCATGCGTCGAAGAAGAATCGATACTAAGTTTGTAGTAGGTGCGCTTTCCATCTTTGCGGTCCACCACCAACTGATTTCTTCGGAGCAACCCAAGATGAGATGAAATCCTGGACTGTCCCATCTCAAGAATTTCCTGCAACTCAGCGACGGAAAGTTCCTCTTGCCCAAGGAGGCGCAACATTCTTAAACGGGTAGAATCGGAGAGAAGCTGTAAAACCTCAGTAATTTTCATAGAAGGAGAGCTGTAAAGTCCCTCAGTACATCCCCTTTGGCAACCTTAATGTGGGAAGGTATTATCGGGGAATGTAATTCCCGATCTAATCTACAACAAACCGGCATCAAGCCCGGTTTATCCAATTTATTATTGGTCGACCCAACGGCTCAAACCTTCGATCACTAAAGACTGCTCGTTTCCTTCGATATCAATTTGAACTTTTTCTCCGACTTTTTTGCCAAGTATACTTTGGCCAAGCGGGGTGAGGTAAGAAAGAATGTTGTTTTCTGGATCACTATCCCAAGCCCCCAGAATTGTATACTTGATCTTTTCCCCAGTGACTAAATCCTGGAGGTCGACAATCGAACCGATGCCCACAAAATCAGCAGGTGCTTCGGTAAAATCAGTGGCTTTAGCTCGCATTAAATCACTCTGAAGTTCCGCCTGACGTGCAAGTAATACCTTTTGGTCATCCTTAGCCATTTGATACTCCGCATTCTCCTTGAGATCACCCAGTTCTCTGGCCGCCTCGATCGCTTGAGAGTTGGCCGGTATTTTCTCCTTGGTGATAAGGTCCAAATCAGCAAGCTTACGATCATAACTCGCCTTGGATACAATCAAGGTATCATCAGTAGCAACACTCGCAGGACTCGAAGAATCTCCAGGTTGTTCCCGATCGAGCAAGGATTGGATTTTGGGGAACTTTTTGATGAATCGGGCAAGTAGGGACCGCTTCGTTAAATCCTCGAAACCAGGGTTAAGAATGAGTGCCTGGGCGAGGTCTTTTGCATTCTCTTCGGAACCTTTCCCGAGTATGTCAGAAAGCAATTCACGATCATCGGACAAAATCTCGGCCAAGGGAATCCTCCTACTGGTGGCATTTTTCAGAGATTCATAATCAATCGCTGAGAAGACAGCGGTTAATAACCGAGGATTAATCATGTCTCCCAGAAGGTCTTTAAATTTGGATAACCCACGAAACTTGAGCATCCAAAGAAGAACCGGTGCTTTTAAACTTTGTTCGTCCAGCCAAAGGTTTAATGATTTGATAAGTAATTTGGACTCTTCTCGGTCAATCAAGAAATGTGCACACTCTCCGGAAAACTTTACTGCGGTATTCTGCAAAAGGTTAAGAACCAGATCTCTCCAATTATCCGGATAAGTACGGGCGACAAGATCAAGAAAGCGGGAATGAAACTTGGCCGGCATTAAATCGGCCAAAGCAGGTAAATCTTCCTCACATTCTTTGAGTATTGATGCAGAAGTCGGTTCAAGTTTTTCCACATCCTCCTCGACATCGCGAGCCAAATTATTTCGTACCCAAATACCATATAAACGATCCGCTTGGCTAAGGTTTTTCGCCTCCATGATGGCAACAGTAAGATCTGCTAAAACTTGAGGCAGGTCGGTCTGCAAATCTTCCTTTTCTGCAGCCAAGTCAAAAAGCTTCTCAGCTAGGACGATTTTTTCGTAAGATCTCTTTTCTTCGAAAAAGTCCTGTAAAACCTCTTGCTCCGGTTTGACTGGTTCATCCCGCAAAACATACGGCTCGCTCTTTTTGTTAGGGACAGCAATTCTTGGATCTTTGATAAGCACTTTCTTTGTAGCGGTCCACCAACGCTTGCCCTTGGCCGACCCAAACATGTAACCAAGGATTCTCTCGATCTCACGGGTGCTCATGCATCCATCATTTCCTTGCTCGAGGATCTTTATGATCAACTCCGCAGGTTCTTTTTTGGCCAACTTCTCAATCTCGTCCTTATTTTTTCGATGTTGAGAAAGGATACTGTCCTCAGATAATAGTTCTAATTTATCGATACAAAAAACAGGGTCCATCGCATGACTCGTGCGTTCGTCATCCTCAAAATCGATTAGGATCATACCGCGATCCTCATCAAACCCAGAAATTACCCCAAACCCCCAACTGCGGTGGATGCAGTAAGTTCCTGGATTCATGGATTCCAGGATCGTGCGTGAGGTTTCAAGGGATGGATCTTTTTCGACCAAACGATCGATAACTTCAGTATTCATTCAGGCTAATTTGTAAATTCAGTTGCTAGTTTCAGTCCTTCCAATTTTTAGCAAAACAGCAAAAAATGGCGAGTGAAAAGAGCCCATTTAGGCAGATACTAATTCTTTGCTCCCCGCAGATTGTTTGACAGTAAGCAAAACAAGGGCAGGAAAAACCAGCCAAATCGCACCAAGGATGTAGGCAACTGAGGACCCATAAGTAAAGTAAATCAGTCCTGCAGAAATAGGTCCAATCGACCTGGCAATAGATCCACAGGATCTAAAAATACCTAGGTTCACGCCCTGCTCAGAATCCCTTGAACTCAGAGAAGTTAAGGCCGTTAATGTGGGACTGATAAGAGCCACACCCGAAGACATCAGGAAGAGTCCTGGATAAAAAAATGAGAAGGAATTAGCCAAGGCAATCATGATAAAAGCGAAGAAGCCTAGGAATATTCCCAGATGAGCCATGTTTCTCTCGCCCATTCGATTTACAAACCGCCGAACGACAACTCCCTGCACCAAGATAAGGGTACCCCCAATCAGCAAGAACATTTCCCCCAGGTCTTTGGGACTAAATGAAAATCGCTCCACCGCAAGAAAGGTAAGAGTAAATTCCATCCCGGAGAACGAAACCATGTAAAATAAATAGGTCAGGCAGGTTCTTCTCGCATCAGGACTGGTTACCTGGCTCATTTTGCAAACTGCCGGTAGAAAAGTGGTTGACTGGGTTCTTTTATCATGGGGGAGGGTCTCTGAAAACCCCAAGGTCAACCATAGCAAATTAATTACAGCCAGACAAAAACTGATCGTAGCCGCCGCCGAAAATGGATGCATTCCAAAAATCACTAACTCAGAACCTGACCAGTCCCATTGAGAAGCCAGTCCACCAATTGCGGGCCCGAGGACAAAACCCAACCCAAATGCAATTCCCACAAAAGCCATACCTTTGGATCGCTTTTCGCGAGAAGTAACATCAGCTATGGCTGCCGTAGCCACCGAAATATTTCCTCCGGCCATACCCCCGACCACCCGTGAGATCACCAAAAGCCAAAAATTACCCGCCATAATCCACAGAAAGTACCCCAATGCAGTTCCCAAAAGAGTAAAAATTAAAATGGGCTTCCTACCAAAACGATCCGAGAGCCCTCCCCAAATCGGAGCAAACACAAATTGAAGAACCGCGTAGAGAGAGCCCAAGACACCTCCAAAAATGACCGTTTCTAAATGAAAACCAGAATTTTGAACCTTTGCGTAGTTCCCCAGGCTCCCCGCCCAATGGACAAATTTAGATAAAACACCATCTCCAAGACTTTGCTCCAGAAAGAGATAGTGATCCAACATCGCCGGAAACAAAGGAAAAATAATAGAAAAACCGACCATATCCAGAAAGATGGTCATAAAAACGATCCCAAAAACCGATTTCTTGGAAGAAGTCATGATTGGAGACCCGATCTTTCTTTAAGGGCAAGCCTGACATTTTCTGGGACCAAACCAGTTTCTTGGTTTCCGTATTGGTGTACCTGTTTGATCAATTGGGAACTTGTAAAGAAATACTTCTGGCTGGGCATTAGGAAAATAGTTTCCAAGCTTGAGTCTAAATGACGGTTCATTTGGGCCATTTGAAATTCGTATTCAAAATCGGAAATTACCCGCAATCCTCGAACCAAAACGGTTGCTCCCCTTCTGCGAGCGTGCTCCACCAGCAATCCGTCAAATAACTCAACCGTGACATTCTCGAAGTCGACGAGGTTTTCCTGAACCATTTCCACTCTTTGCTCGGGAGAAAACATGGTGCTTTTGGCAGAATTGCCTGAGGCTACCGCCACAATCACTCTGTCAAACAACTTGGATGCACGAGTCAAAACATCAAGATGACCTAGGGTTACGGGATCAAAAGTACCGGGATACAAAGCAATTGCCATTCCTTCCCTCCTATCAATTAACCTTTCACAAGTCCACAACCAAGCAAAGCACGAGTTGTGGTTGCCAAGTTGGGAGGAAACTCCTAAAGCCTACTTCCAGCAATGAACCTACCCAACCTGATCACCCTATCGAGAATTCCGTTGATGGTAATTGTGGTCGCCTTGCTCCATCCTTGGGGCGGGTCTCCTATTCCGTGGTCGTGGACCATCGCGTTGATCATCTTTCTCTTCGGTGCCCTAACCGATTGGCTGGATGGATGGTTAGCCAGAAAAATGGGACAAGTCTCTGATTTTGGTAAGTTTATGGATGCATTGGTGGATAAAATCTTTACCATGGGGACCTTTGTCAGCCTGCTCGCCTTAGGGATTGTTGGTTTATGGGCCCTCTTTCCAATCCTTCTCATTTTAGCTAGGGAATTTTTAATTACTGGCTTACGGCTCGTAGCCGCAGCCCAAGGGAAAACTTTGGCTGCTGAAAAAGCAGGCAAGGTAAAGACCGTAATGCAGATTACATCAATTTCATTATTTATAGGCTACGGAGCAATTAGGCATGACCTTTCGAATACCACCCTATTTGCGGACTTGACTCCATGGTCTGGAGTGGTCATCCAAGCTGCCCAGATTAGCCTCGTCCTTGCTTGTTTGCTGACAGTTTATTCAGGATGCAATTACCTCGTAAAATATTGGAGCGTTTTTACAAACGGCAATTCCTAAGAATTACAGATGAACCAAATCGTTCTTTTTCTAGCCACTTTGGGTCCAATAGGAAAAACGCTTCCAGCCCCAGGGACGATGGGCTCGATTTTTGGCACGCTCCTTTACCTCTTTTTCACTCTAGGATTAGGATGGTCTGCCCATATGATTGCCATCGGCTTTATCCCTCTCTTTCTTATAGGTATTCCGTTGTGCTCCAGAGCTGAAATTCTGCTAGACCGGAATGACCCGGGTGAAGTCATCTGGGATGAGTTCACCGTTATTCCCTTTGTTTTTCTTCCCTTGTCTCCACTTTTTGAAGAACCAGTCACCCAGGAAACATTTATATGGATAGGTGCCGGCTTTATCCTTTTTCGTTTTTTTGATGTATTCAAGCCGTGGATTATCAGATCGGCACAAAAACTCCCCCGAGGACTTGGTGTGATGATTGATGATCTACTTGCAGCGGTTGCATCTGGCCTCGTCCTTTGGGCTGCCAAAACTTTTTCTTTGTCTTTTTTCGCCTGACCTATCTAAATCATCCATGTGAGCGATCAGACACCAGAAAATGCCCATTTGTTTACTTTGGAGGTGAGTAACAAGATGGGTGTGCATGCCCGGCCTGCTGCCATGATCGTTCGCATTGCATCTCAATTTAGCGGTGAAATATGGGTAACCAAAAAAGATGGTGAACGGGTAAATGCAAAGAGTATCATGGGGATCATGATGTTGGCCGCAGCCCGTGGGTCTGAATTAACCTTTGAATGCGAACCTGCGGATGCTTCTGAGATTGAAAAGCAAATGACAGAGCTTTTCGCCTCCAAATTTCAGGACGAATAAATCTTCGCTACCTGCTAAACTGCTCTTGCAGTCAAACGGAAGAAGATATTCTGGCTTCGTAAAAATCTTTGATCAATTCCTTCACCTCAGATGGGCGATACTTGCTTTCGGCGTTGAGGGTAATCCCTGCCACCTCTTCCATGGTAAAACGGCGTGCAAAAAACTTCAGTTCTGGAACCATCGATGCGGAAGCGCTAAACGAGTCAAACCCCAAGCCGATTAAAAGAGGCAAGAAATGGGGATCCCCTGCGATCTCGCCACAAACCGTAACGGGTATTCCCTTGTTCTTCGCAATCTCTGCCACTTGTTTCAAAGATCGCAAGACTGCCGGGTGGTGAGGCTCGTAAAGAAACGCGATCTCGTTATTCACCCGATCCACTGCAAGTAGGTACTGCACTAAATCATTCGTCCCAATGCTAAAAAAATCAGCCTCCTCAGCTAACAAATCACAAATGGCAACGGCAGCAGGAGTTTCGATCATACAACCCACCTGGATATCCGGATCATAGCTCTGACCACGCGAATCCAAGACGCTTTTTGCCTCCTCAATCAACTCTTTGGAGCGGATCACTTCCCCGATACCAGTAATCATTGGGAGCATAATCCTAACATTTCCGTGGGCACTGGCACGCAGAATTGCCTGTAATTGATCGAGGAAAACTTTTGGGTTACTTAGACAATAACGAATCGCCCGGAAACCCATAAATGGGTTTGCCTCCTTTTCATGATTCCAATCCTGAAGAAGTTTATCTCCGCCTAAATCAAGTGTTCGGATGGTTAACGGTTTACCAGCAGAGGCCTCAACCATTCTAAGATATTCCTCAAATTGTTCCTCCTCGGAAGGCACTGCATTGGTTCTTAGGAAAAGGGATTCAGTTCGATATAGGCCTACACCTAAGCAACCCACATCGATCGCTTTGACTACTTCGACTGGAGTGTCTGCATTCGCCCAAATATCGAGCGGTTTTCCGTCGGATATTTCAGCGGGCAAATCGGATTCACGCTCCACTTGGTTGAGCAACTTTCTTCGCTGTACATCGACTTTTCCATAGCGAAAAAGGGTGGCTTCACTGGGATTAATGATAGCCACCCCTTCAAACCCATCGATCAACAATTCATCCCCATCGCTCAACTTGTCAGACAAACCACGCAACCCGACCACTGCAGGCACACCACTCGCACGAGCCATAATTACGGCATGACTGGTCTGACCACCAAGATCGGTTGCAATACCTAGAATTTTCGACCGGTCAAGGGCCGCCGTATCCGAAGGGGTAAGATCTTCAGAAACCAGCACCTTGGGTTGATCCAAAAAAGCAGTACCGGATGCAGTGGCTCCGGATAGACAGCGCTGCAGTCTTCTTGAGATATCTCTTAAATCTACGGCTCGTTCCCTTAAATACTTGTCTTCTAATTGATCAAAAAATGCGAGGTATTTTTGAGTTACACGATGAACACACTTCTCCACATTTTCACCCGACTCCCTGACCTCTTTCTTCACATCCTCAATCAATGCCCGATCCTCAAGCACCAGCATGTGGGCATCAAAAATACCCGCCTCTTTTTCACCAAGGTTTTTGGCCACATCTTCCCGAATCTTGCGAATCTCAGATTTGGTCATTTCAAGAGCCTCAAGAAATCGGCTAATCTCTTCTTCTTGATCCGACTCACTTACTTCGTAGGTCGCTACACTTACCTCATCATGAAGGAACCGGAAAACAGGCCCGTGAGCAATTCCCGGGGATGCGGGAATGCCAAAAAGCATAAGCTCAGACTTCTCTATTTTGTCCTGAATCATAAGTGAAAAATTTAAACCAACCGATCATTATGCCCTAAATTCTTAATTAGGGAAAACAAATTCTGAGTGGTTTAATTTCCACAATCAGGAAACAACTTTGGTAAATTCTAACCAGGAATGATCACCCCAGGCGGCAAAAATCATTTCCCGCAAGGGTTCAACCTGATCAAACCCCTCAGGAATGAGGGCAAAACATGCACTACCACTACCCGACATTTTGGGGACGATCCCGAAATCTTTCTCAATCTGATCAAAAAGTGGGCGGAAGTAAAGGTGCTTGAAGAAAACAGCAAATTCCAAGTCGTTGTGTAAAAAGTCCGAGGTGGATAGTTTCCCACTTTCCCACATTTCCAAGCGTTCCTTTTTCCAAGCCTCAGAAGAAAATTTTGAATGCCGAGATAAATTTTTATAAACCTCCGCAGTGGAAAATCCGATACTCGGCTTAAACAGGAGTATTTCTTGGCCGATCAAGGATTTTACCCGTGGACTACGAACCGGCCTAACCCGCTCTCCCCTACCCTCTACAACACACAAGCCAGACTCAAAAAAACTTGGACAGTCGGAACCTATTTCTGCACTTATGGCCACTAATTGATTCATCGACAAGGGTGCATCTGCTAACTGATTGATCCCCAGCAAAGCTGACACCGCATCGGAACTGCCACCCCCCAATCCCGCCATGGGGGGAATAATCTTTTTCAGCGTAATCTTAACTCCCCATAACTCTCCAGTTTGCTCAAACCATCTTTTTGCTGCTCGGTAAACCAAGTTATCAAGGTTTTCAAGCTCAGTAAATCCAGGACAGCGAAGATTTATGCCAGTTATTTTTGAATCCCTTTCAATTTCTAAAAGATCTCCAATGGCTAATTTTGCCATTACTGAGGTCAATTCATGATATCCATCTTCTCTTTTGCCGGTAACGGACAAGAAGAGATTAATTTTTGCAGGAGCAAGAACTTCTTTTTTTATGGTAGTTTTCTCTTTGGGTCGAGTGGACATAGGACGAATTCAACTGGATTAGTTGATAAAAGAAATCGGAGCGATACAAGAATTGAATTGGCTCACTCATTCAGGTCGACATGATATAGATTAAGATGAGTCACCCATCCCCTGAAATCATTCTTGCATTAGATTTAGAAAATCGTGAACAGATTAACCGTATACTCCATGCCACAGGCAGTCGTTTAAAGTGGGTAAAGGTGGGTCTACAGAGTTTTTTAAGAGACGGGAAACCCTTGGTTCAGGAACTTGCGGATTCTGGCAAAAAAGTCTTTCTAGATTTAAAACTTCATGACATTCCAAACACCATGGCAAAAGCTTTGGAAAGCTTGGCTGATATGCCCGTGGGAATGATTACTCTTCACGCCTGTGCCGGAGCAGAATCCCTTGCTCGGTGTTCAACCTTTGCCCGTCAAGCAATGCCCAATGTTACCTTGCTTGGAGTTACTGTCCTCACCTCCACCAATCAGCAGGGATTGGAATCCATTGGGGTAACCCATTCAGTTGATGATCAAGTGGTTCGCCTTGCATCCCTTGCGGTGGATAGTGGGCTTGGAGGAATTGTATGTTCCCCATTGGAATTGCCCAAACTTCGGAGCATTCTGCCAAGCACGGTTGAATTAGTCACCCCTGGCATTCGACCTGCCAATGCGGATGTGGGGGATCAAAAGAGAATAATGACTCCCAAGGAGGCCAAGGAGGCAGGTGCCAACTTCCTTGTGATTGGCCGCCCCATTCTCGCAGCTTCCGACCCGAAGTTGGCCTTAGAGCAAATCCTCGAAGAACTATCCTAGTCATTATGGTTGGTGCATTGCTATTGGCCGCAGGAAACGGCACGCGAATGTTGGGAAAAATAGAAGATAAACTTCTTCAACCCATTGGGGACTCCAATGCCTTTCTTCTTTCCTGCCTAGCCTTTCTTGATTCGGGTGCAGTCAGTTCCATAGTGATCGTATACAAAAACGAGGAACAGCGCATCCAGCTCAACTTTTGTCTTAGTGAACACCTCGCTCAATATTCAAATTTACCCGGACTTAATATTCTCTGGGTTCAAGGTGGTAAAGAACGACAGGATTCTGTCTGGGAAGGTCTTCATGCCTTGCCTGAAGAAATCACGCATGTAATGATTCATGATTGTGCCCGCCCTTTCATAAAAGGTCATACAATTTGTGAACTTGCGGATCAGATTATTCAGAACCGGGCGGTCTCAGTAGCTCGCCCCCTCAAGGATACTCTGCGTTTACGGATCGACGACTCCGACAACCCGCTCCAACCCTCCGTTACCAAAACCCTTAACCGAGCAAAGCATTGGCTTATGGAAACGCCTCAGGGGGCTCCCAGGAAATGGCTCATTCAAGGGCTTAAAGAAGCAAATACGTTAGAGACTTTGGTAACTGACGATATGGCGGCACTTGAATTAGCGGGTTATCCGATTGCGATGCTCGAAACCAATTATCCAAACCCAAAAATCACCACCCCCGACGATTTTTCTTACGCTGAATTTCTTTTCCGATCGTGAACTCATCTAATCTACGAATTGGCCATGGCTTTGACCTTCATCAATTAGTCGAAGGGAGAAAGCTCATTCTTGGCGGAATTGAAATCCCCCATCCCTTGGGCCTTCTCGGTCATTCGGATGCGGATTGCTTAATCCATGCTCTGGCAGATGCGATCCTCGGTGCTTTGGCCCTACCTGATATCGGGCATCATTTCCCCGACCAAGATCCTCAAAATCGAGATCTTGATTCCTCAATCATCTTGGCCAAGGCAGTTCAGCTAGCCAAGGACCGTGGATATTCAGTCGGAAATGTTGACCTTACTGTGATTGCAGAAAAACCCAAACTGGGAAAATTCTTACCCGCGATTCGAGAGAAATTATCTAGATTACTTCATACTCCTGAAGACTGCATTGGACTCAAGGCAACAACCCACGAAAAAATTGGTTCTCTGGGACGAGAAGAAGGGATTGCCACCCATGCAGTGTGCCTGCTGGTGAAATCCTCAGACTGAGATTGCGGCGGCTAATCCGCAATTCGTTTCTTCTTTAAGCAGAAACGAATTGATCAGCAAAAAAACGCTCGATCTCGATCTGAGCATTCTCAGTGCTGTCAGATGCATGCACCACATTGCGCATTCTATCCGTTCCCAAGTCACCACGAATGGTTCCTTTTGGTGCGGATGTCGAATCAGTGGGTCCTAGTAAATCTCGCACGCCTTGTACCACATTTTCTCCTTGCAGAATGATTGCCATAACTGGGCGTGAACTCATAAATCCAGCAATCTCTGGAAAAAAGGGAAGGTGGGCAACATGAGCATAATGCTCGCGCAACAAAGCATCATCCAACTGAAGCATACGGGTTGCAACAATCCCGTAATTTTTTTCTTCAAAGCGTGAGATAACTTGTCCCGCTACTTGGTTGTCCAAGCAATCAGGTTTCAGGAGTATTAATGTGCGTTCCATAGTTGGGTATAAAAGAGTCCAACATAACAGAAATACAGATATTGGCGAGTCGATTAAGCCAACCCCATCGGAGCAAGCAATAAAATCAACTTAGGAATCTTTCTCCTCGTCCTCTTTGGGTGAGGAAACACTTACTTTCTTTTGACCTTTCTTGGTCTGTTCGAAGCGCAACCCAATCTCCTCGTCATCATGCACTAAAACTTGGATAGGAATATTTTTTCTCAAATCTCCAGAGAGTAGAGCCTCAGCGAGGTTGTCCTCCAAATACTTTTCCACAGCTCGTCGAAGCGGTCGGGCACCCAGTTTGTTGTCATACCCGTGCTCAATCAAAAATTCCTTAGCTTCCTGAGAGACATCCAACTTGAGTTTTCTTTCTTTCAAGCGTTCGGATACTTTCTCCAGTTCTAAATCAACAATCGAACCCATATGCTCCTTGAGCAATTGACGGAAAATCACGATCTCAGTAAGACGGTTAAGGAACTCCGGCTTGAATACCTTTTTGGCCTCATCCATAATTTTGTCTTTGATTTTTTCGAAGTCCTGCTCGGCATCGCCAATGGAGAAGCCTAAGGATGTATTGCGCTGCAAAATTTCAGCCCCCACATTGGATGTCATGATCAAAATGGTGTTACGAAAATCAACCTTTCGGCCTAGGCTATCGGTTAATCGACCGTCCTCTAAGATTTGCAAAAGAATTTGAGCGACATCGGGATGGGCTTTTTCGATCTCGTCAAACAGGATTACTGAGTAGGGTTTCCTACGGATTGCTTCAGTCAACTGGCCTCCCTCATCATGCCCAACATAGCCGGGGGGAGAACCGATCATTCGTGAAACCGCATGTTTTTCCATATATTCAGACATATCAATCTGAATCAAGGATTCCTGATCACCGAAAATTCTTTCAGACAAAACCTTGGCCAAATGAGTTTTACCCACACCTGTGGGCCCGAGAAACATAAAGGAACCAATTGGCCTGCGTGGATCCTTTAAGTCTGCCCGGGATCGGCGCAACGCTTTGGCTACCACCTCTGTGGCGAAGTCCTGACCGATCACCTGTTCACGGAGCTCACTTTCCAGCTTGAGCAGTTTCTTGCTTTCTTTGGATTCCATTCGATTGAGAGGAATGCCAGTCCAGTCAGCAACCACTTGGAGCATATCGTCCTCGTTGACCTCTGCCCGGTTTTGTTCACGGTTTTTCTTCCAGCTTTCCAAGACCCTTTCCCGCTTGGCACGAAGTTTCTTTTCTTTGTCCCGAGCTTCAGCTGCCTCTTCAAAATTCTGGTCAGAAATAGCACTTTCTTTGAGTGCACATACCTCTTTAATCTCGTCTGAAAGGTCCTCAATTTCCTGAGGTCTCTTCATCGATTCCATGCGGGATCGGGCCCCTGCTTCATCAATGGCATCAATCGCTTTATCTGGAAGAAACTTTCCGGTCACATAACGGTCGGTCAATTTTGCAGCCGCCTCCAATGCTTTATCCGTGTAGCTGACATTGTGATGGTCTTCATACTTGGATTGTATACCTTTCAAAATCAAGATGGTATCATCAATCGATGGTGCATCAACCTTTACAGATTGGAATCGTCGGTCCAAGGCCGAGTCTTTTTCGATGTATTTCCGATATTCAGCCAGAGTCGTGGCTCCGATACATTGCAATTCTCCACGGCTCAGTGCGGGCTTAAAAATATTGGACGCATCCATGGCTCCCTCGGCTGCACCCGCCCCCACGATCGTGTGCAACTCATCAATAAAGATGATGATATTTTTGGACTTTTTCAATTCATCCATCACCGCCTTGATCCGTTCTTCAAATTGACCGCGGTATTTGGTACCGGCTACCATCAGAGCCAGGTCAAGGGTCACCACTTTTTTATCGATTAAGTTTTCCGGAACCAATCCACCCGCAATCTGCTGAGCAAGGCCCTCGACAATCGCAGTTTTTCCAACCCCTGCCTCACCAATCAAAACCGGGTTATTTTTGGTTCTTCGACAAAGGACTTGAGTCATGCGACGAATTTCAGAGGCCCGCCCGACCACCGGATCAAGCTCACCCTTTTTGGCCAACTCAGTAAGATCCCGACCAAATGCCTTTAAGGCTGGAGTTTTGACATCCTTGCCTTTTTCTTCAGGCTCATCTCCGTCTCCCCCAACAACAGAGGACTCCTTTTCCTCGCTCGATGCAAAATTGGGGTCGAGTTCGGACAAGATTTCGTTACGGCAACGATCGACATCAACATCGAGGGACTTGAGCACACGAGCGGCCACGCCTTCCCCTTCTCTAAGTAAACCGAGCAGGATATGTTCCGTGCCCACATAACTATGGTTTAAAGATTTTGCTTCCTTGCCAGCCAAAGCCAGTACTTTCTTGACCCGCGGGGTGTAGGGTATATTGCCGGATGGCTTCGCTTCCGGGCCCAATCCTACTTGTTCGTCAACAGCCTGCCTGACCGTGTCTAAATCGAGTCCCATCTTTTGTAAAACATTGACCGCTACACCCTGCCCGAGGTTGATTAAACCGAGCAATAGGTGTTCCGTGCCTATGTAATTATGATGAAACCGATCTGCTTCCTTGCGTGCCAAAGCGAGAACCTGTTGGGCTCTCGGTGTGAAGTTGCTCATTGGTTCGGACATGACTTTTAAGATATTGAGGTTAAATATTTAGTCAACTTGGGGGTCCAAGTTTAATTGAGGCATTCGAATAAATTCTTTGCGCAGGGTTTCCGCCCTTAATTGATCGCGTTCACCGGGCTCAATAGGTTTGCCAGCTGCAAACTGGACATGACCAGGCTGCACTTCGATAAACATACGATCGGCCAATGCACGGAACTTTTCGGGAAGAAAACCAAAATCGGCGGCCAGTCGTATGAGAGAAAGATGATCCATAGCTTCGGAGCTTTGGATAAGGTAGCAGGTTTTGAGTGAACCCACTGCCCGGCTGATTTTATCAACGAGCCTCATTCCATCATCCTCCATTAACTTAGCCCGGGCCATACGCTCTTGATGAACAATATTATCTAAAGTTACTTGCAACCTTCCCGAAATAGAAGTTTCTGACTCGCCCAAAGTCTGTTGATTGGAAATTTGAAAAATGCTGCCGCTCGCATCGGAACCCTCCCCGAATAAACCACGTACCGCAATCCCAAGGTGGTTCACCGCGTTGATCACTTTATCCATATTTTTGGACATGACCAAGCCGGGTAGATGCATCATAACCGATGCCCGCATGCCCGTACCAAGGTTAGTCGGGCAAGCCGTAAGAAAACCAAGTTGGCTATCAAACGCATAGTCTAGCTTCGATTCAATACCACTATCCAGAGCATCCGCCAGTTTCCAGACCTTATCAAAATCCAACCCATTTCCAAGTACTTGAATCCTTAAATGGTCTTCTTCATTGACCATCACACTGCAGGCACGATCGCCCGAAAGGACCACTCCTCCCGATTCATCGGACTGAGAAAGTTCCAGACTTATTAAGTGCCTTTCCACTAAAATTTGGCGGTCCAGTTCACTTAATTCGTCCAACTCCACAGAAGTGCAGGTTTTGAGATCTTTCACCTTTCCCAAAGCTTCCATACACTTCGAAAGAACCGCTTTTTTCTGCCCAGACTGGGCTCTTCCAGGAAATGGAAATTCTCTAAGGTTTCTAGCCAGCCGCACACGGGTACTCAAAGCAATTGGGCAAGGTTTGGGAACCTTGCTTTTGGACTTCGAAAAAAAGAGATCGTGGAACATGAGAACAATTTAGGACGCAGTTGGGCTTTGAGCCTGAAGTTTTTTTAAACGGTCTCTAAGTTCGGCTGCTTTTTCGTAGTTTTCTTCTTCCACTGCTTTTTGCAGAGCCTTACGGAGGGCATCTTCGTTCTCAACGACCTTTTTCTTACCCACGCTTCGAGTGGGCACTTTTCCGAGATGATTAATTCCGGCATGCATGCCATCAAGAAGGGGCTCAAGAACGGGACGGAATACATGGTAGCAAGCCTCACATCCCAAACGCCCCCCTTTCTTAAAATCCTGATGGGTCGTTCCACAACTCTCACAAGTTAAAGAAGCGGTGGAAGAGTCAAATTTGGGTTGGTCATCGAGCAAGCTGCCAATGGAGAGATTATCCGGATTAGTTACCCCCTTTTCCTGAGCACAAGATTCACACAAATCCATCTTATGCATTTGACCATTAATAATTTGTGTCAAATGGACGGTTGCCTGATTATCACAGTGATGACATTTCATGAGTTTCCTAAACGATTAATTACCATAATAATATACCTTGGATACGCCAAAAATACAACGCAGATGACGCGCCAATTGATTTTCGAAAAACTGGAAAGATATGGTAATTCAACCCGCGCTGTTCAAATGCGTCCCATCGCTTTTGACACTCACCCGAAATAATCGAATTAATTTTTGGGTTAGTTCGCCTGGTTTCCCATCTCCAATCGGACGGTGATCCACTTCCACACATGGAATTACTTCCGCGGCTGTACCGGTTAGAAAACACTCATCTGCAATCCACAAATCGTATCGGGTCAGGGCCTGTTCTTTAACAGGAATCCCAATTTGCTCAGCGATTTCCATGGCCGCAGCCCGGGTGATACCACGCAAAGAACCGGCATCCAAAGGTGGGGTGTAAAGCACACCCTTGCGAATAATAAATACATTATCCCCCGTACATTCCGCAATTTCGCCTTTATCGTTGAGCATCAAGGCTTCAAGGAACCCAACCCGTTTGGCTTCTATCTTAGCCAGAATATTGTTTAAATAATTTAAGCTCTTGACCGCAGGGGGCAGAGCTGCCGCATTGATCCTGCGGGTGGGTACCGAAATGATTTTTAATCCATTTTCGTAAAGCTCTTCAGGGTACAATTGAATATTATCCGCAATAATAATCACACTTTGTGGACCACATCCATCGGGGGTCAGTCCTAGATGACCGGGACCGCGGGTCACAATTAAACGAATATATCCATTTTGCAGGTTATTTTGCCGGCAGGTCTCACAAACTGCCTCCGCAAATTCTGCACGGCTCATCGGCATTTCCAAAAGAATGGCTTTGGCTGAATGCTCCAACCGTTCCAGATGCTCATCCAGCTTGTATACACATCCATCATACAGGCGGATTCCCTCGAATACCCCATCCCCATAAAGCAAGCCATGATCAAAGACAGAAATCTTCGCATCTTCCTTTTCCACAAACTCGCCGTTTAAATAAATTTTCATCTTCGAAATAATTATTTGCCTAAAAGAATCCCCCTTGGCGAGCGCCAAGCGAAAATCTTATTCACCTCTGTGCGATGAGGTTGTCGACAACCGCCGGATCCGCCAGGGTTGAGGTGTCCCCAATCTGGTCGGTCTCATTGGTGGCAATCTTGCGCAAAATTCGGCGCATAATCTTGCCCGACCGAGTCTTGGGCAAGGCGGGTGCCCAATGGATTACATCAGGGGTGGCAATCGGACCAATGACCGAGCGTACCTGCTGTTTTAATTCTCCACGCAAATCCTCGGTATATTCCTGACCGGCATTGAGGGTAACATAAGCATAAATCCCCTCCCCCTTGACCTCATGGGGAAATCCAACCACTGCGGCCTCCGCAACGGAAGCATGTGCAACCAGAGCACTTTCCACCTCGGCCGTGCCCATACGATGGCCCGATACATTGATCACATCATCCACCCGTCCGGTGATCCAGTAATATCCATCCTCATCCCGTCGGCATCCATCCCCGGTAAAATAATATCCCTTGTACTGGTCGAAATAAGTCTCCTCAAAGCGCTTGTGGTCGCCATAGACCGTGCGCATCTGCCCGGGCCAGGGCTCCTCCATCGCCAGCACTCCACTCACTCCGTTTCCTTCAATCCGCTCACCCGACTGGGCATCCAGCAGCACTGGTTTGACCCCAAAAAACGGAAAAGTTGCTGAACCCGGCTTAAGCGGGGTGGCTCCAGGTAATGGGGTAATCAAAATTCCTCCTGTTTCAGTCTGCCACCATGTATCCACGATGGGGCATCTTTCCTTGCCGGCATTACGGTGATACCACCGCCAAGCCTCCGGGTTAATCGGTTCCCCCACACTCCCGAGGATGCGCAGGCTGGGCATGTCGTATTTTGCCGGCCACTCCTCCCCCGCTGCAGCGATCGCCCGGATCGCCGTAGGTGCGGTGTAAAACTGGTTCACCTTCCACTTTTCAATCACTTGCCAGTAGCGGTCGGGATTGGGATAGGTGGGAATACTTTCAAACATGGTGGTGGTCGCCCCGTTGGCCAGTGGACCATAAACAATGTATGAATGCCCGGTGATCCATCCGATATCCGCAGCACAGAAATAAATGTCCTCCTCGTGGTAATCGAAAATGTATTTATGGGTGGTCGCGGTGTAGACCAGGTACCCCCCAGTTGTGTGCATCACCCCCTTGGGCTGGCCGGTCGACCCGGAGGTGTAGAGAATAAAGAGTGGGTCCTCCGCATCCATTTCCTCGCATGGACAGTCCGCTGAGGCTCCGCTCACGGCTTCGTCCCACCACAGATCTCGTCCATCCTGCATAGCACACTCGATTCCTGAGTCTTCCCCCACCCGGCGGACCACAATACAGGTTTCCACTGGTTCGCCCATCCGCTCCCCTGCACTGTTCATTGCTTGGTCAGCATTGGGTTTCATCGGAATCGCTTTGGCCCCACGAAAAGTGCCATTGGCAGTGATCAAAGTTTTACATTTGGAATCCACAATCCGGTCGGCCAATGCCTCCGCGGAAAATCCACCAAACACCACCGAGTGCACCGCCCCAATCCGGGCACAGGCAAGCATGGCCACTGCGGCTTCAGGCACCATCGGCATGTAGATCGATACCCGGTCTCCCTTTTTCACACCGCGCGATTTCAAGACATTAGCAAATTTACAGACCTGCTCGTGCAACTGGCGGTAGGTAATTGTGGCATCCTCTCCCGGCTCATTACCCTCCCAAATAATCGCGGTTTTATCGGGTCTTTGTTCGAGATGGCGGTCCACACAGTTGTAACAGGCATTGGTCTTCGCCCCGCTGTACCACTCCACCGAGATCGGGCCGTTTCGGCGGTCGTAATTAAAAGACCGCACCTGATCCCACTTTTTAAACC
>Ga0181568_10001465_pt1 | contig 21781 bp, 15 predicted proteins | sample 101ome_20_FD_133758 | JGI IMG/M metagenome (GOLD analysis project Ga0181568, IMG submission 133758) | Coastal salt marsh microbial communities from the Groves Creek Marsh, Skidaway Island, Georgia - 101404AT metaG (megahit assembly) | ecosystem: Environmental > Aquatic > Marine > Intertidal...
ATGAGTACTGTCAAGCGAAATGAATTTTTGAATAAAGTAATTCAGGAATTGAAAGGGTTAGACCCGCACCCAAAAATTGACATATTGACAAAAATGATTAATAAAAACATTAATGGTAATGAGGATTGGGAGTTTTTTGAAAAAGCATTTAATAATGCAGATAAAGATTTTTTAAAGAATATTAAAGGCTTACATCCCTCATTGACTCATAACGATCTAAAATTGTGCGCTTTTTTAAGATTAAATCTACTTTCCAAGGAAATAGCTCCTCTTTTAAATATTTCAACTAGAAGTGTAGAAGTAAAGCGTTATAGACTTAGGAGAAAACTTAATCTAAGCAGAAATCAAAGTATAAATGATTATATTTTAAATTTGTAGTGGTATTAATCCAGATTATCAGAACACTACATTAACCATACAATTTTTTATTTTTTTTTAAACAATATTTACTAAATAACTGAATATAAGTGTTTTAAAATAAAAATCAATTATTAATATAGTTAAACAAAATTTTAAAAAATGGTTATGTTTTTGTAGTATTCAAAAACTGTTGTAGAGGAGATAATATTTATAAATTGTAAAGCGAAAAAACCAAAATTTAAATTTAATTATCATTTTTGAACATGTTTCCCTTTTTCAAATATAAAGGTAAATTCCTACTAGCCTTATCTTTATCTTTTTTTACATTCTTAAATTTAATTGACTTAATTAATTTAAATACTATAATATTAAATATATTGATGGTGTTGAGCTTCTACCATTGGAATCTAGCATTAAATTCATTTGGGTCTTATGTATCATATATCAAATCTGTAAATGTTAATTATCTACTTTCTCAATGGCTAGATTTATTTAGAAATATTTTTTTCAATTTCAATACTTTAGCTAATCAAGAACCTGATACTAAAATTTCTGCTCTCCTTGAGCCAGAATCCTATTTCACAAACTTTTAAAATTTTTTTATGAGAATATTTTTTTTGATGCTTTTGTTAAGTACATCTCTAATCGCTCAGAGAAGTATTGAGGGTGTAGTGCTTGAGCAGTCAAATGAGCAACCATTAATGGGGGTTAATGTAATTAAAAAGAATTCTAAAGAGGGGGTAACTTCTGATTTTGATGGAAAATTTATTTTGAACAATGTTTCCTCTGGGGATATCTATTTAGTTAGTTATGTAGGATTTAAATCTAAAGAAATTATAATTGAAGACCAGACATCACTATCGATTTTATTGGAGGAAGATTCTGCGCTTCTCGATGAAATAGTTGTTGTAGGATATGGTTCCCAACTAAAAAGTAATGTCATTGGATCTGTTGTTAGTGTTGAAGTTGATAAGGCCTCTCAAATTCCTACAACTAATGTAACGGAATTACTTCGGGGTCGAGCAGCTGGGGTTCAAGTAAATCTTGGAGATCCTAGACCCGGGGGTAATTCTAGTATTATTATTAGAGGAAATGTTTCTGTTGCAGGAGGAAATAATCCATTAATTATTGTTGATGGACTACCCTTTGATAACCTCAATGATATTTCACCAGACGATATTCAAAGTGTTGAGATTTTAAAAGATGCTGCTTCAACTGCAATCTATGGTGCAAGGGCATCTAATGGTGTAGTTTTGGTAACTACAAAAAAAGCCCAAGAGGGCTATACCACATTCAATTTTTCTAGTTACATAACTACGCAGACATTAACTAAGAATTTTGACATGTATGATGAGGTTGGTTTTTTTAACTATAGAATGGATGCATGGAGAGCGAGAACAGGAATTAGTAAACCACCTGTAAGATTTGTTTGGGATGATTTTGAATTAGATTTTATCGAGAATCAAAATTATGTAAACTGGGAGGATCTTGCCCTTCAAGATGCTCTGCTTTCTAATTACACTCTAAGTTACTCTTCTGGAACAAAAAAATCAAAAGTATACTCAAGTCTTAATTATTTTACCCAAGATGGTATTATACCTAATTCTGGTTTTGATAGGTTACAGTTTAAATTAAATTACAGTCAAGAGCTAACTGATAAGCTCAGTCTAGATGGTATAATTAATATTCAAAATGCTAACCAAAGTAGAGAGACTGGTGGGATTTTTTTAGCAAGTCTTAGCCCGATTGCTAAACCATATGACGATGATGGTAATTTGGTCAAATATTATTTTGGTGAAGAAAATTCAGTTGCAATCAATCCCTTGTGGGATCAAAACGAATCATTTGATGAGACAGAAACAAATCTTACTGATATTAGTGTAAAGCTCAATTACGATATTACACCCAAAATTAAGTACTCTTTAAAAACATTCTATAGAAATAGAAATACGGATCAAGGAACTTATCGTTCATCTGAACACTCTGCTGGTGATGAGGGTAATAATGGAGTTGGAGTTTTAATTGATACTCAATACAAGCAATTACTTGTAGAACATATTTTGAATTATGATATCATCGATAATGATCTACATAAACTAGATTTTACCGGAGTACATGCCTTTGATCAACAGGATTTCAAATTTAATGAACTGGTCAAATCTGATTTTGTAAATGATGCTTTATTGTACAACGGATTAGCATCTGAGCTTTTAAGTAACTCCAGAGATGTTTGGAGGCGAAGAGTACTTTCATTTATGGGAAGATTTAGATACTCATTTCAAAACAAGTATTTGATGGAATTCACAACTCGTGCTGATGGTGCTTCTGTTTTTTCTGAGGACAATAAGTGGGGCTACTTTCCAGCAGTATCTTTTGCATATAAAGCCGAGGAAGATTTGAATTTGGATTACGTAAACCAATTAAAATTAAGATTGAGTTATGGTGCTACTGGTAATCAAGGTATAAACCCCCTAGAGTCATTAGGTGTAGCAAATTATAACCCTTATGTTTTTGGGAATTCAACAGTTAGTGGTTCATCTGCTTCTTCTCGTTTAAGAAATCCATCATTAAAATGGGAAACTACCACAACTTTTAATACAGGTTTAGACTTCGCTATTTTTGATAATAAACTTAGAGGAACTTTTGAATACTACAAAGCAAACACTACTGATCTACTTTTAGATCGTCAGTTAGCATCCTCAACTGGATATAATGTGACCAGATTTAATGTAGGTGAATTGCAGAACCAAGGTTTTGAAGTAACCTTAAATGGAACAGTATACAATAATAATGAACTTTCATTTGATATGGGGATTATGTGGTCTACAAACAAAAATGAGGTTATTAGCTTAACTGGTGAAACTCAAATTGATCCTCAAACAGGTGAGGAATATTTTATTGACATTACTGACTCAGGAGGAAGAAGATTATCAATTGGTCAATCAATCAATTCATTTTGGCAACCAGAGTATGCAGGTATTTACCAATCAGAGGATTTACTTCCTGGAAGTCCCGTAAATCCTGAGGTTGGGGCAAAGGCTGGGCACATACGTGTAGTGGATCAAAATGGTGATGGCTTAATTGATATTGAAGACAATGTATTTTTAAATGCTGACCCAGATTGGTTTGGATCATTTAATGCAACTCTGAGGTTTAAGAATTTTGATCTTTTTGCCGATTTTTATATGGTCCAAGGTGTAACTAGAATTAATTCAATTTTAGCTAATGGAGAGTTTTGGAAAGCTGAGATGAACGGTCCAATTGTTCCATACTACACTGATGAAAACCCGTCTACTGCATGGCCTAAAGCCAACGCAACTGCAGCATGGCTTAAGCACTTAACTTCTTTTGCTGCTCAGGATGCATCCTATTTTAGACTAAGAACATTAACCTTAGGATATAATTTTGGAGATCGAGTTAAAGATTTTATTAAAGTTAAATCTGGTAGGATTTATTTTACAGGAACTAATTTGTATACAATGACTGATTTTCTGTCCTACTCTCCTGAGCAGGATTTAACTGCTGGGGTATTCCCAGAGACTCTTAACATGACAGTTGGACTAAAACTTTCTTTTTAATTACATAGAAATGATGAAAAAAATTAAAGTACTAAGTTTAGGTTTATTTTTTACGATTTTCAGTTCTTGTTATCAGGAAGGTTTTCTTAAAGACGAGTTATTGTCTAACAACTCTGTAGATTTTTTATATTCTAGCTCTGATGGAATTGCAAATGCAGTAGTTGGACTTTACTCTCTAAATAGAGAGCCATATCAAAGAGATTGGTTTAATGGAGCTATTCCTTTAATTCTTCAAGCCAAAAGTGATATTTCAGCTGGAGTTGACGGTGAAATTTCATTGTTTAGCAACTGTTTTTGGGGTTGTGGACTTGGAGGAGACTACGGAACCGAGGCAGCGTATGGATATTTTTGGGGACATAACTACAAAATTATTGACGTAGCTAATTCTATTATCAGAGGTGGAGACGCTCTTATTGAGGCTGGAAGTAATGATGCTAAATTAATTAAGAATGTAGCAGAGGCAAGAGTTTTTAGAGCACATTCATATTTTACACTTTATAGATTATTCAAAAATATCTACATTAAAAATGAACCAACAACTCCTGAAACAGCATTCGACAGACCCTCTGAAATTTCATCTAAAGACGAAATTTTCAATTTCATAAAAGAAGACTTAAACTATGCAAGCGACAATCTTTCTTACACTACTTCTGAATTTGGTAGGTGGAACAAAGGAGCGGTTGACCACATAAGAGCAAAAGTTGAAATGTGGCTTGAAAATTATTCTGAGGCTGCTGCTATAGTAGACGATATAGTCGAGAATGGCCCCTATTCTTTAGTAAATGTTGAGCAGGTTTTCGAGGGAGAATTAAATCACTCTGAAACATTGTTTGCAATAAATTTTGAGAGAAATACTATTGGAGGAGGAGCGTGGCATCAGATGAATTGGCAAACTGTAGCTCATTACTCTGCTGTTCCGGGATTAAAACAATCCATTGAAAATGGTGGAGACGGTTTTGGATTCATTACTCTTAATCCATATGCTGTTGATCTTTTGAATGCTAATACTGGTGACAAAAGAAAGGATAATTACTATATTTTTGAATACTTATATAATGATCCTAAGACTTTACCTTCTAACAAAGATATAGGTGATCCACTTGATCTCTATCAAAATATAGCCAAAGACGATGACTTCTTTATGTACTTTAAACGTCAAAGCCCAGGTGTTCTCAAGTTTTTTGACCCAACTGTTGATCCAACTGATAGAATGCATTTTAAAAACATAATGATATACAGATTAGCAGAGACACTACTTATAGGTGCTGAAGCTCACTTTGAATCAAAAAATACAGGCAAGGCCCTTGACTACCTTAATATGGTGCGTCAAAGAGCTGGAATTTCACCTGAGTCCTCTGCTACTATTGAAAATATTTTTGAAGAAAGGGCAAGGGAGTTAGCATTTGAAGGACAAAGATGGTATAGCTTAAAAAGAAAAGGTTTGCTATATGATTATCTAATGGACCACATGAATGCTCCACTTTTAAATACTTATTATTCTAGAAACCATGTTAATCCTATGGAGGTTTATGGCCGGCATATGATTAACCTACCCATTCCACAGGGAGTTTTAGACCTCTTAGGTGCTGGGTATCCTCAAAATGAGGGATATAATTAAAAGATGTCTAACTAAATTTAAATTAAAACTAAAACTAAAATGAAACTTAAATTATTTACTATTATTAATCTTTTGGCCTTTGCAATTTTTATTGGCTGTTCTAAAGATGATGATGACAACAACAACAATAATAATAACAACGATGATAACACTATTATTATTGAAGAAGAGGAAGAAGAGGAGGCTGTATTCATCGAAGTTGATCCTAACATAAATGATGGTGTTATAACTTTCGAGGAAACAGGACCAAGCTTATCAGCTGAAAATATGCAACCTGATGATAGATCACAGGGTAACTGGAGTAGATTTGGATCTGTAGGTGAAAATTCTATTTCTGTCGAATATGCTGATAATCCTGACAAAACTGGAAATACATCCGACAGAGTAATAAAGGTCACTGAGCCTGTTGGTGTTGAATCTTGGGCAGGATTTTATTTTATGCTTGAAGAAAATATTGTTTTCCCAGCTGGTAAGGAGGCTATTTCATTTCACTTCCTTTCACCAGGTCCAGGGCACAATGTGCTTTTAAAACTTGAGGATGAGCTTGCAAATGGTACAGAGGGAAAAAAATCTACTGGAGACCTTTTTGCTGTTACTGAGGGAACAGGTTGGGAAACAGTTGTTTTTAATATCCCTGAGAAAAGTGGAGAGAGAAATGGCATTTACAATACTGTAACAATGATACTTGGTTATGGTATTTCCAATGATGCGGAGGTTAGTTATTATGTTGATAATTTTGATTTTGCAACTCCAAAAGAAGTTGTTATCGCTGCTGGTCCTGAGACCGCTCCAACAGCTCCTACATATTCTGCTGATGAGGTAATTTCAATTTTTAGTGATGCATATACTACTTATGAAGGAGTAAATTATAATCCTAATTGGGGTCAATCAACTGCTGTGTCAACCGAAACAATTGCGGATAATACTGTTTTAAAATATGAGAATCTAAATTACCAGGGTACTGATTTCCCTGCAGTTGATTTAACTTCTAAAACAAGACTACATATAGATTATTTTACAGGTGATGCAACTCTACTGAATTTTTATCTAATTAGTCTAGAACCTACAGCAGAAGTTGCATACTCATTAGATGTTTCTAACCTAGGTGAGTGGAATAGTGTTGATATCGATTTGAGTCATTTTGCTGATGTTGTTGACTTGTCAAAAGTCCAACAGATTAAAGTAGATGGTAACGGTACTGTTTATTTTGATAATATTTATTTCTTCGGAGGTGGATCTGGAGCTGGAGTAGATCATACTGCTACAATGACTGGATCTTTTGGTGGAGCTACAGTATCTGATAACGTTTACAATTTCCCTTCAGGTTCAGAAAGCTGGGCTGGTTTTGCAAATGAAGACACAACTATTTATCCTTTCTCATTTCCTAATGGCGGAAAGATAACATTCAACGCTGCAACTGCTGGAACCGATGTAGCTATTAACTTCAGATTTGAAAAAAATCCGCACCCAGACGTTGACCCTGCCTTCAATACTTCCAATGTAACTGTTAGCGGAACTGAAACAGCTACATATACTGTTGATATTGCTCCTCAACCTGCGGAAAATACATATAGTTCTTTTCTGATGTATCTTGTTACTCAAGATGCTACAGTTACTGTTACAGACATTGTAGTTAGAGAGTACGACGCTGAGTAAGTATTCTAATTAATAATTAATTAATCAAAGCTGCCTTTATTGGCAGCTTTGATTTAATATATGGTTATCAGGAATTTCATATTTACATTAATAAGCTCTTTTTCGCTGACTATGTTTTCATTTTGTAGCAAGTCATCTGATGAGGACAACCTTTTTGTTGAAATTACACTAGGAAAGAATGGTTTAGTCAGTGTTGTTGCCACCGCTGACAATGCAAGTAATTATAGATTTTCCTTTGGATCAGGAGCAGTTTACAATAATACATCTGGCGAAGCACAGTATAGATATCAAAATACAGGGTCATTTACGATTGCCGTGTGGGCCTTTTATGATGAAAATCAAGAGTCATATTCTCAAAAAATTATTGATGTTGAAATAAAAAATGCTTCAGGTGGTCCTCAGGTGATTTCAAGTGATGGTTACATTGATGATAGTGAGGAAGTGACTGAGTATAGTGGATACACTCTTGTATGGAATGATGAGTTTAATTATGATGGTTCTCCTTTAGATACTAAATGGCATTTTCAAAAGATTCCAATTTTTGGAGGTAGTTGGGCAAATGGTGAGAGGCAACACTATACAGATCGCCCAATAAATTCAAATGTTAGTGATGGAACATTGAAAATAATTGCACGAAAAGAAGATTATACATACAGGGGATCAAGAAAAGAATATACCTCTGCTAGGCTTAATTCCAAATTTGATTTTCAATATGGAAGATTAGATGTTAGAGCAAAGTTACCTGCAAGTGGAGGGACATGGCCTGCAATTTGGACCCTAGGTACAAATGTTGATGAAGTCGGAAATTATCATGGAGATAGTGATGGAAGTGTGGGATGGCCTGCCTGTGGTGAAATAGATCTAATGGAACAAAGGGGTTTTAACAAACATGAGGTTTTGGGAACCTTCCACTGGTCTGATTCTCAAACATCAGATTATGCCTCTCATGGGGAAACTAAATCAAATACACAAATGGGTATAAGTTCAGATTTTACAAATGATTTTCACACATACTCTTTAGTTTGGGATCCTTCTAGATTAAGAATTCTTGTTGACGATGTTTTACTTTCTAGTGTTTCTAATTCAAGTAGAATGCCTTTTGACAATCCTCATTATTTAATTTTAAATCTTGCTATGGGAGGTACTTTAGGAGGTGACATTCCACAAAATTTTGTTAGTGATCAAATGGAGATAGACTATGTTAGATTTTATCAATAGTATAATTATTTAATTAATCGAATCAGATAGTAAACTCATTTTCCATACCAATTATTAAAGGTTTGGATAGAAAAATTTTGTTTTAAAATGTTGACACAATCTTTAAAAAATATTTCAGAGATTAATTATGATAGCCTTAAGAATGTTCGATTGGAGGAGGTTATAATTAATGATGAAAGTTTTTTTAAAATATCTAATATAGATAAAATGCGACCATTTTTTATGAGTTTGGTCAGCAACTCCAACCATTGGTTTTTTATATCCAGTACTGGAGGTTTAACAGCTGGAAGAAAAAATACTAGCAATGCCCTTTTCCCTTATTACACGGATGATAAAATTATTCGATCGTCAGAAATTACGGGTTGCAAAACTATATTTAGGATTTCTAAAAATGGTAAAACAGAGCTTTGGGAACCTTTTTCTATAAGGCAACAAGGATCACTCAATAACACTAGAAATCTTTATAAAAATAAACTAGGAAACAAAATTAAATTTGAAGAAATAAATCATGATCTAGGCATAAGCTTCTCATACACCTGGAAAACAAGTGATCGTTTCGGCTTCATTCGTGAAGCATTATTAGAAAATCAATCCTCAGAATCAATTAGTGTTAGTTTGATCGACGGGATTCAAAACATACTTCCTTGGGGAATTGAACCTATGCTTCAATTAGGGAGTAGTAATTTGGCTGATGCATACAAAAGGAACGAACTAGATATAGAAAGTGGCTTGGGCGTATATTCACTTTCTGCTCTAATTGTAGATCGAGCAGAACCCAGTGAGGCTTTAAAAGCTAACACTGTCTGGTCATTAGGTTTTGAAAACCCAAAACACCTCTTATCCAACCTTCAATTGGATCAATTCAGAACCGGATTTCCAATTCAAAACGAGCTCGATATAAGAGCTGAAAAAGGAGCTTATTTTTTGAATTCAGATTTTTTGCTAGAATCAAAATCCCAAAAAAATTGGACCATAGTAGCTGATGTTAACCAAAGTATTGATCAGATAGTCCTTAACAAGGAGCTTTTGACAAATAATCAAGATTTATTTAATGAATTGAATCAAGATATTGAATTTGGTTCTCAGGAATTGGTTCGTTTGGTAGCTGCATCAGATGGACTTCAACTGACTAGCGATTGCCTGAGAAATACTAGACATTTCTCCAACACTCTTTTCAACATTATGAGAGGCGGGATATTTGATTTTAACTACACTATCGAGAAGACTGACTTAGCTAGATATTTGTTTGGAGCTAACAAAGAGTTATACTCCAAAAAAACAGATTTCTTGAATCAACTAAATGAAGATTCAAGCTTATCATCTATTCAAGCTCTATTAAACAATGAAACTGATTTAGACCTTGTAAGATTGATTAAAGAATATCTTCCTTTAAAATTCAGTAGAAGGCACGGAGATCCCAGTCGGCCATGGAATAAGTTTTCTATAAATACTAAAAACGAAAAAGACGGATCAAAAATATTAGATTATCAAGGAAACTGGAGAGATATTTTTCAAAATTGGGAGGCCCTTGCGCACGCTTATCCCGATTTTATCGAAGGGATGATTTATAAATTTTTAAATGCCTCAACTTTTGATGGTTATAATCCCTATAGATTAACCAAAGCTGGCTTTGATTGGGAAACTATTGAGCCAGATAATCCATGGTCTTATATAGGATATTGGGGGGATCATCAAATCATTTATTTATTGAAATTTTTAGAATTTTCAGAAAACTACTTCCCTAATAAACTAAATGCTATACTAGACCAAGACTTGTTTGTCTTTGCGAATGTGCCATATAGGATCAAATCTGTTGAGGAGATATTGAATGATCCAAAAAACACTGTTGATTTTGACCAAGAAGCCAATGATGAAATTCTAAAAAGAAAAAGTAAACTTGGATCAGATGGAGCACTACTGCATGACTCTCAGGGACAGATTTATAAGGTGAATTTTGTAGAGAAAATTTTAGTTAGCTTACTAGCTAAAATTTCAAACTTTATTCCCGAAGCAGGCATCTGGATGAATACCCAGCGTCCAGAGTGGAATGATGCCAATAATGCATTAGTGGGTAATGGGGTTTCTATGGTTACCTTATATTATTTAAGGAGATTTTTAACTTTTTTCAAAGGTTTCATCGCTAAAACAGAACTTACAGAATTTAGTATTTCTAAAGAGTTATGTCAATTTTTTAACTACACACTTGAGACTTTTGAAAAGCAAAAGTACCTGCTCAACTCATCCATTAATGATCATGATCGAAAGAAAATATTTGAAAGCTTTGCTAAAGCTGGAAGTGTCTATCGACAAAAAATTTACAAATCCGGCTACTCAAATCAAAGGGATAAAATTACCATCGAAGAATTAGATAGCTTTATCGTAGTAGCTAACGCCTTTTTAGAGCATACCATAAAAGCTAATAAAAGAGAAGATAATCTTTATCATGCCTACAATTTGATTTCAGTTGAAGATGATCGTTTTTCAATCTCTTATCTCAGCGAAATGCTAGAAGGTCAAGTTGCCGTATTAAGTTCAGGTTTTCTCTCCATAGAGGAAAGTGTCGAACTCCTAGATAGATTAAGAAATAGTAAACTCTATAGAGACGATCAAAACAGTTATATTTTATATCCTGATAAGAATTTGCCTTCATTTCTTGAAAAAAACAAAATATCCGAAAATAGAGTCAAAAACAGTAAGCTTTTAAAAAAGCTTATAGTAGATAATAATACCGATATTATATCTAAGGATGTTTTAGGACAATATCACTTTAATCCAGCTTTTAATAATGTTAATGCTCTTAGAGATGCACTTGATAGTCTACCAAATGAATACGATGATTATTTAGAAAAAGAATCTGAATCTATATTTTCACTTTATGAGTCAGTTTTCAATCACAAATCTTTCACTGGAAGATCGGGGACCTTTTTTGGATATGAGGGACTTGGCTCCATTTATTGGCATATGGTATCTAAACTTTTATTAGCCAATTATGAATTAGTAACCAGGGCACTTGACTCGTCTGAAGATCAAAAGTGGATTGATCGGTCAATCGATCACTTTCACAAGATAAATGACGGTATTGGTCTAAACAAATCGCCTGAGTTATACGGCGCTTTTCCTACTACCCCTATTCTCATACTCCCAAGGGGAAAGGAGTACAGCAACCTGGTATGACCGGTCAAGTCAAAGAAGACCTCTTATGCAGAGCTGGGGAGTTGGGCGTTAGGGTCAAAGATGGCACCTTGTTTTTTGAACCAGTTTTACTCAGAGGTGAAGAATTTTTAGATCAAGGAAAGTCGTTTTATTTTTTTGATATAAATCAGAAAAAAAATGAAATCCTTTTGTTGCCAAAATCATTGGCATTTACAATTTGTCAAGTACCTGTAATTTACCAAAAATCTGATGAAAGTGTAACAGAGGTATATGCTGTAGACGGTTGTGTCACTCATTTAAAAGGTAATCAACTAGACAAAAAAATAAGTCAAGCAATTTTTAGTAGAAAAGGTGAATATGTTAAAATCATTGTCTACTTAGACTCAGAAAAATTTAATTAAAAATCTATTTTGATCATTTCAATACATTTTTTTGGCTATTCATTCACAAAATCCATGCGATATTTATTGGCATTGATATCGGTAATGATCATAGTAGCTTGTCAACAAAAGGTTCAACCAATTCAAAATCAAAGAATTAATGCTGCTGAAATCTTATCAAATCCTGCATATAAAGGCATCTCTTATGGTGGATATCGCTTTAATTCAAGAGAAATTCAACCCACTGTTGACGAAATTATTAAAGACCTCAAAATTTTAAATGCTTTAGACTACAAGCTTATCCGTACTTATAACGTACATTTTGAATTTGCCCATAACGTTCTGAAAGCCATCGAGATTTTGAAAAAACAAAGTCCTGAGTTTGAAATGTATGTAATGTTGGGGGCTTGGATCAATTGTAAAAATGCATGGAGTGACCAACCAGATCATGACAATGAAGATTTCGATTCCAATGAGAAGGAAATCATTAGGGTAGTAGAACTCGCTCAGACTTATCCAGATATTGTTAAAATTATTTCAGTTGGAAATGAAGCAAGAGTCCGTTGGCAAACCAATTATTACGTTCAGCCTAAGGTAATTTTAAATTGGGTTAATCAGCTACAGCAATTAAAAAAGGATAAAAAACTACCTGAAAATTTGTGGATCACTAGTTCAGATGATTTCACTTCTTGGGGAGGGGGAGACCCTTCATATCACCATCCTGATCTTGAAAAATTGGTTAATGCGGTGGACTATATTTCTATGCATACTTACCCTTTTCACAATACTCATTATAATCCTGAGTTTTGGATTTCAAATAATCACAACAAAGATCAACTTACTGATAAACAACTAATTGATAGTGCAATGGTTAGGGCTGTTAAATTTGCCACTTTTCAATACAATAGCGTAAAAAAATATATTAAAAGTATAGATGTAAATAAGCCCGTTCATATTGGTGAGACTGGCTGGGCTTCGCAGAGTAGCGGTTTTTATGGAAGCAAAGGCTCAAGAGCTGCGGATGAATTCAAACAAGCTGCTTACTATAAATTAATTAGCAATTGGGCAGAGCAAAATATGATCAACTGTATATTTTTTGCTGCCTTTGATGAGCCATGGAAAAATCCCCTTGACCCTCAACATTCTGAAAACCATTTTGGTTTAATTACCTCAGATGGTAAGGCCAAGTATGCAATTTGGAAATTTCTTGACAATCACAAATTAACTGGCCTTTCTAGAGGTAAAAACCCATTAATAAAAACATTCAAAGGAGATGAAAACGAACTCCTTTCATCCATATTAACTCCAGTTGAAAAATGAAAATTAATAATTTTATTTTTTCTTTTTACCTGACAGGTATTTCAGCTTTTTTATTAGGATGTAATATTTCTATAGATAAAGTTGAGATTAATGAAAGAAAAATATTGGTAAATGAAACTCCATATTTCATTAAAGGCATTTGTTATAACCCTGTCCCCCGAAATTCTTATAAAAGAAATTTTAGCAGTTTGGATTTAGACCTTGCTTTGATGAATGAAGTCGGGATAAATACTATTAGAGTGTATAGCCCTATAGAAGAAAAATCTGTTTTGGATAAGATTGAAAAAGCAGGTGTTAAAGTTATTATCAATTTTGGTTATGATCAACAAGGTTATTATGATCTAAAAACAAAATCTTACATCGATTATGTAAAGAAATATAAAGATCATAATGCTATATTATTATGGGAGCTTGGAAATGAATATAATTTTCATCCCGAATGGTTTGGGGGCGACATTAAAAATTGGTACCACACACTTAATCAAGCATCAAAAATTATACATAAGATAGATAATTACCACCCGGTAGCTACTGCACACGGTGAGCTTCCTGATAGTTTGGCCTTTTCGATGTGTAAAAATATAGATTTATGGGGTCTAAACATTTATAGGTGGGACAATCCGAACGCCATCTTTGAGCAATGGAAAAAATTAAGTCATAAACCTTTTTATTTTTCTGAAGCCGGGAGTGACAGTTATATGACGATTGAACGGGATGGCTTTGTTAAAGGGGAAAATCAAAAAGCACAATCTTTTGCTAATTCTAAAATAGTAGATGCTGTATTTCAAAATCATAATCTGATCAGTGGTTTGACCTTATTTTCCTTTTCCGATGAATGGTGGAAGGCAGGAAATCCTAATCAACAAGATATAGGTGGTTTTGCGCCCAATAGTACAGGTGTTCCTTATGACGGAAGTCCAAATGAAGAATATTGGGGTATAGTGGATATAGATAGGAACAAAAAAGAATCATTTTATGCCCTGAAAGAACAATACAAGAAATTTAATTTAAAAAATCAAGAATAATCCAAAATAAGGATATGAGTGAAATGGATGGAAGTATAGAAAGAAAAGTACCTATGGGTCAGAAAATAGCCTTTGGTTTTGGAATGTTAGCCAACCAAATGTTTCCTGCATCTCTTCAAATATTTATGGTAATTCTTGTTCAGGACCTGGGATTTCCTCCTCATTTATGGGGGTTACTTTTTTTTCTACCAAGATTTTTAGATGCAGTTACAGATCCAATTATGGGTTTTATTTCTGATAATACTAAATCAATTTGGGGAAGAAGAAGACAGTATATTTTTATTGGGGCACTGATAACAGGAGCATCATTTATATTAATGTGGCAATTATATGAAGTTAATGGATTGACATATAATTTTTGGTATTTCCTTTCCTTATCATTTCTTTTCTATTTAGGAATTACAATTTTTAGCGTTCCCTATGTAGCAATGGGATATGAGATGAGTACCGACTTTCATGAACGTACTCATATTATGGCGATTTCTCAATGGATTGGTCAATGGGCTTGGGTAATTGCTCCATGGTTCTGGGTTATTTTTTATGATCCAGATTGGTTTGAAAGTGCTGAAAAAGGAGCTAGACAAGTATCAATAATAATTGGTGTTATTTGTACAATTTTTGCCATAATACCTGCTCTTTTTGTTAAAAGCAGATCTACTTTGAATGATAATGAGCTAATCCCATTAAACGTAAGATATTTGTCTAATAACTTTGGAGAAATTTTTTTAAGCTTTAGATATGCATTTTTGAACAAACCATTTAGAAAATTATGTATCGCTACCTTTTTAATATATAACTCTTTCAACACCATTGCCGCCTTTTCTTTTTTTATAATAGTATATTACTTGTTTAATGGGGATACTACTGCGGCAGGAGTTTGGCCAACTCTTCATGGGTGTATTGCAGCTTTATTAACAACATTTATTGTAATTCCTGTTGTGACAAAAATGTCTAAAAAGCTTGGCAAGAAAAAGGCATTTATTATATCACAGGGAATTTCTGTTTTTGGATATATTATGTTCTGGTTTTTATTTATTCCAGGGAAACCAATATACTTCCTTTACGCTTTACCATTCTTCTCATTCGGAATTGGAGGTTTGTTTACCTTAATGATGAGTATGACAGCAGATGTTTGTGATTTGGATGAACTCAATAATGGAGCTCCACGAAAAGAGGCTACATTCGGGGCTATTTATTGGCTTATGGTAAAATTTGGATTTGCCATATCAGGATTACTTAGTGGAATAATCATGTCTATTATTGGCTTTGTCCCTAATGCACCAGAGCAGCCGGAGGATGCTGTCTATTGGTTAAGGGTCATTTATACTGTTTTTCCTATCATAGGAACTCTTCTGGCTATTTATGTGATGAGAAATTACGAAATATCAGAAAAAAAAGCCAAAGAGATTAGAGCAAAATTGAAAGAAAAAAAATCAGCTTAAATTAAAATTTTTATTTATTGATTTTAGTAAACTTAATTTATTTTGATTCTATATATGATTAGTAATTAAAAAAGTTTCTCAGCCTCAAATATAAAGTCTTTCATGGCTATAATTGGTTTATGAATTTTTAAAGGCTTTTAATTTTTCAATAAGTTCAGGCACCACCTCGAATGCATCTCCCACCACCCCATAGTCCGCTGCCTTAAAAAATGGTGCTTCAGGATCATTATTTATCACCAATTTTACCTTTGAGGAATTAATTCCTGCCAAATGCTGAATAGCACCCGACACACCAATAGCGATATACAAGTTAGATGCAACTGGTTTTCCAGTTTGACCAACGTGTTCGCTATGCGGTCGCCATCCCATGTCTGATACTGGTTTTGAGCAAGCCGTAGCAGCTCCCAAGGTCGATGCTAAATCTTCTATTAAATGCCAGTTTTCTGGACCTTTCAAACCTCTACCTCCAGAAACCACAATCTCAGCATCGGCAATGCTAACTTGACCGGTTCCTTTTTCTATCTTTTCCACCTCAAAATTTGTTTTTATAAAGTCAGCTGATTTGTCTTCAACCGAAACCTCCTTAGGGTTTTCATTTATTCCAAATGAGTTACTCGATAAACCTATAATGTTTATATCGTTATCAAGTACACAAGTGTTATATGCTTTATTGGTAAAACATGATCGTTTTACAGTTAAGCGTTTTAAAGATAAAGGCAGCCCTACAACATTGGATGCATATCCTGCTGAAAGTGAAACCGCTAACAATGGCGCCATGTATTTAGCGTTAGAACTCGAACTTAAAACCACAAGATTTACTTCATTAGCTTCTGCAACTGTAGCTATATTTTCGGCATAAGTTGAGGCTGTAAAATTTTCCAGTGAAGGATCATTGATCTGAACAACTCTTTCAACACCATAAGCCCCTAACGTTTGGTGATCTTTTAGGTTGAAACTGATAGCAATCAATTCAACTCCCAATTGGTCAGCTATAGCCCTACCGTAGGATGCCAGTTCAAGCGCAGATTTTTTAAACTTTCCGTTTTCGGATTCCGTATAGATTAAAATACTCATACTATGTTTTCTATATTACCTTAGCTTCTTTATGAAGTAAATCGATAAGTTGGTCAATTTGATCGGGGTCTACCATTTTTATGGCACCCTTAGGTGCAGGCTTTTCAAATTTTGTAATAACAGATTTTACAACGCTTTCTGCAGCCGGGAGAACTGTCAAACTTTTTTGCCGTGCCTGCATGATCCCCCTCATATTTGGAATTATCAAATCTTTTTCTTCAACCAGGCCTTTTTGAGCTCCGATTACCAGTGGAAGCTGGCAAGAAATGGTTTCAATCCCACCGTCAATTTCTCGAGATGCTCTTGCGGTATTACCTTCTATTTCAAGTGCCATGCAATTAGTTATAAAACTATAACCCAACAATGCAGAAAGCATGCCAGGTACCATAGCGCCATTATAATCAATGGACTCTCTTCCTGCAATGATCAAATCATAATTTTCTTTCTTACAATGGGCACTCAATTGTTGCGCTACCTGAAACCCATCCGTAGGGTTCAAATCTATCCTAATGGCCTTATCGGCTCCAATGGCCAAGCATTTTCTTAGCGTGGGTTCACAACCCAAATCCCCTACTGTAACTACTGTTACTTCTGCCTTTTTTTTTTGTTGAAACCACACAGCTCGGGTAAGCCCAAATTCGTCATTAGGGTTAATGATGCATTGAACTTCATTTTTATCAAAAGCCGTAGAATCTTCAATAAAATTTATTTTTGAAGTGGTGTCAGGCACATTACTGATACATACTAAAATTTTCATAAAAGTATTTTTTAGTCAATCATTCAAATGACTGTTTAACAAATTAAAATAAACTAAGAATAAAAATTGATTAAAACGATCAATAAATTAAAGGTACAAATTTATTAAAATATGTTATGCATGCATAACATATTTTAAATTATTCTTTTAATCTTGATGATAGGGATGAAATTAACACTTGCATTTGGGGTTTAATTTTTTGCAGTATTCACTCATGGTCATTCCCTTATATTGCTTGAACAATTCATCGAATTTTTTTTTTGATGCATAGCCACAAATTCTCCATATACGATCCAAATCAGAACTTATCTTATGTGAGTCTTTTGAATTTATTAGATTATCACAAATTGAGAGAGCATACTGCAACTTTGCTTCATCATAATTTCTTATAACTAAGTCGTCGTCTTCGTTAATCTCGAGTTTCATATAAATTCAAAGTAAAAAAATAACAAATTTTATTAGAAATCATGAATATTAAAAAGGGTTTACCCCATCAAAGATTGCACTTTCATTGCTAAACCCATATCTCCGTCTATTTTGATTTTTCCTCCCATTACAGCCATCATAGGGTTGAGTTCTCCATCTCTTAGTTTCTCCAAAACTTCAACAGATACGGTAATGGTACAATCAGCTTCAAGGTCGTCCATAGAAACAATATTCTGGTCACCATTCCCATCAATAAAAATGACATTTTTATCTACCATAAACTTCAAAGTGCCTCCCAATGGGTCAGCATTTTCTGCTCTGACTTTAAATTGATCAAATACATTTTGATTACTCATGATAAATTTATTTTAAACAAATGTAAAAAAAAAATCATCCTTTCCAATTTCAAATAAATACCCTTTTATATGGTATTGGTTTTTGAATTGACATGTTATTTTTAATTTTAAATAAAATAACTAAAATCGAAATTCACTTCCTACTTTCATGGTCAAGTATAAAAGATAGCTAATGGATCAAAACAAAACTTATGACTTAAACAGAAGCCTTTATTTTTTAACATTATTATGCATGCATAACATATTTTTAATAGATTTGCAAAAAAACTAAATAATGCAATACCGAATTAAGAATGTTGCTGTTTTAGGTTCCGGTGTAATGGGATCCGGGATTGCTTGTCTGTTAGCAAATGTTGGAATTGAAGTGTTGATGTTGGATATTTTACCTCAAGGATCATCAGATTTGAAATCGAGCAGAAATAGCATCGCCCAAAACGCATTAAATAAAGCCCTAAAATTAAAACCTGCCCCGCTCTACAAAAAAGAATATGCAAGTAGAATAACTGTAGGCAACTTAGAGGATGATTTTGGAAAAATCAAAGATGCTGACTGGATTATTGAAGTGGTCGTAGAAAGGTTGGACATCAAACAAGAGATTTTTGAAAAAGTCGAAAAGTACAGAAAACCAGGAAGTATTGTAAGTTCTAATACTTCCAGTATACCTATCTCTCAATTGTCCGAGGGAAGATCACAAGATTTCAAAAAGTATTTTTGTGGCACGCACTTTTTTAATCCACCCAGATATTTAAGATTGCTAGAGATCATACCCATTGCAGAAACACAATCGGAATTGATAGATTTCTTTATGCATTTTGGTGAAATTAATTTAGGAAAACAAACTGTTTTATGTAAAGATACTCCTGCATTTATCGCCAATAGGATTGGGGTCATGTCAGGTTTAAAAGTTTTTGAGTTGACGCAGAAATACGACTTTTCTATAGAGGAGGTCGATGCACTTACAGGTGCTCTTATTGGAAGACCCAATACAGGAACTTTTAGATTACAAGATTTGGTAGGTCTTGATACAGGTGAAAAAGTAACTCAGTTTGTGGTTAATAATGTCAAAAATGATTCCTTTTTTGAATCTTTAGGAAAGGCTCCAGAATCAAAATTTATGACCTTCCTTTTGGAAAACAACTTTTTGGGTAAAAAAACAGGAAAAGGCTTCTACCACAAAACCGATCAAAAAGATCAAAATGGTAAAACCATTATCAACGCTTTAGATCTTAAAACACTGGAATACAAACCCAGTGTCCGTCCCAAAAATCCAATTCTCAAAGAAGCCAAAGTCATTGAAAACATGCAAAAACGAATGCTATTTTTGATGAACAAAGAAGGAAAAGAAAGTTTCTTTCTCAAGGAGTATTTTGCAGCTATTATTGCTTATGCTGCACAACGAGTCCCAGAAATTTCCGATCAATACTATCCTGTCGATGATGCCATGAGGGCTGGCTATGTTTGGGATTATGGGCCTTTTGAATACTGGGATCTGATTGGCTTTCAAAATGGAGTTGAAATCATTGAAGCCTCAGGGGAGAAAATCCCGGACTGGGTTAGACAAATGCAAAAAGCTGGAGCTGACCAATTCTACAAATATGAAAAAGGTGAAAAGAAATATTTTGACCTAAACAGTAAAGTATATAAAACAGTTCCCGGTTCAAATGCATTCATCATATTAGATAGTTTTCGGGAAAATACACCCATCATTAAAAACACCGAATGTACTGTTCACGATATTGGAGATGGTGTGATGTGTTTGGAGTTTCAAAGTAAAAGCAATGCCATTGGTGAAGGGATTGTAAAAGCAATTTCTCAAGCAATTGATAAAGCCGAAAATGAAGATTGGAAAGGCATGGTGATAGGTAACAATGCCAAACAATTTAGTGTAGGAGCCAATCTTATGGGTATTGGAATGCTCGCTATGCAAAAACAATTTGATACTTTGGATCAAATGGTTACTGATTTCCAATCTGTCATGATGCGGATAAGAACATCAAAAACTCCCGTGGTAGTCGCCACTCAAGGTTACGTTTTTGGGGGAGGTTGCGAAATCACTATGCACTGTGATGCTGCTGTATCTGCTGCTGAATCTTATATAGGTTTAGTAGAAGTAGGGGTAGGCCTCATCCCAGGTGGTGGAGGCACAAAAGAATTTGCCCTGAGGGTCTCTGATGGTTTCTATGAAGGAGATGTCAAAACGCCCATGTTAATCGATCACTTTAAATCTATAGCTACAGCTGCTGTTTCCACGTCCGCATCCGAAGCCTTCGATCTACATTATCTTCTGCATAACCGAGATTCCGTTTCCTACAATGTTCAACGAAATATTGGTTTAGCCAAAGACAAAGTTTTGGAACTTGCCAAAGATTATATTCCCCCCTCCCCAAGAAAAGATATTGAGGTACTTGGTAGGTCCGGATTGGGGGTGCTTTACTCCGCAATTAACGAATACCGCATGGGAAAATTTATGTCTGAGTACGATGAGGTGATCGCCCGAAAGTTGGCTTATGTAATATGTGGGGGTGATTTGACCAGTCCGCAAAAAGTCAGTGAACAATATTTGCTCGACATAGAACGCGAGGCATTCATGAGCTTATTGGGAAATAAAAAAACCTTAGATAGAATACAATATTTATTAATGAATAACAAGCCTCTAAGAAACTAAAATATATGGAAGCTTACATAGTAAATGGATATAGAACTGCAGTAGCAAAAGCCAAAAAAGGTGGGTTTAAAAACTATCGTTCTGATGACATGGCCGTCGATGTTTTGAAATACTTGGTAGGTCAAGTTCCCGCTTTGGACCCAACCACTATCGATGATGTCATTGTTGGTTGTGCCAATCCCGAAGGCGAACAAGGTCTTCAGGTAGGTCGACTCATTTCAGCAAGGGCCTTAGGTATAGAAGTTCCAGGAATTACCATTAATCGTTATTGCGCCTCTGGATTAGAAGCAATTGCGATGGCCGTATCCAAAATTAAAGCTGGAATGGGGCAGATCTATATTGCTGGTGGAACAGAGAGCATGAGCTTGATTCCCATGACTGGGTATAAATTATCTCCCAGCTATAAAGCCAACCTGGAAAACCTAAACTATCATGTCAGTATGGGTGCCACTGCAGAGGCAGTAGCTGAAAAATTCAACATTAGCCGAGAGGTAGCCGATACCTTTTCTTTAGAATCCCATAAAAAAGCTGCCAATGCGATAGATCAGGGTTATTTCGAAGATGAAATCGTGCCCATTACCGTTGAGGATGTATATGTCAAAGATGGTAAAAAAGTAAGCAGTTCCCATATTGTTTCGGTAGATGAAGGAGTGAGGAGGGATACCACCTTTGAAGGCTTATCCAAATTAAGGGCTGTATTCAAACAGGGAGGGATCATCACGGCTGGAAATTCATCGCAAACCTCCGATGGTG
>Ga0181568_10001468_pt1 | contig 21773 bp, 14 predicted proteins | sample 101ome_20_FD_133758 | JGI IMG/M metagenome (GOLD analysis project Ga0181568, IMG submission 133758) | Coastal salt marsh microbial communities from the Groves Creek Marsh, Skidaway Island, Georgia - 101404AT metaG (megahit assembly) | ecosystem: Environmental > Aquatic > Marine > Intertidal...
CTCCTTCACCCTGTGTTCTTCGTATTCTTTCTTGTCTGCTTCTTAAATTTTCTTGTTGTTGTAGATTTGTTGCTGGTCCTTGTGAAGAACCGGGAGTAAAAAGTGAATTTGTTGTTGCTGGTTGTTGTCGAGCGTCTGCCGGTCTTGCAACATCAATCCTTCTACCAGCAGCACGACCTGCACCACTTCCAAATCTTGCTTGTCGCCTAGCTCTTAAAGGATTATTTGGTCTTTTGGCTTGTTGGTCATCCAAACCAATAGCAGCACCAGCAATACCTCCTGCTACAGCTGCTCCTGGTAGACCTCCAACAAGACCTCCACCTCCTAAAGCAGCACCAGCTAAACCTCCAGACACAGCACCGATTGCCGCCCTATCGGAAGCAGCCTTATTTCTAGCAGCTAATTCTTCTCGCGTTCGAGTTTTGTTAATAAAAGGTGCATCGGTAATGCTACCTTGTTTTGATCTTGGTGAAGCCTGTTTCTTAGAAGAAATTTTAGCATTCTCAAGTTCTGATAATTGTTTTTCAAGTTCTTTCCTTCTCGTAGACCCTGGTATTGTTTTTGCTATTTCTTTTTGAATTTGTTTTATTTGTGGTTTAGTTTGCTCTTGTGCCTTAAGCTGGGCTTCAAGCCTTCTAGACTCATTACCAAACTTTTCTTCTCTTAATTTTTGCGTATAATCTTGATACTTCTCATCATTGCTAAATTGTGAACGAGGCAGTGATGGTATTAAAGGGGCTAGTCCAGAAATTCTACCAGATTGAACATTTTCTAGAAAAGGAGCAGCCTCTCCAAAGCTTTGTCCCATCTCACCAAACTTGCTTGTATTTTTTGTTTTAGTAGTATCCAATTTTTTGTCATTAGCAAAGAAAGCCTCATTTCTTTTTTTCGCTGCCTCCAACCTTTCCTCTTGTGTTGAGCCTGAAATTGAATCTATAATGCCTTGAGGGGTAATAATATTTGGCGCCCTCTTTATCAAACCTGCTGGACTTGTATCGCCTCTATAAGTTTTTATAAAATCTTCTGGCGTTTGTCTTGATGGTATAATAAGATTAGGATCAATATCCCTTTCCAATTCTTTTTGTACTTTTTCTTTTGCTTGTTGATCTTTCCTTCTTCCTTCTTCGCGTCGAACATTTGCCCTTTGGTTTCCAATAGCTTCATTTTCTCTGCGTTTTCTTCCACCTTCCAATTCTTGAATACTCTTAAAAGCTTTAAAAACATTTGATGATTTTTCTGAAAGATCACGAACATTTAGAGCGCCTTCTATTATTTTTCCTGTTAATTGATTTTTAGCTTTATCTTTAAAAGCTTCAAAAGTTGTTACTACATTTGTTCCTAAACTTCTACTCCCTTCATTGAATGCCTCAGATATTGTGGGCTGGACACCAAACCTTTGGTTTTGAAACTTTTGAGCGCTTTCTATTCTTTCTTCATTAGATGGCACAGAGCGATCTGAAGAACTGCCAGCGCCAGGGGATAAATTACTTTCTATTATATTTCCATAAAATTTTACAAAAGAATCGTTGAGTTCTTCTACTTTTCCATTACTTCCATTACCAAAATAACTAACCAATCCACCTTTAGCAAATCCTATAGCATTTTTAAACTCACCCTTTATTTGTGAGTTGGTATAGTTGGTTAATATGTCCTGGCCCAAGCCAGAATTCACAGCCTGTCTAGCGCCATAAGCTACTCGCCCCGCATTGTCACCAAGCTGTTCTCTCGCCCCTCTAAATAGCGCATTTCCAGCGCTTCTACTACTACTACTAACCGCCTTAGCGGCCCCGCCACCGGGAATAGGCACCAAAGAAGTACCAAGATTAAGTAATTCTTCATTATACGCACCACCCGAAACAATGTTTTGACCAGCCAAAGTGACAGAGTTTGCAGCGTTTGCGACCTGACCAACAACGGGGATAGAGTTAACGTAAGGATTTTCTAAAAGATTTTTTCTCGCTTTATTAAAACCAGACTGACTTTTCTCCTGATCTACTATCTCTTGATTTCTTTTTTGTGCATACCCACTTTTTGGAGCTTCACCAAAACCTAAATACTCATATATTTTTTGAAATTTAGCAACAGACCCTTCATTAACGCCAGTAGATTTAACACTGGTGCCATTGTTGGCATAAATCACTCCACCATTTTGTGCATATGTAACTTTACCATCATTTATATCTTTTAATAACTGAAGATTCGATCCTTTTCTTACAGCTTTTGCATTTACTACATATTCGCCAGGAGTCAACATGGCAGGAACTGTGTCTGTTCCTTTTGGCTCAAATATAGAACCTCCGTTTTGACGGAACACCGGAAACGAAGGAGGAATGTTTTGATTTATAGCAGTTTCACTGATTTTTTTAACAGGTTTTACTTCTGGCGGTTTAACAGCCTCTTGTATAGCCTGTGCTGCTCTTTGTAAACTACTAGCACCATTACTTAATTCAGCGCCAGTACTATCTAAAGGTTTAGCTGCATTTCTAAAAACTTGAGCTATATCTTGTTCTACTTGCTGTTCTGAACCAGTAGAAGGAGGTATAACAGATGAACTTCTTAATTCTTGAGCCTTAGCAATAAGATTGGTAAGAGACTGAGAAGTTGTTCCAATAAGATCAGAAAACTGTTGCTGAAGTGTTTCAGCAGAAGTTATATTTTGATCTCTTAATGCAAGAAGTGCCTGTTCTCTTTCAAGCTGTAACCTAGCAGCTTCGGCAAGAAGTTCTTGTTCTTTAGCAGTAGACCCCGCTTCTTTAGCACCAGCTCCAAACAAACCCCTAGCAATAGGAGCAGCATTCCTACCGACACCAAATGAAGCTAAAAGATTAGCAAAAGTATCACCAATTCCCTGTGTTGTTCTGGCTAATATAGACTCTATTTGAGCATCATCAAAACCAAAAACATCTTTAATCTGTTGCGGATCTCCTAATATAGCAGCAGCTTCTCCCAAACCAATACGACCACCCTGTTGTGCCTTAGCAATACCAATAGTTGGTGCTAGAAAATCTTGAAATAATTTGGCAAATTCTGCTGGAGTTGATGCATCTTGCGCTCTAGAAGCAAATAGTTTTGCTCTTTCCCTTGCTGTTAATCTAGACTCTTGTATCTTTGCCAATTCTCCTTCTACAGCTTCAAGCTGTGTTACATCTTCTGATAATGTTTTTAATGCTGCTGTTGTACCATCTAATTTAGAAGCGTTATCACCAAGAGCCTTAGTCAAAGCATCAAATTGAGCTTGACCAAGTTCAGGGTTTTCCAATTGCTTTTGTAAATTATCTCTTGTTTGTAGTAATCTTTCCCTTCTTCTAGCTAAAGCATCAGCATCAATACCTCCAGCACCAATGCCAGGACCACCAGTACCAGCACGCAATTGTGTATCAATAGCATCTCTTAATCTTTTCTCAGCCTTGGCTCTTTCATCAACAGTTTGATTCAAGAATTGACCAAACCTATCTTCAAAAGACTGTCTCTTAGCATTAATTTCTAAGTCAGTTCTTAATCTTAAATTATTAATTTTCTTAATATTATTAGCGCCTTGCGCAATAGCATTCTGAAAATCATTTACAGCACTTTGTATTTCAGAAAGATTTTCAGCAAATTCTACTGATATCTGATTGAGTTGATCAAAATTACCTTCTTCTAATAATTTCTGTAAGGATACCGCTCCCTTTCCTCCTTCTCCCTGTCTACTCCCACCTACGATACCTTGTAAAGTAGCTTCAAGGTTTTGCTGAACAAATGATGGCAGTTTATCAAATTCTGTTATCGCATTTTTAAATTCATCTAATATTTGTTCGTCTGTAAATTGACCAGCACCACTAATACCTCCAGAAGTTTGCGATGCTAAAGCAGTAACAGTATCTTTCAATGCTCTAGGTAACTCATTTTGCAAGTTTACAATTTTACCAGCACCATCTAATACATCTGTATTTAGAATCTTTCCTAAATTATTTACGGCGTTATTGATTTCATCAGGCAGTCTTCCTGTGACATTTTCAAACACATTAGGAGCTTGTTGTCTCCTTACCGTGAAATCATTACCAAGACTGGCATCAAGATCTGATTGTATATTTCCAAGAAGTGTAGAAAAATCAGAACCAATACCAGCAATACCACCAGACAATAAATTTAACGCAGCACCAAAAGCATCTATTTCCCTAGAAGTTTCTGATAAAATTCTACTAAGCTCAACCTGTTCTTTTTGATAAGCTATTAATTCAGCAACTGCTTCTTCACCAATTGTATTATTTAATTGTTCAACTATTTGTTTAGCATTCTCAGCGGTTATTCCAAGTCTAACTAATTGGTCAGGTGAAAATGCTAGTTCTACTGCATCAGCGATACTAGTTCCTGCTGCTAAAGCTTCACTTGCCGCTCCTAAGAATGCTTTTCTAGCAGCCTCTGGTAATTCAGAAGATATATCATTAATACCTTGAAGTGTTAAAGCTGCTTCTAAATTTCCAAGAACAATTTCAGCATCTTTCGCCTCAACGCCAAGATCTTTTAGTTGATCTTTTACTGCATCTAAAGAATCAATATCGTTAAAATCTAAGGCTTTTAATTGATCTAAAGGTATAGCATTAAATGTTGCTTCAATACCTTTAATATTAGCACTGGCTATTTTATCAATTCGAGGTGCAATACCAGCAAGAATATCACCAAACAAACCACCTCTTTTTTGTGCTGTTGCTGATTTTTCAATACTTTTAACAAGATCGCTAGTACCACGACCAAAAAACTGAGCAGCTTTATCAAAAAGAAAAACACTTTTTTCATAAAGACCAGAAGCAGTACTGAAACTATCAAAAATATTTGTATCTAATCCACCAAGTAATTGACTACTAAATGATGTTTCTCTTGCTTCAATTGTATTTTTAGCTAATCTTTCAAAACTTGAAAACACTTCAGCAGTAGCTTGATTTAATTTACCTAAATTTTCTACACTAGCATTTTTATTAAATTCATCTATTAATTCAGTAGATTTACCCAAAGCATTATTAAATTGGTCAAAAGCCTGAAATTCTAATTGAGCCGATGCTGCATCAAAAAATCCTTTTATACCACCAACAGCAGCACCAGCAATACCTCCTATTAAAGCTCCTAGTGGACCTCCAACACTTCCTAAGCCAGCACCAGTTAAACCTCCAGATACAGCACCGCTTGCTGCTCCAATAGTTTTTGCAGTCTCTAAACCTCCTGGGCCTCTAAAACCCTTTTGCCCCGTTTCAAGTTCTACTTCTCCAAAACCAGTTTTTATTGCCTGTGTTATTGGATCAACCAAAAGCGATGCAACAATAGCAACAAGACCACCTTTGCCACCAATTTTAAAAGCGCTTTTAACTTTAGAACCCAATCTACCCTTTCCTCCAAGGGCTGTATTTTTTCTTAAAAGATCACCTCTACCCCGCAGCGGTCCTCTCCCCTTCTTGCTAAGACGAGGTTCAGTAATTTTTTTTGTTCTTTGTTTTCTAGTTTCCTTAGTTTGTTTTTTAGTTTCAGTACTTTGTTTTTTAAGACCCTTACCTAAATCACTAAGATCTTTTCCAAAAAAACTTAAAGCAGTTTCTAAACCAAAGAATACAGTTATTAATTGATTAGCACTTTCGCCCAAATCAGCGAAGCTGGCAAATAAAGCTAACTGAGTAAGACTTCCTCCAAGACCACCACCTTTACTTCCACCGCCTTGGAATCTTTCAAGACGACCACCTCGTTTCAACCTTTGAACTTGACCTCCAGAATTAAAAGTCTGTAAACCTTCTTGTGTAGAAGATTTTTTAATAACAAAAGACCCAGGCTCAAGACTTGCAGGAACAGTATCACTATTTCCACTACCGGGAACAATAGAAAAATCAGAGTTAGAAATATTTAACCCAGAAGCATCTCCTGTTTTATTTAACCTACTTAAATTAGAAATTCCTATTTGAGAAGCTTTCTTAGCACCGAATACAGCCTCACCGGGAGTTAATATTGCATTGGCATTATTTATCTCGCCGCCTCTATTAGCACTTTGTTGATTTAATTTAAATACTTCTGTTTGAAAATCAACCAAAGTTCCGGGCAAAGAGAAAGATTTGGAAATAGCATTTCTAATATTTTCTGTGCTACTACCTGTATTCTTAAATTCATTTGGCAATGCAAATTTAGTAAAAAGTGCGTCTGCATTTTGAGGTTTTGATCTGAAATCAAAAATGTCATCCGCATCATCTTGAGCGCCAGTCAAAATAGGCTGATTACCTACAGACCTAGTAAATGCCTCAAAGAATTGACCAGTAATAGAACCAACGGCAGATTTACTAACAAGTTGATTAAGGGAGAATTTAGGTGCAGGACCAGAAATACCAGCAGATTCAAAGAAATTTCTAGTAGCATTTTCAAAAATTGGAGGAATACCACCTTCTACCTCATCTTCAAAAGCCTTTTTACCATTAGATTTAAAAGTTCCAATCTGTGCGTTTGGCGCTGAAAGTTGTGCGCCAGATTTTATTCCAAATCTTTTAGTTTTATCTCTAGTGGCAGGACCACCAAATCTTTGAAGCTCTTTTATAATAAGCTTGTTTAGTGTAGACTTTCCTGTTTGGTTACCATCCTTCAAAACACCATTAATTGTTTGTTGCAATTTGGATGGTGGGTTATTTAAGAACGTAACACCAAAAGGAACACCTTGAATCTGCGCTCCTACAATTCTAGCACCACGACCCCTTCCTAGTTTTCCACTTATCGAAGTAAGATTATCTGGATCTCCATCTTGTTTTGGTTGTTTTGGTTGTTTAGGTTGTTTAGGTGCTGACTCTCCACCTCTAAATTCTTTAACTAGAGCTTTTTGTTCGGTGGGTGAAAATTCTCCGAAATCTGCCGCAGAAACTTTATTGCCGAACTTTTTCTTTAAGAAAGAACCAAATTGTTTAGTATTTTGTATAGGTAATTTAGCACCAGCCGCTTGATTAACCTGAAAAATATCGCTTAATGGGTTTCTTCCGGGGTTTCTTACTGCATTTCTTGTAAGACCTCCAAGTTCAAACTTTTGTATAATTCCCCCGCTATTAAGTTTTATTGGAGATATACCTTTTCCTCTGCTCTTTAAACCAAACAGCTTAGAGAACTCAACCCGTTCTGTTTTCCTAACACCATCTTTCTCTAATGTTAGATTTATTTTTCTTCTCTGTCGATTACCTGTTTTTAAAGCGGCTTTTACAATTTCTCCAGTGTCTAAAATATCACCAATTCTAAGTTCGCCTGCCTTGACTTTTCCTCCAACAGCAAGCTTTTGTATAATTCCACCAAGAGCCTTTCTATTTTTAAACAGTTTTGACTCTTTCGCTTCTACAGAAGAAACTCCTTTAACCTTAGCTGCCTGTATAAGATTTTCAGCATTATCATCAAGAAATGTTATTTTATTATAATTATTAGAAAGTTTAGATAATACTTTGGCTTTCTTTGAAGCAGTACTTAATTTTCTTGTTGTCCCAGGTCTTTTCCCAGGTTCTCTATCTTTTGGAAACGCACCACCAACAGCAATAACACTTTTTGTTGCTATTCCATTCTTTGCCATAAAATCAGCAATAGCTTCTCTAATTCCACCTCCACCAAACCTAGCAGTTAAAACATGTATATCATCGCCTTGTGAAGCCCTACGTTTTGCTAAAGAAGCATATCTTGTTGCAGATGCACTTTTAACAAATTTAGGATCGCTAAATTCTTTAAACCCTTTAGCTTCTGTAGTAGCAAGAGTATCGTCAAAATCAAATATATAAGCATTCTTTTTATTAAGCTTAGATTTTTTACCACCTCTTGCAAATTTCTGAACCTGTTTTTTAGGAACAACAAATTCACCACCTTCAAGCTCCGCTATAACACCACCCTGAGCGTGTCCAGGCCCATTTACAAAACCACCCTTTTGGAATCTTGGTATAGATCCACCCAAAGCCCTTCTTCTTCTTCCTAAAGTACCGCCGCCACCAGTAAGGCTAGATCTACTAATAGCTGTTGTTAAAGCTTTTACACTGGAATCTAAAGTTCTTACAGAAGTAGTTAAAGTAGTTGATGAGTTTGTATTTTGATTTACAGAGCTAGTATTAGTATTAACACTATTTGTATTTGCTGTTAAGGCAGTTTGCAAAGGTTTCAGATTAAGCTGACCTCCACCTCCACCCTGACCTGTAATAGCGCCAGATAAGCCCTTGCCTACACCTCCTGCTCCACCACCCTTTTTAATACCTCCAACGAAACCTTGAGCAAATTCTAATGCTGCTCCACCAATTTTAATTGTAGCAAAAGTAGTTAATAAAGGAATAACAGGTCTTAAAGCATCTGCCAAAGTAATAAATGCATTCGCTGTACTAAGAGCAAAAGAAGCTAATCTTTGAAAAGTTGTAGACTGAGAAATATCTTTAATTAACGTTTGAAATCTTGCTTGCAACTGCTGTATTTGAACTGCTAATGTTTGCGTAGCAATAGCAACATCTTTTGTAATACTTTCAGTACCGGCTAAAGCAACTGCTCTAGCTTCTTCGGCCTTAGTAAATTGTTGAATAGCAGGTAAGATTTTTCCAATTTGACGGATACCACCCAATTCTTCTACTACTCTACCCAGAGTAATAGTATCGCCCCTTCTTTGTATATCATTTAGTCCTTCAGCAATTCTTCTAAAACCTTCAAAGAAACCTACAAATTGACCTTGGGCATTTGTAAGTTCAATATTGAAGTTCTTTAAAAATTCAATAGTTCCTTTTCTTTGAATTCTACTAAAGATAGTTCTAAGACCAGTTGCAATAGTATCTGCACTTTCTCTAGTCGTAGATCTTACAGCAGTAAAAATACCAACAAGTTCAGCAAGAGCCTTTTCTGGTTCTGCAATATCTCCAGCAGCAGTAGCAAAAACACCACCAGCACGACGAATAACAGAAATCAAATCTTCAGATTCAACAGCAAATCTTTTAGAAACAGCATTCAAAGAACCAAGAACCGCTTCTGTTCTATCTGCACTAATCTGAAATTGATTTAGAGCAGCGATAACACCCTCTGTGGTATCTTGAATATTACCAAATGTAGGTGCTAAACTAGCTTTACTAATAGCAGTTAAAGACTTTCTTACCTGATCTATTGTCTGACCAGTTTGCGCCAACGTAACAGAAGTTTTTGCTAATTCATTTGAATTTAAACCTAAAGTTGCTGCCAATCCATCAATAGTTGACTCTAAACCTTTGATTTGTTTATCTGTTGCTCCAGTAACTTGAACAATTCTAGATAATTGTCTTTCAAACTCAATTGAGTCTTTAATACCTTCTTTTACTGCTCTGATAAATCCAAATACAGCGCCAGTAGCAATAGTAAAAGCAGAGAATCTACGAATAGCTAGTGCAGCATCCCTACCAAAATTTTCTATTTCTCCCCTAGATTGAGCAACAGACTTAGTAACATTATTAAAAGAATTTGATAGGTTATTGGCATTTCTACCTAAATTACCAGCACTAGTAGAAGCTTGATTTATACCTTTGGAAAGACTAGATATTTGTTTATTAGCGGCTGTAGCATTTGCAGCAACCTGCTTTAATATAGTATTTGTGGTTTTTAACTGTTTATTTAAATTAGACAAATTTGCATTTGCAGCTTTATCTAAATCAATTTTTACGCTTGATGTTATTCCAGATAGCTGTTTTTGTATATTGCTTCTTACGGTCTTTATATTTTTAGGACCGCTTAGAACAACCTGAGCATTTATGTTAAAAGCCATTTTATATTACCTCATAAACAAAAAGCGACCTATCTTGATTAATAATCAAAAGAGATCGCTTACCCAAAATTAACTTCTCCTAAACTGCTTCCTCTTTTTTAGGAGATGTTTTTCTACGCCGTGTCGTTTTTTTTACAGTTTTATTTTCTTCTAATCCAATAGGATTACCATCGTCATCTAGGAATGGAGAAAATTCTACCTTAAAGTTGCCATCATCATCTAATTGTCTACCATTAATATCAACATAAATAAAATCTTTATCATTTACCCATTCAATAAGATTTCCATTTTCATCAATATGTTTACCTTCTTGATCGACCAGCTTGCCCTCTTTATCAACTAATTGATATTTTTCATTTACAAAATTAAATTGTTTTAAAAATTTATTTTCAGGAAGCTTATCGTCAACTTGATCTGTCTCAGAAATCAGATAAAAGAATTCAGAAGCTCCTACCAAAGCAACTAAATCTTCTTGATTTAAAAGATAATCATTTAAACCGTTTTTAAAATATTTTTCTCCACTATCTGAATACACCAAACAGTTAGCAAAAAGATAATTAAATCTCATTGCATCAGCCCTTCCTTCACAAGTATTTGAATCCAAATCTGTTCTAGAAGATAATAATTCCACCATTTCTTCTCGTTTTTGTTTCATTTCCAAAGCTAATTGCTTTGCTTCAGAAAGCTTTATACCACCAGCAGCTAATTTATATTCGCTATCTACTATTTCTACCCTAAGCCTTTGATAATTAGCTTCTCTTTCATCACTCCAAAGCTCTCTTTTACGAAGTTCTTCTTCAAGCTGATCCCTCAGTAAAGAGCCAGCTTCAAGCTCTTGATTAAAGGTTTCCCTTCTAATCTTATTAGCACCTGTTAAAACTTGAATATTAGGTCTTACTACAGCGTACTTAACACCTTCAACTTCAAAATCTCGTCTATCTTTTTTCTTTTCAATCTTAGAACTCATAATTATCCCCTATTATCCTGAACATTAACATTTAAATTAATTAAATTAGTAACATATTTGTTCCAGTGAACATCATATTGATTCAATTCACTTTGAGAAGCTCTTAAATTAGAATGTCCAGAATCTAATATAGAAACTCTCGTTTTTTTCCAAATATTTCTAAACTCTTTTTGCTGGTCTGTTAACTCTGAATAAGCAAGACCATGACCCCACAAAAAACCAAAACTATCTTCAAATTTAGCCAAAGAGCCAATAATGGTTGTATTGAATTTTTTTTCTAAATTATTAGACAATCTTTTTTTTGAAAAATCTTTATATTCTTTATCATTCATAAATTATCCTTTAAATCTATTAGCCATTTGTCTCATGGCTTCATTTCTTAAATCCATCTTCACATCTGCGAATTTTTCTTCTGATACCGCCCCCTGTTTTTCAATTTGATTTCTTCTCTGCTTCAATTTCATTTGAGCATTTAGATCATTTAATTGGTTAACCTTTTTAGCTTCATCTCTGCTAGAACTCATAACGAAAACATCTCCAGCGCCAGAATTTGCTCCTTTTTTATTAAGTAGATCATCGACTTCTTTTTGCTTTCTTTCCAACTCACTCTTTTTCTTTTGAAATGCAAACCATCCATCTAACATCAAATCATCTTCTATAACTTCATCAGAAGGTCTATCTTGACTTTCATATACATTATCATACATCCTAGAATATAAAATCATATTCTTTTGATCTAATGTTAATTCTAAAGAAGATTTAGAAAAGATATTATTTTTGCTTATCAGCCATAATGATCTAAATGGTTCAGATCTAGCTATTTCCCTATATTCCTCAGAAGATATAGCATTCATTTGAATATAAGTTGTAAATTTATTTAAAATAGTTGAATCACTTTGCCAAAAATTATTATAATTATAAACCTTTTGACCATCCAAAGTATGAATACAATTAGCAATTAAAAATTCATCTCTTATAGTTTCAGAAAAATTTTCTAAGGTCATGTAATCAAGTGAATGTTTTGCTAGTAGTAATTTATTGATATTTTTTTGAACAATTGATATTTTTTTTCTAATCTGCTTCTGTTCCTTATTATTATATAAGGATTTATATAAAGCTATTTTTAATTCATCAATAAATTTATTATTATCTTCTAATTTTTTTTCATCAGAAGGAATCCAGATATTCTTTTTTTGCAAAAAATAAGATGCTTGACTTTTATTAATTAATTGGTCAAACTTTGTATTGTATAACATTTCTTGATATACAAATTCAGATAATGCCTTGATTTCATTATCAGGAGGCAATAATTTATAGAGGTTTCCTTCTACTGATTGAAATATTATTCCAGTAGATATTGTATTTATTAATGAAAATTTCTTTTGTTGGTCCATATCCTATTTCCTAAAATAAAAAGGGAAAGGAGACAGCCTCCCTCCCCTCTTAATTTATTTATCTCAAACATCAGTTATTTATTAAGTCAAATAATTACTACGTTTCGACCAAATATCTTGACCTGATGTGTTAAAATCATCGCCAGAATGAAGAACAGTAAAGTCATTGAATGTCTGATAATCATACGTTACTGTAACATTTCCACCACCAGCATCACCTCCACCATAACTGACAGAAGATAATTTATTTTTTTCTCCAAGATAAATTCTAGTACCTTCACAAGTAGCCAATCTAATTTTTTGATCGCTCAAGTTAGATGGTGTTTCACATGCAACGTCTGCATTACAATTGTCTAAAGCATTAACCAAGTCACCAGAAACAGAAATAACATCAATAGAACATGTGACTTCAACAGGGAAAGTAACTGTTCTAGCATAAGGGCTTCTGGAACCTAATTCAAACAAGTCTTCTCTAGAAAAGTCTGTACTAACTGAAACGTTAGAAATATGTGCAACATCTCTATTTAAATGACCTTGTGTTTGAACTCCAGGGATATCATTTGGCAAAATACCATAATCGCCGTCAGCAGCCTGACTAACTGTAGTAGCCCAAATCATATTTTCTCTTTGGTTTACACCACCAGAACCAATAGGAGCATCAGCATTGTCTTGTAAGCTAGGCGCACCAGTTGGACTTCCAGTTGCCCAAGGAGCCTCACACACATCAGCACCAGTTACATATGTACTCCAAACCTTGTTAAATCCAGCAAGACCCATATCTTCTGTAAAATTACCTTCGCTTGGGAAAGTATATGAAACATTAGAAACTGTAAGACCTGACATTTCGCAAGATGTTGAAGGATAACCAGAAACAGCTTCTTGTGTTTCAGGCCAAATACCCAAACTAACAATTGTTTCACCAACCGCTCTTTGAACCAATTGTGGCTTTTCAATGGTAGTACCAGCAGCATTAGTAGCTGTAGCCAAACAATATAAAAGCGGATATCCATCTAAAACTTTATTTAAAGTTATTTCAACATTTGGAATACCTTCAATATTTTCATAAATTGCAAGCTGACCAAGCTCAAAAGCTTGCTCAAGATTGAATGTTGTTGTAATAGCAACGCTTTGAACCCCGTGTGCTTCGCGATACACCGTAGTTCCAGGCTTGCGAAAAGCAACTTGTTGCATCGGGTAATAAATTCTATTATTAGCCATTATTTTATCTCCTAGTTATCTTATCTTTAATAGGTAGGAATTGTATTTTGTTTATTCACCTTAAATTAAATACACCATTTTTAAAAAATCAAGCCATAACTATCTCAAAAGTGGCCCTAACTGTTGCTCTATGCAACCTACTATTAGGGCTTTCCATTTCAGTTACAGCCATATTAAAAAATCTAGCCATTTTATACCTATAATTATCAACTAAATAAGGATACATCAATGGGTTAGATACTCTCATGCCTCTATGATCTAAAGGATATCCAGTAACACTAGCGACTTGATTATTATCATAAAGCCATATAGTTCTATCCTTTTCTAAAGAAATTACATCAACTAATTGATTTCTCCACCATCTTGACTCAGATAGTATATGAAACAATACGTCAGTATATACAAAATTACTTACAGTACCCAATTCATAAGGTCTAAACGATCTTCTAGAAGTTGCTTCTAAAACAACCGCTGGAAGCTGAACTCTATTATTAGATAATATCTGCCAATTTCCAGAACCAACATCATATAATGTAGAATCGTCTACTCTATAAGAGCCATATTGAATTTCATCCCACCAAGGAGCTTGATCTGCTATATAAGTCTGAACATTTCGATATGAATATTCTAATTGAACATTACTATTTACTGGTATTGCAGAATCGAAAACAACCCTTCCTAATGGATAATTATAATGATGCCCGTATGTAGCATCTCCGGTCCCATAGAAACTACCATTAATATTTACACCAGAGATATTTGTTGGCTGAGTGTCATAATAAACGCCAGTTTCCCAAATCCAGTCTTTTCTAGCACTTTCCCAAACCTGACCATCTGCATATGAAGGATCATCAACTAGTCTAAGTTTATCAAAAGTTCCGCCAAAAGCACCAGAAGTTGGAATATCGACATTTGAAAATGAACCAACACCCAATAAACCCCAATCTAAATAGGTTTTTAAATTAGTCTCAATTTGAGATGTTAATAAGGTAGTACCTATATTAGTAACATGCTTATTAAGTCTTTTATTAAATCCACAAACAGCCATTATTTAAAACCTTTGGTAATCTCTTGTCTTACAGTAATATCTATATCATCCTGTATAGAAGATAATGAACGGGTAACAAAATTGTCAGTGGCCGTTCCAGCAAATTCTACTGGAACTGACCAACCTCCAATTTTTTTTACCATTATACCTCTACCAGTTCTACCTCTTGACCCTGGTTCAAAATCGTATTCAGTAACTATTATTGAAGTGCCTTCAAGAAGCAACCAACGTAGCCATTCAATAACGCCACCTCCACGTTTAGAAGAATAAACATAAGAAGCTTCTGGTAATGTTAAAACATCAGAATAATCTGAGTTTATTATCTTTATAACAATATTTCCCAATCCTCTATTCTTTTTGTATTCAACTTTTACGCTTTCTACAAATTTATTTATTACAGCGTCAATAGAACCCGAAGAAACAATTCCAAGCTCACCTTTTAAATCTCCACTTTTAATAGAGCTATATTCTGGTGAAGATTCTATTAAACGCTTAACAATAATCTTTAATCTTTTTTCTATATTAGAAACTACATTATTAATATTTTTCAATATAATATTTGTTATTTCTTTTTTAATATTTTTATCAAATTCTGAAGCAAAATTTGGTAATTCAATTTTAGCCTGTATACTCATTACCCTGACCTTTTCCAAATACATTCAACAAATGTAGTATTTCCTAAACCGCATGGTTTTGGCATAGAGGCTCTTTCAAATCTATGTCTTGTGTATCCTTCTATATCATTTGCTACAATTATTTCTTTTGCCCTAATTAATTTAGGGGTATTTGTTGCAAAAGTAATAGTTTGAATCATATCATCAGTACCGTCATTTACAGTACCAAAATTAACAAATTCTTTTATATTCCAAATTATCATTAAATTTATATCTTCTGAAGTTTCAACTGGTTTTTTACCATTTCCATTACACATTGGACATATACTTCCAAAAGGAAATGGAACAGGACCACCATCTTGAAATCTATTAGAAGATTTTTGCCCAATAGGATCATAAACACAATTTACACAATCTTCATACTTGGTAACACCATAGTATAAGGTACATGGAAGTGTGCAAGAATCGTCATATAACAATGCAGAAATAGCATTATTAAATAAATTCTTAAAATCGCTATTTATTATTCCTGAAAAAGCATTCATATTTAACAACTTCCACAAACATCGCCACAACCAGTAAATCTAATATCATATTTATCGTTTATAGTACCAGTTGTTGGTAAATTTGTGACGTAAGTATCAATTGTATAGTTAGATGTAATACCAGAAGCAGCAGAAGCGCCCCTTGGTGAATTTACAACGATAGTACCTTCTTTGTGTTCAGTACCTGCGCCTTTAGGCTGGTATATAATAGTCATTTATTTTAACTCCAAAATTTTAAAACCAATAAACATCTTGTGGGCCTTGTCGATCAGATCCGCCAGTATCACCCCTGGGGGGATAGAAATCATTAGAAACAAATGGACTCATAACAGCCCTGATGATTTTTCTTCCTTCATAACTAAAGTTATATTCATTTTTCAAATCTTCATAAGTTTTACACGGGCCTTCTGTTAAAAGATCTTTTAAGTACTGACCATAACTACCTGTCTGTAATACAGCAGGACCACATCTAGCAGTAACCCCCTGTAATAATGCAGCATTTCTAAAATTACCTTCATCAGCAACACATGCAGCCCGTAAAACCATAAAGTTAATAAATTCTGTTCCGTCATCTTGATTAATAGGATCAGGAGAAATTGTATTTTGCTCAACATCTACTACATAATTACTATTAAAATTTATATCAATAGGAAGAAAATAAGCAGAAGTTATTAATAACTGCTCAAGCCTTGAGTTTGAATATTTTGTTTCACCGCATCCTACATCATTCAACATAGTGCGTAACATAATCAAACTAGTATTTTGCCAACTTGCCATGTTTTTACCTGTCTGTTACTTTTAAAATACCGTCACCTTCTAATATTTGACCATCAGAAGTAGTTACTAAAATTTCTATTCTATACTTTAAACCGGAAGTTCCTTGCTGAATCCATACTTGAACTCGGCTATCTGTTGCAAACCCATCAACAATAGCAGGAACAGTTATAAGTAAATCTGAAGTATCTCCATTAATTGTTTCAGAATTAATTGAATTAATAGTTGAGATAGTTTCACTTGAGCCTAGCAAGCTCGAAAACTCCATAGCAAACCTTCTCTTTTCAGCAGGCTGCTTGCAAAGTTCTTGACTAGCGGTAACACTCATTTAAATACTCCAAATTAATTTAAATTATTTATCTTTTCTAACCCAAAGTACACCAAAATTTTCAATATTCCAAATAATTTGTCTTTCGCTCATCCCCCATAATATACCCCTCTTATTCAAGCTCCAAATAGAGTCACCATCAATATCTCTAAATACTTCAACAGGTATATCATTATTAGATATTATTTGTGATATAACTTCAATAGGTATGTTTTTATCAGTTGTTATTAAAACTACATCTGATTGTATTTCTACAGGAATATTATTTGCCTCTAATATAGAAGCAATATTTTCAATAGGTATTTCTGGCGAAATTACTACAGACGCAAAAGAAATATTTTCTATAGGTATCTTGTAATCAAGTAAAACAGACGCAATAGAATCAACTCTTAACCCACCAATAAAATTTTTTTCAACTGTTAAAGGAGTAGGCATTATGTAGTACCTCCTGCTATTTGCAACTGATAAAAACTATCTTGTGCAGAATCGCCTGCATTTAGATCAAATTTTAACCAAACTCCTTGAGCATCCAAAGGAGATATATTAGTATTTGAAACACCACTAATACCGCTACCATAAGAAGTTACGCCTGTTGGGGCGGTTAGCCTATTAGCAACTGACTCATTATAATTTTGACCTTTTTCCAATCCAAATTGAATTTTTGAATATAAACCAGACGAAATTTCTTGAACTGTAGCATCAAGTAGAGCATTGGTTGTGTTATTATTCTTAATAAATACCTTCTCATATAATACTTTATCTGCACCACCATTAGGATTAGCAGTTGCATTATAAAATGGTCTTGTAAATCCACTTTCATTCTGATATATTGAACCTAAAAATATATTTCCACTTATAGATATATTTCCACTAGATATATTGTCTACAGAACAAGATATTATTCTTTCAAAATTTTGAGTTCCCGCAACAGGGGAAGTACCATTTAATTGAAACGTATCATTAGTAATAATACCAACAACGTCTCTACCTACTACGGTTATATTACCAGTATCTAATGCACTACTACTGAATGCAGTTATTACACCAGTATTAGTAACATCTTCAAAAACTACTCTAATACCACTATTTATTGAACCTCCAGCAACCGAAGAATCATCTAGAGGCATATTTTGACTTGAATAAATAACAATATCTGACGGTACTATACTCATATTTTTACCCTTAACATTTTATATCCCATATTGAATTTCTAGCATTAAGAATCCAATCAAAAGTTTTTATATTTGGATTTATTTCTCCTTGAGTATCTATAGGAATTTTCCTATTAAACACTATTAACAGTGTTCCTATAAGTTCAATAGTAGATATCGGATCGCTTGATATAGGTTGAAATCCAAGCATTTTATACCTCTAATTAAAAATCAAGGAAAAAAGCAACTAACGCATTTGATATATTACTTAAAGTTGTTGTAAATTGGTGAGCGCCAATATCCCAATTAACATCTATTGAATTTCTATCAAATCCATCTATATCTATATTTACACCATCTGGAGTTGTTCCCAGGTCTATGCCCGCCCCGATAGCATCTGAACCAGCTTTGAGATGGAGATCCTCGGAACCAGAGACAATGGAAACAAATTGATCTGCGGTAACAGCGTTTGTTATAGAGCCGGTCCCGGTAGCAGAAGTGTCAGAGGAAAGGTTGTTTGAAATTGTTCCAGTCGTACTAAGGTTAAAACATTGAACTGTACCACTACTAGTTCCACCAACATCAACAGCAATATTATTTCTACAAGGAGCGTCTCTGTCGCCGCCACCAACCTGTATGCCTACAGAAGTACCATCTCCATTGTCTTTTACAATGTTATAAACAGTATTATTGTAAACAAATCCGCCGGTAACACCGCTAGAAAGCGTAAAACTTATGCCAGTACAACTAAAATCACTACCGGGATTTACCGAACTCTCATAAATGTCGTATATAATATTATTATGAATATTTCCTGGGCGTTGGTTGCCACCGATCCCGGTCGCGCGTTTTGCAGAATGTACTATAAGATTTGATGCTGTATAGTTATCACTACCCCCCAGACAGTTAACCCTAACTAAATTTGTTGAATTTCCATCTAATTCTAACCATTTAAGACTTCTGCCTGGGGACGATAAATATAAAGTTCTGGTTGTTGTCGCTATGAGTCTAGCTCCAGTTCCAGCAGTTCCGTCATGTCTTTCTCCTGCGGCGACCGTTATGGTGCCAGAATTTAATCCAACAGTAACGCCACCGTCTATTGTTACGGATTCATCAAAAGTGCTATCATTATAACACTCGCCCACGGCATCGTCACCGCTTTGGTAAATCGTGGCAACGTCTAAGTCTGCCTCCCAAAGAGTCATCGTAGAGTAATCGCGGGCGGTAGTTCCGATGGTTTTTGTGACGGTGGCGGCAGCTTGGTCTGCGCCTATATCCCACACTCTGTTTGCGGCATCGCGGTCGAAACCGTCTATATCGTACTGAACTCCGTTAGGAGTTGTTCCTAAATCTGTTCCCGCGCCGATAGCATCTGAACCTGCTTTGAGGTGGAGATCTTCTGAGCCGCTAACGATGGAAACGAACTGGTCGGATGTCACAACATTTCGTAATCCTGTTTCTGGAGATGTTGCGTCCGACGACATATTGGTAGCAGAGTCTGTGTTTGTCAAGCTAGTGGTTTCGTAATCTTTTGCTGCTCCTGTGCCACTATTTGTAGTATCTGTCGATAAATTGTTTTTAAAAGATAAATCTGAATCATCGCTCGTATTTCCAATTCCGTGACAGTCTCCAGTGCCTTGCGTTTTCCCAATTGCATGAACAGTATTGTTTGCGATGAAACTGCCTGGACCCACTCCAATACTGCGAATACCATTCATTTGAGTCGCGTTGTTAGCTGTATGATTGCAAGCATAGACAATATTATTTGTAACACTGAGTAGAAGTGTGTTTGCATTGGCAAGGCTAATTACTGCCGGTTCACTAGTAGTTGCGCTATCAATATTGTGACAAATATTGTTTCTAATGTATGCTTCCGTACCTGCGGTCGTTGAAATTGTTGCAATAGCACCAAAAGTTGTCCCAGTCCTTTGATATTCCAACCATTCAAGAGTTCTGTTTACTCCATTAAGATTAATTCTAATATTGTAATATGGACTTCCTCCAGAGGTCTTAAAAAGCAAAGCTCCAGTACCTGCGGTTCCGTCATGTCGTTCGCCTGATGCAACGGTAAGATTTGTTGACGTTAATCCTACCGTGACACCACCATCAATATCGAACTGTTCATCAAATGTGCTATCATTATAGCACTCCCCAACCGCATCATCACCGCTTTGATAAACTGTGGCATCATCTAAGTCTGCCTCCCAAAGAGTCATCGTAGAATAGTCGCGGGCGGTAGTTCCGATAGTTTTTGTGACGGTGCCAGCAGCTTGGTCTGCGCCTATATCCCACGTTGTTCCGCGAGCATCGCGATCAACGCCGTCTATATCGTACTGAACTCCTGCGGGTGAAGTTCCCAAGTCTGTGCCTGCTCCGATAGCATCTGAACCCACTTTGAGGTGGAGATCTTCTGAGCCGCTAACGGTGGAGACGAATTGATTGGTAGAGGTTTTATTAATAAGCGAGTTACTTCCTAAATCGTCAGCAGTATCGTCAGAGGAAAGATTGTAATCACTAGTACTATTAACGCCTAAGTTAAAATCACTTGCCGTTGAAGAACCATCAGTAACATATGTATCAACTGCAATACAATTTTTAATTGAGTCTGCTGCCTCATCATCACCCACACTGATAGCTCTAGCATCATTACCAGCGGCATTTCTAGCGTTTCCACAATTATAAACAGTTGTATTAAATACTTTTATGTTTCTGTTACTAGCAGTACCAACACAAGAATAAGTACCATTGGATACATTAGACCCCCTTTTAAGGTCGTATATTATTGTATTATGTACCGTCAGAGAACCATTTCCCGATACTCCGCGATTCTGGGAACTTCCGCTACTTGCAGAATTATGAAAAATTAAATTAGAGCCTGTTATATAATCTGTGTTGGCACTATTTCCAGCATAAAATACATATCCGACTCCAGATCCATTTAAATTAAGTTCTAACCATTTAACATACACTGGGATAGTGAGGGAAACTACGATGTTTCTTCCACTACTAGCTAAAATTCTTACTCCAGAACCCGCTGTTCCATCGTGTTTTTCTCCGTTTGCTACGGTTAGTTCTATACTATTAAGCCCAACAGTGGTCCCACCGTTAATATTCACCGATTCATCAAACGTACTATCATTATAACACTCGCCCACGGCATCATCGCCAGAAACATACACCAAAGTGTTGTCTAGGTCTGCTTCCCATGCAGTCATTGTAGAATAATCTCTACTGGAAGTTCCAATAGTTTTGGTTATTGTTGACATTAGGCTAGCCTTTTGCCGGGGCGGTTGTCGCGATTATTATAATAAAAACAGAATCAACTAAAGCTCTTATTCAGGACGAACATAATCTACATGACTTTGATAAACAATTACATTTTTACCAAATAGTTCTTCTGCTCTTGACCCAGTGTAAGATGCCATAGTTTCAAGGTCTGTTTTATCTGCCGCTTCCAATACTGCGCCAGCAACAAGAGCATCCAACATAGCAACTCTATCAGGAAGGTTTAAATCTAGCATGGTATTGTCTCTACTAACCATAAGGTCAGCACCAATAGCAATAGATTGCAGTGCTTGGTTTGCCCCATCAGCCGCAGCAGCACGAATTTTTGCAATTCTACTATTCTGCGATGCCCAAGCAAGAAGCTCTGCCGAGGTCAAAGCAACAGTAAAGGTTCTTTGTTTTGCGTTAATTGTTTCAACAATTTCGCTATTGTTTAGGTTTGTGTAAAGACCAGCAGGATCAGTTTCGATCTCTGTTTTAAGTTGGTCAAGAATTACAAAAGGGGTATTCATATTATCCTCCATTAATATTTCGTCTAATTCAAAAAGGTATAAATCTCTAATATCTACAGGTAAAATTCGATCTGGTATCATACTTTTTATAGTTTGATCTATAGGTAAGTTATGATAATCAACTCTACTACTTCTTTTAGCAATAGAAACTGCTTCTAAAAAGTTTTCATCATTTAGTAAGGTTAATTGTGCTGGTTGCTCAATAAA
>Ga0181568_10001470_pt1 | contig 21756 bp, 21 predicted proteins | sample 101ome_20_FD_133758 | JGI IMG/M metagenome (GOLD analysis project Ga0181568, IMG submission 133758) | Coastal salt marsh microbial communities from the Groves Creek Marsh, Skidaway Island, Georgia - 101404AT metaG (megahit assembly) | ecosystem: Environmental > Aquatic > Marine > Intertidal...
CTTTGTTTTATATCCGCTGCGCGACATCGCCCCGGGCTGGCGGCACCCGATAAGCGGGGCGGGGGTGAGCGAGCTTATTAAGGGTCTGTCGGCGTCGGAACGGCGCGGGGTTGTGAGACTTTAATCGCACCATTTGGCGCGTTTGCCTTTGGTCGCTTTGGCCAGCCCCTTATCAATCAGTTGCTTTTTTAAATGCGGCGCGCGCACCAACAAGCGGCCATATTTGTCATATGCGCCGCTTGCCTGCAGTTCCACATCGCCTTGCAAATAGGCCAGCGTGACGTGCTTAGCACTGCTATCGCGTCAAACACTTAATTCCCCTTCCAATATAACAATTTACTTGCGATAATGCGTTATGCGGCCTAAATACAGTCGCATAACCAGACATTAGGAGTGCCGCATGGCTCGTGTGACCGTAGAAGACTGCGTAGACAAGGTAACAAACCGCTTTGAGCTGGTGCTTTTGGCATCGCACCGCGCGCGCGGCATGTCGGCCGGTGCCGAATTGCTGGTCGAGCGCGACAATGACAAAAACCCCGTCGTGGCGCTGCGCGAAATTGCCGATAAAAAGCTGGTGCCCGCCGATATTCGCGAGGATCTGGTCGGCTCTTTGCAAAAACAGGTTGATGTTGACGAACCTGATGAAGAAATTATCGCCGCGCCGCTGGCCGCACCTGCGCCGGAAGGCGAAGGCGTCGAAGCCGCCGCCGGAAATGCGGAAATGGTGGAAATGACCGAAGACGATATTCTCGCCGCGCTGCAGTCGCTGGAAAACGCCGGACCGAAAGACCGGGGTGATGGTCGCGACGACTAGGCCGACACATATCCCGTCCGCCCCAAGCGCAGGGGGGCTTTTGCCATGATGCGCCAATATGAACTTGTAGATCGCGTCATCTCCTATGAGCCGCGCGCCAATGAGGAGCTTTTGAATCGCGCCTATGTGTATGCCACGCAAAAGCATGGCGACCAGAAACGCGCCTCGGGCGACCCGTATTATTCGCATCCGGTGGAAGTGGCTGGCATTCTTACCGATTTGCGCCTCGACACGGCCAGCATCGCCACCGCGCTTTTGCACGACACGATTGAAGACACGGACGCGACCTTTGGCGAGATTGAGAAAATCTTTGGCCGCGAAATTGCCGATATGGTCAATGGCGTGACCAAAATGTCATTGCTCGAATTGTCTTCCGCCGATATGGCGCAGGCCGAAAACTTCCGTAAGCTGCTGCTGGCCACGGCCAGTGATGTGCGCATTCTTTTGGTCAAGCTGGCCGACCGGCTGCACAATATGCGCACGCTGCATTTCATTTCCTCCGACAAAAAGCGCAAACGCATCGCGCAAGAAACGCTGGATATTTATGCGCCTTTGGCCGGTCGCGTCGGCATGCAAAACTTCCGCGACGAGCTGGAAGACCTCGCCTTTGCCGAAGTCAATAAAGAGGGGCGCGACCTGATTGTCGAGCGGCTCGACGAATTGAAGCAAGATAGCGGCGATATGCTGGAAGCCATCGCCTATGAGTTTTCCGCGCTGTTGGGCGAGAACGGCATCAAAGCCCATGTGCATGGGCGGCAAAAGCGGCCGTTTTCGATTTGGCGCAAAATGCAAAACAAGTCGATTTCGCTGGAGCAGCTGTCTGACGTGTTCGGCTATCGCGTTGTCGTGGCCGATGAGGTCGCCTGCTATCAGGCGCTCGGCGTGCTGCATCGCAATTTCCGCTATGTGCCCGGGCGCTATAAGGATTACATCTCAACGCCCAAGCTGAACGGCTATCAATCATTGCACACCACGGTTATCGGCCCCAATCAGCAGCGTGTGGAGGTGCAAATTCGCACCGAGCATATGCACGATATTGCCGAACGCGGCGTGGCCGCGCATTGGACCTATAAGGACAGCACGGAAGACTATCCCGACACGGCCAAAATCGAGCCGTTTGCTTGGCTGCAAGATATGGTCGGGCAGTTGAAAAACGGCGGCTCGGCGGAAGAGTTTTTGGAAAACACCAAGCTCGAATTGTTCAATGACCAAGTGTTCTGCTTCACCCCGAAAGGGCGTTTGATTGCCATGCCGCGCGGCGCAACAGCGCTGGATTTCGCCTATGCCGTGCATACCGAGATTGGCAATAGCTGTATCGGCGTGCGCATTAACGGCCTCAAATTGCCGTTCCGCACTTTGCTGAAAAACGGCGATGAGATTGAAATCATTCGCGGCGATGAGCAATTGCCGAGCGAAAATTGGCTCAATCATGTGCATACGGGCAAGGCGCGCGCCGCCATTCGCCATGCTTTGCGCGAGCGCGAAGCGGCTGACTTCATCAAGCTGGGCGCGCAGATGATTGATAATCTGTTCGCCGCAGAGGCGGTCGAAAGCTCGGTCAGCGTGCTTGACCGCGCGCTCGGTGTCTTGTCTTTCAACAGCATAGACGCGCTTTATGAGGCGGTCGGGCGCGGCACGATTTCTGCTGCCGATGTGCTGCTGGCCACCATGCCGAAAAAGGCTTTGCGTAAGCGCGACCGCTTTGCCGGTGCCATGCGCAATCTTATTGGTCGGCCCGATAAGTCAGGCCAGCAAGGCGCTGCCATGATACCGGTTAATGGTGCGCTGTATGGCACGGTTGTTAATGTGGCGGAAAACTTTTTCCCACTGCCCGGCGATGACATTGTCGGCATTGTGACACCGGGGCAGGGCGTGGTTGTCTATCCGTCCAATGCGCGCGAATTGGCAGCCTTTGAAGACAGCCGCGAGCGCTGGGTGCCGATGAAATGGGAAAAAGAAAGCACCCAATTATTCGCCAGCCGCGTGCATCTGACAGCGGTCAATCGCACCGGCTCGCTCAGCGTCATCACCCAGACCATTGCAGATTTTGATGCCAATATTACGAATCTGTCGTTAATTCATCTCAATGAAGATTTCTGCGACCTGACGGTGGATGTGCAAGTGCGCGACAAAGAACATATGGAACAGCTGGTTAATGCGCTGAAAGGCAGCCGCGTTATCAGCGAGGCCAAGCGGGTCATTTTTGGTGGGGCGACCGAGAATTAATATGACACCAGACCAAGTGCTCGATGAATTCCGTGATGCGGAGGCCCTGCTTGAAGGGCATTTTATTTTGTCTTCCGGTTTGCACAGTCGCACCTATTTGCAATGCGCGCGGGTGCTGATGGACACAAGGCGCGCTGCGCGCCTCGCTGAGGCGCTGGCCGCAAAAATCACGGATAATGCCGGCGGGGCGATTGATTGCGTGGTCGCACCGGCAATGGGCGGGTTGATTATCGGCCATGAAGTGGCGCGCGCGCTCAATGTCGACTCCATGTTTCTCGAACGCGTAGATGGCGAGTTTACCTTGCGGCGCGGCTTTCACCTGTCTGAAAACGCCAATGTGGTGATGATTGAAGATATCGTCACGACCGGCCTGTCATCGCGCGAGGCGATTGCCGCAATAGGCGCGCATGGCGGCCATGTCGTCAGTGCCGGCTGCCTGATTGACCGCTCCGGCGGCACGGCAGATATCGGTGTGACACTGGCCAGCCTCGCAAGCATTTCGGTTGAAACCTTTAGCGCGGATAATGTGCCCGCCGATTTGGCAGATGTTCCGGCAATCAAGCCGGGAAGTCGCGGCCTCAAATAGGCGCGTCTCATGTTCAAGCGTCGCAATCCACAAACATTTTTCGAACGGCTGCGCCAGTTTTTCTGGCCGCGTGAAGGTTGGGGGCGGGCGACCAAATATCTTTGGCAGCGCACCATCAGGCTTTCCGGCACACCGCATTCCATTGCTTTGGGTTTGGCAATCGGTGCTTTTGCCTCAGCCAATCCTATTTTGGGCACGCATATTATTTGGTGCGCCATCATTATTTATTTTATCGGCGGTAATTTTATCGCTGCCGTGCTCGGCACATGGGTCGGCAATCCGGCCAGCTTTCCCTTTATTTGGCTGGCCACTTTTAACACCGGCAATTTTTTACTCGGACGCAATGCAGATGACAGGGAGTTGCTGCAATTATCCATTGAGCTTCTTCTCGATGCGCCAATGGGAACATTGCTCCCGGTTATCGGCCCGATGATGATCGGTTGGATTCCCGTTGGTCTGATTATAGGGCTGATGGTTTATTATCCCAGTCTTTGGTCTATCGCTGCCTATCAAAAACAACGGCAAGAGCGGCTTGATAGAAAACGCAGTGCAGCCGCAGAAAATGATGCTAAATAGGGCTGATGGCAGAGAGTGATAAATTGAGACTGGGCGTCAATATTGACCATGTGGCGACCATTCGTAATGCACGCGGCGGCGGTTTGCCCGACCCTGTGCGTGCCGCTGAGCTCGCCGCACGCGCCGGTGCCGATGGCATTACCGCGCATTTACGCGAAGACCGCCGTCATATTGGCGATGATGATATTGCCCGACTGGCCGGTGGTATCGGTTTGCCGCTCAATCTTGAAATGGCGGCGACGGAAGAAATGTTGCAAATCGCGCTGCGCCACAAGCCCAATGCATGCTGTATTGTGCCGGAGAAACGCCAAGAAGTGACGACAGAAGGTGGGCTTGATGTGGTCGCCAATGACAATAAATTGCCGAGCATTATCGACCCGCTGAAAAAAGTCGGTATTCGCGTATCGCTTTTTATTGATGCCGATGAAGCGCAAATCCGCGCCTCGGCCAAGCTGGGAGCCGATATTGTCGAATTGCACACCGGCACTTATTGCCATGCCCACCATGACGGCGATAGCGCGGCTTTTAATGGAGAGCTGGAAAAGTTGACCGCAGGGGCTGTGCTGGCCGATGAATTGGGGCTGGAAGTGCATGCCGGACACGGGCTGTGCTTTGAAACGGTCAAGCCGATAGCGGCCATTCCGCAAGTGGTGGAATTGAATATCGGGCATTTTCTTATCGGCGAGGCGATTTTCGTCGGCCTTGATGAAGCCATTGCTGAGATGAGCCGCCTGATGACTGAGGCGCGCGGCGGTGCGATTTCATGATTTTAGGCATTGGCAATGACATTATCGATATTCGCCGCATCGAGCAGTCGCTTGAGCGGTTTGGCGACCGTTTTGTGCAGCGCCTGTTTACCGATACCGAACAAAAGCGTTCCGAGCGCCGCAAGCTGCGCGCCGCTTCCTATGCCAAACGATTTGCCGCCAAAGAAGCGTGTTCGAAGGCACTTGGCACAGGTTTGCGGCAAGGCGTATTTTGGCGCGATATGGGGGTCACCAATTTGCCCTCGGGCAAGCCGACCATGAAGTTGACCAATGGTGCGTTGGCACGATTGGAGAAAATCACACCGGCGGGCATGCGCGCGCAAATCGACCTGACCATTACTGATGATTTTCCGACCGCCCAAGCGATTGTGATTATTTCCGCCGTGCCGCAAGGGAACGAAAGCTAAATGTCTGAAGAGGCAACAAAGCAAACAAGCGCCCCTGAAAAGCAGGGCGATACTTGGCAGGATAATCTGCGCATCTTCGCAATCGCGGCCCTGATTGCCATTGTCATTCGCTCGTTTTTCTTCCAGCCATTCAATATCCCCTCCAGCTCGATGAAGCCGACTTTGCTGATTGGCGATTTTCTATTCGTCAGCAAGTTTAGCTATGGCTATTCCAAGCACAGCTTTCCGTTCAGCCCCCCTTTATTTAGCGGCCGCACCTCTGAGCGCGGGCCCGAGCGCGGTGATGTCGTGGTCTTCAAATTACCGTCAGACGGGCGCACCGATTTCATCAAACGCGTCATCGGCCTGCCGGGCGATAAAATTCAAATGAAAAACGGTGTTGTCTGGCTCAATGGCGCGCCATTAAAGCGAGAGCGCTTGTCGGATTTTGAAGATTTGCGCCGCAATGCACCACCGATTGAAATTCGTCGCTTCCGCGAGACGCTGCCCAATGGTCGCTCTTATGTGACGCTTGACCAAGCTGACAGCAGTCCGGCTGACAATACCGGCGTGTATGAAGTGCCGGAGGGGCATTATTTCATGATGGGCGATAATCGCGATAATTCGACGGATAGCCGCTTTGTTCGCTATGTCGGTTTTGTGCCGCATGAGAATTTGGTCGGGCCGGCGCAAATATTGTTTTTCTCTTTTGATGACCGCACGCGGATTTGGGAAATTTGGCGCTGGCCGATTTCCATTCGCCTGTCACGTCTTTTCAATTTGGTGTATTAATGGCTTCGTTGGATGCGCTGCAGGAAACGCTCGGCCATTCTTTCGCCGATGTAAAGCTGCTGCAGCGCGCATTGCGCCATGCCAGCCTCAATGTTGACGATGATAATGAGGCATTGGAATTTATCGGTGACCGCGTGCTTGGTCTGGCAATTTCACAAATTCTGATGGCACGTTATGCGGCCGAGCCCGAAGGCGCGCTATCGCGCCGCCTCAGTCAATTGGTCAGTGGAAAAAGCTGCGCCAAGATTGCCAAGCTTTGGGATTTGGGCGCCCATTTGAAAACCGATAGCGGTATTCAAAACCGCCAGAAAATACCCAATGCGGTGCTTGCCGATGGCTGCGAGGCAGTTTTGGGCGCGGTATTTCTCGATGCCGGATTTGATGTGGCACAAAAACTGGTGGCCACTCATTGGGCAGATTTATTGGAGGCACAGGGTGATGTGCCGATTGACGCCAAAACCGCCTTGCAGGAATTGATTGCCAAACACGGCCATGATTTCCCGACCTATGAGATTGTTGAACAATCCGGCGCGGCCCATGCGCCGCATTTCTCTGTTGAAGTAAAGTCGGCGCTTGGCACGGCGCAGGGCGAGGGCCATTCGCGTAAGGCGGCAGAACAGAACGCGGCCAATACATTGCTGGTTCTATTGCAAGAGGGGCAGGCCAATGAGTAAAAAATGCGGATTTGTCGCCATTATCGGCCCACCCAATGCCGGTAAATCAACCCTTTCAAACGCTTTGGTCGGACAGAAAGTCGCCATTGTCACGCAAAAGGCGCAGACCACGCGCATGCGGTTGCGCGCTGTCGTCATGCACCAAGAAGCGCAGATTATTCTGGTCGACACGCCCGGTATTTTTGCCGCCAAGCAAAGGTTTGACCGCGCTATGGTCAATGAAGCTTGGATGGGTGTGGAAGACGCAGATGAAGTGCTGGTGGTGCTCGATGCAGCGCGCGCCGATACGCCGGAAATTGACCTGATGCTGGAAGGGTTGGCCGAAAGCAAAAAACAAGCTTCGCTGGTCATCAATAAAATCGACACGGTGCGCAATGACAGCTTGCTTGCGCTCGTCGCGAAACTGAATGAGCGGGTGACCTTTAAGGATACATTCCTTATCTCAGCACTGTCGGGTGACGGGCTGGAGCGCCTGAAAGATACATTGGCCGATAGCATGCCGGAAGGGCCATGGCTTTACCCTGAAGACCAAGCGGCTGATATTCCCTCACTTCTTTTGGCTTCTGAGGTGATGCGCGAGAAATTGTTTTTGCGGCTGCATCAAGAGCTGCCCTATGCGCTGACCGTCGAAACGGAAAAATGGGAAAACAAAAAAGACGGCTCAGTGCGCATTGAACAAATCATCTATGTGCAGCGAGACGGGCAAAAAGCCATTGTGCTGGGCAAGAGTGGCCAAACGATGAAGGAAATCGGGGCGCAGGCGCGCGCCGAACTGGAAGAGATGTTCGAGCGGCGCGTGCATTTATTTACTTTTGTGAAAGTGCGGAAAAATTGGATGGAAGATCCGGAGCGCTATCGCATGCTCGGTCTCGATTATAAGGTTTAGCCATGCAGTGGGAGGCCGAAGCTCTGGTTCTGGCGGCGCGACCCCACGGTGAAAGCAGCGCCATTGTCGATGTGTTTTCGCGCGAGCATGGGCGCTTTGCGGGTCTTGTGCGCGGCGGCAATAGCCGCCGCCTGCGGCCGATTTTGCAGCCCGGCAATATGGTGGTGGCGACATGGCGCGCGCGGCTTTCAGAACATTTGGGCACAATGACGGTTGATGCCGGTCGCGCCCATGCTGCCGAGGCGATGGCTGATGCCAAAGCATTGGCCGGATTGAGCGCCCTGTGCGCGCTCATGCAAATTACGCCGGAGCGGCAAGCCTATCCGCGCCTTTATGACACGCTGATCTTGGTGCTCGGCGCGATGGATGACGAGGCCTTGTGGCCGGTTTTGTTGGCGCGTTATGAAATGGCACTATTGGAGGAAATCGGCTTTGGGCTGGATTTATCGTGCTGCGCTGCCACCGGCGTTGTCGATGAATTGGAATATGTCTCACCGCGCTCGGGTCGTGCCGTAAGTCGCGCTGCCGCGCAGCCCTATCTCGATAAAATGTTCGTCTTGCCGCAATTTTTGCTCGACCCGTCAGCCGATGCCAGCGATGACGATGTGCAAAAGGCGATGGAACTGACCGGCCATTTTCTTGAGCGCCGCGTTTATCTGCCCAATGGCATGAAAATGCCGCCGGCGCGCCAGCGATTGGTGGATATACTGACGCGGTAGCCCGCGAATCGGGTGATAAATCACCCATGAGTGACGTGGAAAATCTGCCACAAGAAGAAGCGGTAAGCTTAAAAGCGGCGTTGGAAAGCCGCTATTTGGCCTATGCGCTTTCAACCATTACCAATCGCGCTTTGCCCGATGTGCGCGACGGGTTGAAGCCGGTGCACCGTCGCTTGTTGTATGCCATGCGGCAATTGCGCCTTGACCCCGAGCAAGGTTTCAAAAAATCGGCGCGCGTTGTTGGTGATGTTATCGGTCGTTATCACCCGCATGGTGACCAAGCGGTTTACGATGCTTTGGTGCGTTTGGCGCAAGATTTTGCGGTGCGCTATCCGCTGGTTGATGGGCAGGGCAATTTTGGCAATGTCGATGGCGATAACGCCGCCGCCATGCGTTATACGGAAGCGCGCATGACCGAAATTGCCGGTCTGCTGCTGCAGGATATTGACAGCGACACGGTTGATTTTCGCGCCACTTATGACGGCGAAGATGAAGAGCCGATTGTGCTGCCCGCCGCTTTTCCCAATTTGCTGGCCAATGGCGCGTCGGGCATTGCGGTCGGCATGGCCACCAGTATTCCGTCGCATAATGTTGATGAATTATGCGCCGCCGCATTGCATTTGCTGAAAGCGCCCAATGCGCGCATTGATACGCTGATGGAACATGTCAAAGGGCCCGATTTTCCGACCGGCGGTATTTGCGTAGAAAGCCCCGAATCTTTGCGCGAAGCCTATGCAACAGGGCGCGGTTCCATGCGGGTGCGCGCGCGCTATGAAGTCGAGCAAATAGGGCGCGGCACATGGCAAATCGTCATTACCGAAATTCCCTATCAGGTGCAAAAATCGCGTTTGATTGAGAAAATTGCTGAACTGATGAATGCGCGGCAATTGCCGATGCTCGACGATATTCGTGATGAGAGCGCGGAAGATATTCGCATTGTCATAGAGCCGAAAAGCAAGAACCTTGACCCGGTGCAAGTGATGGCGGTGCTTTACAAGCAAACCGACCTTGAAAGCCGCTTCTCGCTGAATATGAACGTGCTCGACAATGAGGGTGTGCCGCGGGTTATGGGGCTGCGCGAAGTGCTTAGCCAATGGTTGCAGCACCGCAATGATGTGTTGGTGCGCAAATCGAAATATCGCCTCGACAAAATTACCGCGCGGCTGGAAGTGCTGGACGGTTATCTGATTGCCTATCTCAATCTCGATGAGGCCATTCGGATTATCCGCGAGGAACATGAACCGCGCGATGATTTGATGAAGGCCTTTGACCTGTCACAAGTGCAAGCCGATGCGATTTTGAACATGCGTTTGCGCGCTTTGCGCAAACTTGAAGAAGAGGGCATTCGCGCCGAGCATGCGGAACTGAGCGCCGAAATGAAAGAGTTGAAGGCGCTGTTGAAATCGGAAGCCAAGCAGCAGGCGATTGTTTCTGCCGAATTGAAAGCCTTGCGCAAGCAGTTTGGCCCGAAAACCGAACTTGGCAAACGGCGCACGGATTTTGAAGAAGTGGCCGATGACGAAGCGGTGCCGCTGGAAATACTGGTCGAAAAAGAGCCGGTGACGATTGTGTGTTCGCAAAAAGGCTGGATACGCGCCATGAAGGGCCATGCCGAAAGCGGTAGCAAGCTGACCTATAAAGATGGCGATAAAGGCGAATTTGTCTTGCACGCCATGACCACGGATAAGGTGGTTTTATTTGTCTCAAACGGGCGCGCTTACACTTTGGATGTCGCCAAATTGCCCGGTGGGCGCGGCCATGGCGACCCGGTGCGCATGATGCTGGATATTGAGCCAAGCGATGAAATTATTGAAATTTTTGTGCATGACCCTGAACGGAAATTGTTGGTCGCCTCGCGCATCGGCAATGGGTTTATCGTTGCCGAAAGCGAGATGATTGCCAATCGCAAAGCGGGTAAGCAAATTTTGAATGTCAAAGCGCCGGACGAAGCGGCAATTTGTGTGCCGGCTGTGGGTGATAAAATTGCCGTGCTGGGTGAGAACCGCAAATTGCTGTGCTTCGCGCTGGCCGATGTGCCGGAAATGCCGCGTGGCAAAGGCGTGCGCCTGCAACGCCACGGCGACGGTCATTTGGCCGATGCGCGCTGCTATAGCGCGGCGGAAGGCTTGAAGATTTCTGACAAGGCAGGGCGTGAGCGTGTCTTCACCGAGCTTGATGATTGGCAGGGCTTGCGCGCGCAGGCCGGTCGCATTCGGCCCAAAGGTTTCCCGACCGACGGGTTGATGGGGGCGGCATTCCCCAATCGCCTTTAATTGCGCGCCTGTAATTATTCGATAAGGGTGAAGGCGGCTTCGCCCTCATAATTCCAAAATTTTACGCGCAAAGCATAATCACCGGCACTGAAACGTTGCGTGTCGAGCGGCACTTGGCGGATTTCTTCAATCACATCTTGTTCGGCAATGGCGGCGCGGGTCTGCGTCTCATTGCAAACTTCCGGCGCGCGCATGGCTTGCACAAAACCACCTTCTCTGGTGGTCACGAAATAACGAAAGATTTTGCATGGTGCATCGGCCGTTAGCGGCATGGTCTCATTGGTATTATTGACGAGGCGCAACACCACAGGCAGGGGCGTAACGTCAATATTGGTCAGCTTGTGCTCCAGCGGCACGCCGACTTGGAGGCCAATCTCGCCACTGCCGACGCGCCCGTCATCGCGCGCCAGAAAGCCCAAAACAGTAATAATGGCAATAGCGGCCAGCGTGGTGACAATCATATTCGGCATTTTCATCGGTCAGTCTCCAAACACAATTTCCGGCAACCATGTCGCGAGTTGGGGGAAGTAAGCCAGCAGCGCCAGCATGAATAATTGAATCGCTACAAACGGAATGGCACCGCGATAAATTTGTCCGGTGCTGACACTGTCGGGGACAACCCCGCGCAGATAAAACAACGCAAAGCCGAAAGGCGGGGTCAGAAAGCTGGTTTGTAAGTTAATCGCCATCATGACGCCGAGCCAAACCGGATCGACCCCCATGGCCAGCAATATCGGCCCGACAATCGGCACAACAACGAAAATAATTTCAATAAAGTCGAGGAAGAAACCAAGCGCAAACATAATCACCATGACCAGCGCAACGGCGGCCCATTTGCCGCCGGGCAAATCTTCCAGTAAGGCTTGAATGGTCTCGTCGCCGCCAAGACCGCGAAACACCAGCGAGAACAGCGCCGCGCCGATCAGAATAACAAAAACCATTGAGGTGGTATGGGTGGTGGCGCGCACTACATTGCGAAGCACATGATCGGTGCGCGCTGCATTCAGGCTTTTTATCAGCGCCGCCGCCAATGTAGCGCACAGGCCGAGCGCGACGACAATGCCGAGATAATCAAGCGCGGCAATTTCATCGCGATTGAGGCGCAAATCCATAAAGCCGGTCATGACAACAAGCCCGATAAGCGCCAAAGCGCCGAACCGCATCAGCCTATGACCTTGCGTCAGCTTTTCACCGGCCAGCAAAATCGTGCCGACCGCGCCAACTGAAGCCGCTTCCGTCGGCGTGGCAATGCCACCCAAAATCGAGCCGAGCACGGCGATAATCAGTAAAATGGGCGGCAGCAATGCGCGTAGAAGCGCGGGCAAGGCAACAGCTTCGCCAATATCGGCAGGCGGTGATTTTTCGGGCTGCGTATAGGCGACAAATATCTGATAAGCAATATAGAGGCCGACCAGAACCAGACCGGGCAAAAGCGAACCGGCGAAAAGTTCACCGACCGACACTGTATCGGGCGAGAAAATGCCCTGCTCAAGCTGCGCCTTTTGATATGCATTGGCAATCACATCGCCGAGCAGAACCAGCACAATGCTTGGTGGAATGATTTGCCCCAGCGTTCCGGCCGCGGCAATCGAGCCTGATGCCAGCGCCGGATCATAGCCGCGCTTCAGCATGGTCGGCAGCGATAACAGCCCCATCGTGACCACGGTCGCGCCGACAATGCCGGTCGAAGCGGCCAGTAGCGCGCCGACAATCGATACGGAAATGCCGAGACCGCCGCGCAGCCGCCCGAATAGCAAGCTCATATTTTCCAGCAAGTCTTCAGCAATGCGCGCGCGCTCCAGCATGGTGCCCATAAAGACGAAAAGCGGCACGGCAATCAGCACCTCATTGGTCATAGTGCCGAAAATGCGTTGCGGCAAAGCAAAGAAGAAGCTGGTGTCGAACACATCGGTCCAATGGCCGAGCAGTCCGAATATCAGAGCCACGCCGGCAAGGGTGAAGGCAACGGGGAAACCGGCCATCAAAAACAGGCAGGCGACGGCGAACATGATGAGGTCAAGTGCTTCAGCCATGCTGCGCTCTCATCAATGTGCGGAGGTTTTTCAAAATGCTCGATATGGCTTGCAGGGCAAGCTGAGCAGCGAATAGTAAAATCACCGTTTTCAAAAGGAAAATGCCTTGAATGCCGCTGGTCTCGCGCGAACCTTCGCGCACTGACCAAGACATGGAAACATAATCATAGGAAACATAAGCGATAAGAATGCAGAAGGGCAGAATGAAAAAGGCCGAGCCGAGCAAATTGATAAGCGCTTTGCGTTGCGCTGATGCGCGCGCATAGAAAATATCGACACGCACATGCTCGTCTTGCAGCAGCGTGTCCGCCGCCGCCATCATGAACAAGACGCCGTGCATATAGACAATCGCTTCTTGCATCATGATGGAGCCAATGCCGAAAACATAGCGCAGCACGACCACGCTGAATTGCACCAGCACCATGAGCAGCGCCAGCCATGCAGCACTGCGCCCGATGGCGTGATTGACCGTGTCAATCTGTGCAGCCAGTGATTGCAATTTGTCCATCGCGTTTATGGTTTATACCTGTCGCCGCGCCAGCGTGTAAGGCTCTTCGCTGCGCGCACCCCATGCCATTGAATTGGCCAAAGAGGCTTTGAAGCTCTCAAAAACTTTTGCCGTGAACGGGTCTTTCGCCGCCGCTTCCGCCAATACTTTGTCAGAGGTTTGCTTCAACGCCTGCATGATGTCGGGCGAAAAGCTACGCACTTTGACATTATGTTTTTTCACCAAAGTGTCGAGCGCGGTGGCGTTCTTGTAATTATATTCGCTGGTGGTGGAGGCATTTTCCGCCGCACAGGCATTGCGGATAATTTCTTGTTGGCTTTTGCTCAGAGAGTTCCAGACATCAAGATTGACGCCGGTTGACAGGCCTGCGCCGGGCTCGTGAAAGCCCGGGCAATAATAATAATCCGCCACTTGGTGAAAACCGAAGGCGAGGTCATTCCAAGGGCCGACCCATTCACTAGCATCAATCGCGCCGCTTTTCATTGATGGGAAAATCTCGCCACCGGGCAGGGCAACAGCCGCTGCACCGAGGCGACGCATCACTTCGCCGCCAAGTCCGGGCATGCGAATTTTCAAACCCTTAAAATCATCGAGCGAGGTGATCTCTTTATTGAACCAGCCACCCATTTGCACGCCCGTATTGGCCGATTGAAAGGCGATGACGTTAAACTTGGCTGACAATTCTTCCCATAGCTGACGCCCGCCGCCGAAATCAATCCACGCGTTTAATTCTTGCGCGGTCATGCCGAAGGGCACGGCGGTAAAGAAGTTAAAGGCGGTCGATTTGCCCTGCCAATAATATTCCGCGCCATTATACATATCTGCCGTACCGGTTGAGACGGCGTCGAAGCTTTCAAAAGCGCCGACCAGCTCACCGGCGGCGTAAATTTTAATTTCAATTTGTCCATCGGTCATGGCGCTGACGCGCTTGGCGATATTTTCAGGTGCCGTGCCGAGGCCGGGGAAGTTTTTCGGCCATGTGGTGACCATTTTGAGGCGCCGCTTGCCTTGTGCATAGGCCGGTGCAGAAACCGCAGCGGCGGCTGTGCCGGTGGCCAACCCGCCAATTACGGCGCGGCGATCGATTTTCTTACTCATCAGTCCCTCCCGGGCAACCTATTTCTCGTCGATATAGGGCTGCCAGCCTTCCTCGTCCAAAATTTGCAACGGTTTGAAGCGCTTTTTGTAACTCATTTTGCCGCAATCTTCGATGAGATAACCGAGATAAACATGCGGCAATTTCATCGCCTGCGCGCGCGCGATTTGGTCGAGAATGATATAAGTGCCAAGGCTATTGGCCGCCATATCAGGGTCGAAAAACGAATAAACCAAAGACAGGCCATCGCGCATTTCATCAACCAGCAAACAGGCGAACAGCTTTTTGTCGGCATTGCGATATTCGACCAGATTGGTTTTCACCGAGGTTTCTTCAACCATGGAGATATAATCCAGCACGGTCATTTGCGACATGCCGCCATTTTCATGCCGCGTGTCGAGATATTTGCGCAGCAAGTCATATTGCTCGCGACTGGTATCGGGCGGCAAAATTTCTGAGCTCAGGGTGCTGTTGCGATTGATGATTTTCCGCAAATTGCGCGTCGGGGTGAAATCATCGACAGCGACCCGCACGGAACGACAGGCCGAGCATTTATCGCAAGCCGGACGATAGGCAATGGTCTGGCTGCGGCGAAAACCGGCATGGGTCAGATTATTGTTGATCTCATCGGCGCGCTCACCGGCAATATGGGTGAACAGCTTGCGTTCCATCATGCCTTCAATATACGGACACGGCATCGGGTCCGTTATGAAGAAGGAAGGCAGTCTATGTCCGCTCGATTGATTCATAATCTTTATTCTATAGGCCGAAATACCACGGTGCAAAAAGTGAATAAGTTAACCATAAAATGATTACCAGTGGGATGCCGGCGCGCATGAAATCGCTGAAACGGAAATTACCCGGCGTCATCACCAGCAAATTGGTCTGATAGGCAATCGGCGTAGCAAAGCTGCAGCTGGCGGCAAATATGACGGCCAGCACAAAGGCCATCGGGTCAACATTAAGGGCCGCGGCGAGATTGACCGCCAGAGGCGTGAACAATACGGCGGTCGCATTATTGGACAATAGATTGGTCACAACGGCGCAAAGCAAGAAGAAAGCCGATAGCACAAGCGCCGGATTGCCGGTATCAAACAGGCCAAGGAAATTGCTGCTGACCAACGCCGCGCCGCCGGTCACTTCCATTGATTGCGCCATTGCCAAAGCGGCGGCAACGACTAGAAAAATCCGCAAATCAAAACCACGGCTGGCTTGGCGCACATTGAGCACGCCGCTCGTTACCATGCCGACGGCACCGGCTAAAGCGGCGAGCACTATCGGCACAAAACCGCTTGCAGCGGCCAGAACCGTGGCGGCAAAAATCAGCCTTGCGCGACCGGCTTTTTCAAAGCGCGGCAATTCTCGTGCCGACCATTCCATCAGCAGGGTGTCACGATTGTGTCGCAGCCCTTCAATCGCGCTTTGCTGGCCGATAACCAGCAACACATCACCGGCTTTCAGGCGAATATCGCTCATTTCATGGCGCAACATACGGCTGCGCCGTTGCAAGCCAATAATCAGGCAGTCGGTGGTGTGGGTGAAGCCGGTCTGACCAATGGCGCGTTGCGCCATGCGTGAACCGGGGGCAACAACCAACTCCGCCAGCATCAAATCTTCGCCGCTGTCGCCCTCATTCGGCACAAGCTGCATTAGATGATCGCGCAGCGGATGCTCTTTTTGTGCCAGCGCGTCAGCAATTTCGCGTCGTGTGGCAGCAATAAAGAGTTTGTCGCCGGCGCGCAGCGTGTGGTCATCAAATGGCGGCAGCATGGTTTGACCACCACTCTCAATCATTTGCAGGGTCATACCCGATAAGGCAGGCAGAAAACCGGCAGCTGTCTCTGCACCCACCAGGCTGTCGCCATAGCGCAAGCGCAGCTCGATAATAAATTGGCGGCCACTATCCGTGTCGCTATCATCGGCATCGGCCTCACGGCTCTTCATAATGCGCGGCATAATAAACAGCACATAAACACTGCCGACCGCCATCAGCACAAGGCCGGGCAGGGTTTGTTCAAAGAAGCCGATTTTATGCATGCCAAGCCGCTCAGCCGTATCGGCGACCAGCAAATTGGTCGATGAACCGATAAGGGTCAGCATGCCACCCAATATAGTGATGAAGCTTAAAGCCATCATATAGGGCGAGGCATTGGAGGATGCGCGCCCCGCCATGGCGGCCAGCACCGGAATAATCATCAATACGACAGGTGTGTTATTGAGAAAGGCCGAGGCAATCATGGCGGCAAAAAGAACCGCAAAAATTGCCAATTCGGGACTACGCGCGGCGCGGCGCGAGGCTTGATCGATAAGTTTTTCAAGTGCGCCTGATTGAAACAGGCCCTGCGCCATCACCAAAAGCGCCATAATGGTAATCAGCGCCGGATTGGCAAAACCGGCCAACATGTCGCTGCTGCTGATGAGGAGCGTGCCGTCCGCATCTCTCAACGGCGCAAAAGTAAACAGCAGCATGAAGCTGAGGATGACCAATAGTGAGGTCAATTCCATCGATATGCGCTCTCGAGCATAAGCCAGCATGGCCAAGCCGATGACCGCGAAGCCGATCCACATATGCATATTAAATTCCATAGAGCGGTTATACAGGCAATTGCGCCTAATCCCTAGATTTACTGCGTCGTATGGGGCATAAACAGGCTGCATTAGAGCGGTTTTTGGAGATTTTTATGGCTGGTTCCACAGATTTGCGTCGCGCGTTTGGTCAATTCGGTACGGGTGTGGCCATTATTGCACTGCGAGACAGCCAGAATCGCGCGGTTGGACTGACGGTTAACAGTTTTGCTTCTGTTTCTCTCGAGCCGCCGCTGCTGTCTTGGTGTTTGGCCAATGACTCGCAGCTTTTTGCCGATGTCAGCCAAGCCAGCCGGTTCAGCGTCAATGTTTTGGCAGCAGACCAACTCGCTTTATCCAATCGCATGGCCGGCCCTGCCAGTCATATTTTGCAAGATGATGAATTTCTCGAAGGTGAAAACGGTACGCCGCTGGTGCAAGGCGCATTGGCGCAGTTTGATTGCCATATTCACGACAGGGTGGCGTTGGGCGACCATATTATGCTGATTGGCGGTATTGATGCTGTTCGTCATTGCTCGCAAGGGCGCGCGCCACTGATGTATTTCCGAGGCAATTATGCCGGTATCGAAGTCGGGTCATAAGATGACTGATGTCGCTTTCATCGGTTTGGGCGTAATGGGCTATCCGATGGCCGGTCATCTCACAGCAGCCGGTCATCGCGTCACGGTTTATAATCGCACAGTTGAAAAGGCCGAAAAATGGGTCGCCGAATATGGTGGCAAGCTTGCGGCAACGCCGCGCGAAGCAGCCGTTAATGCCGATTTCATATTCAGCTGCGTCGGTAATGATGATGATTTGCGCGCCGTGATAGAGGGCGATGACGGGGCGCTGGCAGGCATGACTAAAGGCGCCATTCTTATTGATCACACCACCACTTCAGCCAATGTGGCGCGAGAATTGGCAGAAGCCTGCGCCGCGCAAGGCTGCGCCATGCTTGATGCGCCGGTATCGGGCGGCGAGGCCGGTGCGGTTAATGGCGTTTTGACGGTGATGATTGGCGGCGAACAGGCGGTTTATGACAACGCCGCGCCGCTCATCGATTGTTTTGCCCGTGCGCGCCGGCTCATGGGGCCTTCGGGAGCCGGTCAATTGACCAAAATGGTCAATCAAATTTGCATTGGCGGTTTACTGCAAGGGCTGTCCGAAGCCCTGTATTTCGCTGAAAATGCCGATTTGGACGGGCGCGCCGTGATTGACGTGATTTCCAAAGGGGCGGCGCAAAGTTGGCAGATGGAAAACCGCTATGAAACCATGATTGATGATGAGTTTGATTTCGGATTCGCCGTTGATTGGATGGTTAAAGACCTGAAAATATGTCTCGACGAAGCAACACAGAACGGAATTTCTTTGCCCGTTACTGAAATTGTAAAAACCTATTATGAAGAGCTTCAAACCATGAATGGCGGGCGCTGGGACACGTCCAGCCTCATTCGCCGCCTTCGTTTTCTAAAGTAAATAATTTCACTCGAAGAAAATAATTTAAATAGAAGAAAATAAAAAAGAATATACGCATTCTTAACCGGCGCTGCCGGGGCGGTTGTTTTTGATGAGACGGAGGTGTCGCTGGGCTCTTCATCTCGACCGATTAAGCTTAGCTTGACGCATGACGGGCGCATCGGCCAATTGGGCTTGAAAGTTGAAAAAAATGCCGGACTGCCGGCGCAATACGGCTTTGCGTGGGAAATGAAATTCTAATCGTTGAGAAGCTTGGCGGCGTCCATTGCGAAATAGGTCAAAATGCCATCGGCACCGGCGCGTTTGAACGACATCAGGCTTTCCAATATCACGCCGCCACGGTCCAGCCAGTCACGCTCAATGGCGCCGGCCAGCATCGCGTATTCACCTGACACTTGATAGGCAAAGGTCGGCACGCCAAAGCGCTGTTTGCAGCGCGTTACAATATCGAGATAGGGCATGCCCGGTTTGACCATCACCATATCCGCGCCTTCTTCAATATCGAGGGCGATTTCCTGCAAGGCTTCATCGCCATTGGCCGGATCCATTTGATAGGTTTTCTTATCGCCCTTCAGCCGGTCGCCCGAGCCGACCGCATCGCGGAACGGGCCGTAAAAAGCGGAGGCATATTTGGCGCTATAGGCCATAATAAGCGTATCGTGATGGCCGGTGCTTTCCAACTCATTGCGAATGGCGGCGATGCGTCCGTCCATCATGTCTGACGGGGCGATAATGTCGCAACCGGCACTGACTTGATTGAGTGACTGACCAACCAGAATTTCAACTGTCTCATCGTTTAAAATAGTGTCGCCGTCCAACAGGCCGTCATGGCCGTGCGCGGTATAAGGGTCGAGCGCGACATCGCATAGAATGCCGATATCCGGAACGGCTTCCTTAATGGCGCGGGTGGCGCGACACACCAGATTGTCGGGATTTAAGGCTTCTTGCCCGTCATCAGAGCGCGCTGCATCGGGCGTGTTGGGGAATAGGGCAATCACCGGAATGCCAAGCGCGGCAGCCTCTTTGGCGGCTTTCACGGCAAGGTCAATGCTCAAGCGTTCAACCCCCGGCATGCTGGCTACAGGCTCTTTATTATTCTCGCCTTCAATAATGAATGTCGGCCAAATCAAATCATTGACCGACAGCATGTTTTCGGCAACCAAGCGGCGCGACCAGTCGGCTTGACGCAAACGGCGCATACGCGTTGCAGGAAATGCTCTTTTCACCATCGTTCCGATGTCCCTTAAAAATCTGTCTTTTACATAGCCCGAGAGTGGCATATGGGCAATCTTTCCATTATCTTGCCAAATTGACGAAGCGCGGCGTTAAGCCATTGGGAGAGTTTCATGCTTAGTGAAGAGCAATCGGCCATTCAGGATATGGCTCGTAATTTTGCCACCGAGAAACTGGCACCGCATGCCAAGCAATGGGATGAGGACAAACACTTTCCGGTCGATACGCTCAAAGAAATGGCCGGTCTCGGTTTCGCAGGCATTTATTTGCAGGAAGAACATGGTGGTTCGGGCCTGTCGCGCTTTGATGCGGCGCTGATATTTGAAGCCTTGTCGGGCGGCTGCACATCAACCGCCGCCTATATGACCATTCACAATATGGCAAGCTGGATGATTGACAGTTTCGGCAATGCCGAACAGCGCGCCAAATATTTGCCGCGCCTCACCTCAATGGAATGGATTGCCAGCTATTGCCTTACCGAGCCGGATTCCGGTTCTGACGCCGGCGCCATGCGCAGCCGTGCCGTGCGCGATGGCGACCATTATGTGTTGAACGGCTCAAAGGCTTTTATTTCCGGCAGCGGCGTCTCCGATATTTATGTCGCTATGGTGCGCACCGGTGATGAAGGGGCAAAGGGCGTTAGCTGCTTCATTATTGAAAAAGGCATGCCGGGTCTGTCTTTCGGTGCCAATGAAAAGAAAATGGGTTGGAACAATCAGCCGACGGCACAGGTGATTTTTGAAGATTGCCGCGTGCCGGTTGAAAACCGCATTGGCGAAGAAGGCGAGGGCTTTAAATTCGCCATGATGGGGCTGGATGGTGGCCGCCTGAACATTGCCGCCTGTTCGCTGGGCACGGCGCAACGTGCCTTCGATATGGCGCTGGAATATGCCAAAACCCGCGAGCAGTTCGGGCAATCCATCGCTGAGTTTCAAGCCATTCAGTTTAAACTGGCCGATATGGCGACCGATTTGGAAGCGGCGCGGTTGATGCTCTATGAGGCAGCCAAGACGCTGGATGAAGGCAAGGCTGAAAAGACCCGTAAATCGGCAATGGCAAAACGCTTTGTCACCGATACTTGTTTCAATGTTGCCAATGAGGCGCTGCAAATTCATGGCGGTTATGGCTATTTGCAGGATTATGAAATCGAGCGCATGGTGCGCGATCTTCGGGTGCATCAAATTCTCGAAGGCACGAATGAAATCATGCGGATGATTATTGCGCGGGATTTGCTGAAATAATGACGCAAGAAGTGCTGTTCGAAATTGTCGGCAAAAGCGGTGTCATCACGCTTAATCGCCCCGAGGCTTTGAATGCGCTGACCCTCAATATGGTGCGGCTGATGAAGCCCGTGCTGGCTGAGTGGGCGGAGCATGAAGCGGTCGAACACATTGTCATTGAGGGGGCGGGTGAAAAAGGGTTTTGCGCCGGAGGCGATATTCGTGCCTTGCATGATTGGGGCAAATCCGGCGCGCCCGAAGCTGTTGGCTTTTACCGCGAGGAGTATCAGCTTAACCGCATCATCAAGACCTATCCGAAACCCTATATTGCGCTGATTGACGGCATCACAATGGGCGGCGGTGTCGGCGTGTCGGTGCATGGGTCGCATCGTGTGGCGACCGAGCGCACCATGTTTGCCATGCCTGAAACCGGCATTGGCCTATTGCCCGATGTCGGCGGCACATATTTTCTGCCGCGCTTGCCGGGTGAAACCGGCGCATGGCTGGTTTTGACCGGTGCGCGCTTGCGTGGGGCTGATGCGCTGGCAGCGCAAGTGGCGACGCATTACACGCCGTCCGAGAATATCGATAAATTGAAAGCGGCGCTGGCCGAAGGTGGTGATGTCGATGCAATTTTGGCGGCGCATCATCAACAAACTGAGGGCGCAAGCTTGCCGCAGCAACAAGCCGATATTGATAGGCTGTTTGTCGGCCAAAATGTCGACGATATTCACGCCGCTTTGCTGGCCGATGGCGGTGACTGGGCCAAGCAACAGGCCGAAGCTTTGGCCAGCAAGTCACCGACCAGCGCGGCAGTGGCCTTGCGGCAAATGCGTGACGGCATTCACGCTGATTTTGACGAGTGTATGCGCATTGAAATGCGCGCCGTCACCCGCATCATGGCGCAGGCAGATTTTTACGAAGGC
>Ga0181568_10001474_pt1 | contig 21675 bp, 15 predicted proteins | sample 101ome_20_FD_133758 | JGI IMG/M metagenome (GOLD analysis project Ga0181568, IMG submission 133758) | Coastal salt marsh microbial communities from the Groves Creek Marsh, Skidaway Island, Georgia - 101404AT metaG (megahit assembly) | ecosystem: Environmental > Aquatic > Marine > Intertidal...
GGAGCTGATTTCTACGGATGAAATCCTTGAGAAATTCACGGACCAGGTGGAAGGCTCAGAGGTGCAGGAAATTGTTGAGCGGCGGATTGATCAAGGGTTGGATAAGTTGATTGCGGGGATTCCTATGGCTAGCATGTTCATCGATGATTCCATGAAAGCGATGGCCCGGACAGCGATTTTGGAGCAGTTTATGGAGGGCTTCCATGAGTGGATCGAGGGTTTGAAGCCCAAGCTTGAAAAAAATATCGATGTTCGGGCAATCGTGAAGGAAAAGGTCTCCAAATTCTCTTCCGACAAATTGGAAGAAGTGCTCTTCGCCATCATGAAAAAGGAATTCCGCTTTATTGAATTTGCCGGCGGTGTTCTGGGTTTCCTGATTGGCTGCCTGCAGATTTTGATTCTGACCGTAGGGGCTTAACAAATCCATCAATTCGCCGACGAGAGTTGTCTGCGGGCTTGTTTGTGGAAATGGGTCCAGAAGAGGTTTCGGGCGATGGGGGCTGCGGTGGTTCCGCCCTGGTAATTGTCGTTGGGGTCAGTACCTTCCACGACGATGGCGATGGCGATGCTGGGGTTGTCAACCGGGGCAAAGCCGATAAACCATGCCAAGGTGAGTTTTTCGCCGAAGGTGGGGCTGTTGCGATTACTGTCCTTGACTTGTGCAGTTCCGGTTTTGGCGGCAATATCAATGCCGGGAATTTTACAGAGCTGAGCTGTGCCGTATTGTACGGCTTGTTCCATCCCGGTGACGATGCGTTTGTACTGATCATCCGTCAGGCCAATGGCTTCGCCTCCATGATTGACTTTGTGTCTGTCATTATCGGGGACTTTGAGGATCGTGGGTATGGTTCGGGTTTCCCGGCGGGCCACAGAAGCGGTAAAACAGGCCATTTGGAGGGGGGTGACGAGGATGTAGCCTTGGCCGATGGCAAAGTTGGCGGTGTCTCCCGGTCTCCATGGGTCTCCGATACGTCCCAGTTTCCAGGCTTTGTCGGGGATTAGAGTTCTTTCGGATTCGAAGGGAATTTCAATGCCGGTGGTTTCGTCGAAGCCAAACCTTCTGGCTTCTCGGGAGAGATTGTCGATACCGGTTTTGACGCCAAAATGGTAGTAAAAGGTGTTGCAGCTCAAGGCGATGGCTCGTTCCAGTTCCGTGTCGAGGTGACCTCTTGGGTTATGGCAGGGGAAGGGGCGTCTTCCTACGTGTTCGACTCCTCGGCACTGGTAGTGGTTGACTTCTTTGATCTGGTGATACCGCATGCCGGCAATGGTGGTGAGAATTTTGAAGGTGGAGCCGGGGGGGTAGAGACCTTGTGTGGCACGATTGAGCCAACCGCCTTCTGCTTCGACCCGGCGATAAACTTTTGCAGGGATGTACGGGGTCAGGTCATTCAAATTGTAGTCCGGCTTGCTGGCCATGGCCAGAATTTCACCGGTTTGCACATCAATGGCCACGACGGCGGCTTTTTTGTTTTCAATCTGCCGTTCGGTCAGCATTTGGATGTCGATATCAATGCTGGTATGAATCTGTTCTCCAAAGGTGGTGGGTTCTTTTTCTTCCAGTTCGAATTGAAAGCCCATGGGGTCGACTCGCCAGATTTCATATCCGGAGACTCCATCCAGGCGGTCATTAAAGCTGCGTTCAAGACCGGTTTTCCCTTTTTTGCCGTGGAGGCGAAAGGTTTTCAGGTTTTCCCCAGCCAATTCCTGGGTCTCTTCGACTTCTCCAAAGGTGACGTAGCCGAGGCTGTGGGACGCGGCAGAATGGAAGGGGTAGTACCGAGTACTGTCGGTATAAATATGAATCGGGGAGTCGAGCGGCAGCTGGTCGATTATCCGTGCATATTCTTCGGCAGTGAGCTTTTGTCCAAGGGGAAAGGGGAGGAGGAGTTTTTGATTAAAGTGTCTCTCAAAGTCACGTCTTTTTACCGAGTCTTTTCGGCCTGTAATGAGGTTAATGTGATTGAGGTATTTCCGGATGACATCCATCCGCGATTCCCACTGAAGTTCACTATTGTTGACGCGGGTTTTTACCAGTTGGTCATTTGCAAAGCTGGCAGTGAGAAATTTTCCAAATTCGTAGTGATCCTGGCCATCTTGCTGGTAATGCTTTTGGGGTTGTCCAATTTTGACAATGAGGTTCAGCAAGGAGGAGCCTTCGATCAGACCGTCCCGGACTTCCCGTATTTCTCTGACATTTTTGAAATATTGATCCCGAAATTCTTTTCGAATTTGGTCCAGGTAGATGACGGCGGAGTGGCGGGATTGATTGCCCACCAGCAGTTTGCCGTCCCGGTCAAAAATTTCTCCTCTTGGTGCTGGCAGCAATATGCGTCGTTGGGTTTGTAGCTCTTCTTTTTCCCTGTATTTGCTGGCTTCCACAAATTGCAGCCACCCCACACTGACGAGAAGGATGATAAAGAATACTCCGCAAATGCTGGCGAGTGTGACAATGCGCCAGATTTGTGAGGTTTCTTCCTGTGGTTGGTTTTGGTTCATGTGTTGCGGGTTTCTTCGTCAGTCACTTCTACACCAAGATATGTGGAAAGTGCAATCTGAAGTGCAAGGAGAGTGGGGGCCGTGATCAGGAGCAGGAGTTGGGAGGCCAGGATCTGAAGGATGATGGGGAGCAATGGGGTATGGTATTGCTGGCTGAAATGAAAGGAGAGGTGCAATAGGACCAGCAGATTCAGGGCCTGGGTAATCAGGATCGAGTCCAAGCCACCTTCTTTGTGAAGTTTGGGGCTCAGGCGGTAGAGTACAAAATGGAGGATCGGAAGTGCCAGAGTGAAATAACCTGGGGGTGTGGGGAGTGCCGCATCCTGCATGATGCCTGCGACAATACAGACCAACAATCCCGACGGGTACGTGAGGCTGAGCCCTGCAAAGAGGACGAAGCTGGCAGGGATCAGAACTTGTACGGAAATGGCCGAGAGGTGATGATTGATCTCAAGGAGGAGCATCCCGAGGAAGGCATTGGCAACCAGTGCAATCAATGTGGGTATGTGACGCCTTGGGTGCATGAGATCAATGGTTCTTGTTCAACGTGAGACCGTTTGCCGGGATGGTTCGTTCGGGCTTAATGAAGAAAAGTTTTATTCTGAGTACATCGGCACCAAGATGGCGACTTCGTTCAGGTGATAGAGGTCAGTGGGAAAGGTGACCGCGCCTTCCTGGAATATGCCGCTCGGCGATTGCTCCAGGTGCTGGACTGTTCCAATCGGCAATCCACTGGGAAATACTCCGCCGAGGCGGGACGAAATCAGCATTCCCGGATTGTTCTCACTGACTTTGAGGCTGACGGGCACATTGCGGACACGACCTTCGGGGATGGCAAACTGTTCATTATTCTGCCACCCTTGAATGAAGAGGGGCTGGCTATCTCCCTGGAAGGTGGCGACCATACGAAAATTCGGACTTGTGATGAGACGGATAACCGAGGTGCCTTCATAGACCTTTTGCACTTTGCCCACCACCCCTCCGGCGTAGACCACACCTGCACCTTGGGGAATATTGTAGTCTGCTCCCTTGCGGACAATCATTTCGTGCCACCAGGTGCCCATCTGGCGATGAGTCACTCTGGCAATTTCGTAGCGAAATCCGGGTTGTCTTGGTAGGCCCAGGAGTTGCTCAAGACGATGATTCTCCTGGCGCAGCGTCTCATTTTCCATGATCTTGAGCCGGTAGGCACCATTGAGCCGGGCCAGATCCCGGCCTTTTTGAATGAGTTCCCCGTGGGTGTAGGTGCGGTAGGTCCAGTAGTCCTGAAGGTCCCGCATCCAGGACAGCGCTTCCCAGGAGGGGGCCTGAAATTCGTAAAACGGTTTATGAAGCGTACGCTTTATGCCGATGGGTATGACAATCCAGAGAACCAGGAGACCGAGTAAGGGAAGAAAGGGTTTGAGCTGATCAACGGTTTTCCTGGCCAACTTTGTAGTCCTCCGAAGTGTGTGCGGCGAATGGCGGGATCAGGGGAGGGATACGCAGAAACGTCAGGCAGAGATGTCCTTGAGTAGAAACTTCAGATCACCCAACGCTTTACCCGTACCATTCACAACTGCCGTGAGCGGGTCTTCCGCCACCAGCACCGGCAGACCAGTCTGGTCGCTAATGAATTTATCCAGGCCAGGGATGAGAGCTCCACCTCCAGCCAGTACCATTCCACGGTCCACGAGGTCGGCAGATAGTTCCGGCGGACATCTTTCCAGGGCTTCCCGGACGGTATCGACGATGGCCTGAAGGGTTTCGATCAGAGCTTCCCGTATTTCCAGTGAAGTGATGTTGATGGTTTTAGGGAGTCCGGCGACAGAGTCCCGTCCTTTCACATCCATGGACCTCTCTTCCTTGAGAGGATAAGCAGAACCAATTGTCACCTTGATTTCTTCCGCCATCCTTTCCCCGATCATCAGGTTGTAGGATTTTTTCATGTAGTTGACGATGGATGCATCGAGCTCATCGCCTCCTACGCGGATGCTTTTTGTAAAGACCATCCCTGCCAGGGAGATGATGGCAACTTCCGTGGTGCCGCCTCCAATGTCGATAATCATGTTGGCAATGGGGTCTTCAATGGGTAGTCCCACTCCGATCGCCGCAGCCATGGGCTCTTCAATGAGAATGACATCGCGGGCACCTGCGTTGATGGCAGATTCTTTTACCGCCCGCCGTTCGACCTCGGTAATGCCGGAAGGTACGGCAATAATGACGCGGGGAGGGACGATCTTCAGGTTGCTCTGCATTTTGGAGATAAAATGCCGGAGCATGGCTTCAGTCGTTTCAAAATCAGCGATTACGCCGTCCTTCATGGGTCGGATCGCTTCGATATTGCCAGGAACTCTTCCTAGCATCTCTTTCGCTTCAGTTCCGACTGCACATACTTTTTTTGTCGTTTTGTGGACGGCGACCACACTGGGCTCACGCAGGACGATGCCTTTGTCTTTTGCAAAAACCAGTGTATTGGCTGTGCCCAAGTCTATACCGATGTCGTTAGATAAAAATTTGATCACGGGTCTGTTAAAGGATTTTTAGCGGGTGGGGACGCCTTGATATTAAGTGTTCCAAAGGGTGGTTTATTTTTTTAAACGAAGGGGTTGTCAAAAGATATTTACAGGGGTGCCTGAGACAGGCTTGGTTTTCTTTGTGTTCAAAGAGGTTGCGGATGCCAAAAAGTGAGTGCCTGGTTTTTTAAATTATTGCTCCGATAAATCTGAATTTGTTTAAGAATGGCAGTTGATCCGGAAGTTGGGTCGAGAATAGTATTTATCAGACAATTACGATGCATGTGGATGAAATCATAACGGACTTGGGGATTCTGGCAGTTGTTGGAGTGATCTCTTCAGTGATTTGCCGTATTCTGGGTATCCCTGTCATGATTGCTTATTTGTTGGCGGGGATTTTTGCAGGTCCGTCCATCATGGATTGGGTGGGGGCGGAAAATGTCCACAAAATGGCGGAGTTGGGGGTGGTGTTCCTGATGTTTCATTTGGGGATGGAGTTCGACCTGAGTCGCTTGAAGAAATTGTTGGTGCCTTCTCTCTTGGCCGTGGGCTTGCAAACAGCGGGGATGTTGTTTCTTGGTTTTCAAATTGCACCTTTGCTGGGTTGGAGCGGGCTGAATGGCTTTTACCTTGGGGCGATGCTGTCGATCAGTTCATCCATGGTTTCGGTGCGGGTATTGAGAAGTTCCGGTGAGTTGAAGGTCCCGAAGGGGCAACTGGTGGTGAGTATTTTGATTCTGGAAGACATCCTTGCGGTTTTGCTGCTGGTGTTGTTGTCCGGGGTTGGGCTTCAGGGGACGTTGTCTTGGGCCAGTCTAGGCTCAGCGGTGGGCATGGTGGCAGTATTTGTCGCGGTGTTCTTTGTCATCGGTAGGGCCGTGGTTCCACGGATTGGGAATTGGATCGCCAGAGTGGGGGATTCGGATCAATTGGCTTTATTTGGGGCCGCATTGGCTGTGGGGATGGGGTTGCTGGCGGGGAGTCTGGGCTTGTCTCTGGCATTGGGCGCATTTCTTGCCGGGACGATGCTATCACAAACGCGTTTGTTGGAGGTGGTGGACGAAAAGATGGAATCCGTGCGAAATCTGACTGGTGCGGTTTTCTTCATGTCGATTGGGATGATGATCAACCCAAGGGGCATCCTGGAAATGTGGGAATGGGTCCTTGGAATCGCTTTGGCGGTCATCCTATTAAAGATTTATACCATTTGGCTTGGGCTTTTCTTAGCTGGAGAAAAAGGGAAGCGTTGCTTCACCGCGGCCTGCACAAAGTCACAGATTGGAGAGTTCAGCTTTATCATTGCGGCCTTGGGGCTGAAGTTGGGCGTTACCGATCCGGCTTTTTTGAATCTGGCCATTGGGGTGGCTCTGATCACGATTATCTTAACTCCCGTAATGCATACCAAGGCGGAGAGCATGTATGGAGTTCTGCTCAAATCCTTTCCCAAGCAAATTATCAGTTTTGGTAAAATTTATCAGGAATTGCTGGAGGCCATGGAAAGTCGGCTTAAGCGGGCGGCAGTATTGGAAGCTGCCCGCCCCTATTTTCAAAAAACCTGTTTCTACTTTCTTTTTCTGAATGGCATCTACGTAATCGGTTATTTGCTGTTGGATATCGCAGTAGGAGAGGAGAATTTAGTCGGGATGGGGTTACCGCCCATGATCCTCTGGACTGTCGCCGGGATTATCTCTCTGCCTGTTTTGATTGCGGCCATCTTTAACGCCAATCGCTTGATGAATGTGATTGCGGAACATGTTCTTGGCTCAACAGCCCAGGAGTCCTTTGGGCGTGGGAAGTTGTCCTTGTTGTTCGAGGCATTGACGACTTGCCTTTTTGTTTCCCTGGCTGGCGGGGTCTTTTTCTCCTTTGCCTCTCCTTATTTGCCCAAAGGGGCCGGGCTTGTCGGCTATTGCACGATTTTGGTCGTAGCCGGGGTTCTGTTCTGGGGGAGATTGCTTCGGGTCAACCTGCAATTGGAAAAGTTGTTTCTTACCGAACTGAGCAAGCAAATGGAGAAGGAGGACGAAGTCCAGCGACAGACCATTTTCAAGCAGATTGCCCAACAATCGCCCTGGGAAGTGGAAGTCACTTCTTTTGATGTTTTAAAAGGCTATCATTGTGCCGGGATGAAAATACTTGAGTTGAACCTGCGGCGTTTGACGGGTTCTTCCATCTTGGGAATTGCCCGTGGAGGGATCGTTTCCTACGACCCTTCTCCGGAAATGGTCCTGTTTCCGGGTGACCATTTGTATCTTTTTGGCACAAAAGGGCAGAACCAACATGCGTGCCAATTGCTTCAGGCGACAGAGCCCGCCATTCCCGTTTCCGATGAAACCGTTCCTTCTGAATACAAGATGGAAACCATTTACCTCGGACACGACTCAGAGTTTGTTGACTCCACATTGGCAGAACTGAATCTAAGAAGAAAGTATGGCATCAATGTGTTAGCTCTCCAGAGAGGCGACACTCGTTTTGCCCCTCCAGACGGGGAGGAAATGCTCAAAGAAGGCGATGTTCTCTACGTTTTTGGTCGCAATGAAGTCATAGAGGAATTGCAGACTGTTAAGCAGTTGGCCGAAGAGGGTTAACATTTCGGTTGCCATGCTTGTGTGGATGGGCATTTTACCCCGCCCATGTTATCTCAACCCCAGACGTTTCGGCCCTATGACGGGTCGGCAGCCTGGCATCCATTCACTCAGATGCAGGAATTTCTGGAAACTCCCCCCATTGTGATCAAAAGGGGAGAAGGTTGCTGGTTGGAAGATCAGGGGGGGAAACGATACCTGGATGGGACGGCTTCCATCTGGACCAATACTCTGGGGCATGCTCATCCTGAACTCGATCATGCTCTGCGTGAGCAACTCGATGCGATCGCCCATTCCACTTACCTTGGCGTAACACATGAAGCTGGGGCTCGTCTGGAGCAAACTTTGGCCCGGATCTCGCCAGCCAACTTAACCAGGGTCTTCTTTAGCGACAATGGGTCCACGGCAGTTGAAGTCGCTCTCAAGCTTTCCTTTCAATACTGGCAACTTGTGGGCCAGCCGCAGCGGACCAGGGTTTTGGCCATGGAAGAGGCTTACCATGGAGACACCTTTGGCACGATGTCTGTCGGGGGCAGCCACCTGTTTCACGAGCGTTTTCATCATTGGTTCTTTCCGGTAGACCGGTTTCCCAGGCCCGCTGAAGATGGCTTGGATATGGATTCAGTTCTGGAGCATCTTCGGGCAACTCTGGATCGTACTGCTGGCCAGACCGCGGCACTGTTGCTGGAGCCATGGATTCAGGGCGCCGCCGGGATGGCACTCCAGCCCAAGGCTTTTGTGCAGGAGATCGAGAAGATTTGTCGTAAATACAACATTCATTTGATCCTGGATGAAGTCTTCACGGGTTTTGGCCGTGCCGGACCTATGCTGGTTTGTCAGGACATGAATGTGGAGCCCGACTTCCTGTGCCTCGCAAAAGGGATGACCGCCGGCTACATTCCCATGGCCGCAACCCTCGCCTCAGAAGAGATCTTTGACGCTTTTCTCGGAGAGTATTTGGAGTATAAACATTTTTTCCACGGGCATACCTTTGCCGGGAACCCTTTGGCCGCAGCCGTGGCCCATCGAAACATTCAGATCCTGGAATCTTTGATCCCTTCAGAAGATCACCAAAAACGTCTTCAGTATTTTGGTGATAAAATCGAAAACACCTTTTCGGAGCATCCTGGCGTTTCCGCAATTCGCCAACGCGGTTTCACCTGTGCTCTTGATCTCAATACAGAAGCATCCAGAGCCGGACATCAGGTTGCCCTCCATGCTCGAAACCATGGCCTCCTTCTTCGTCCCATTGCCAACACGCTCCTTTTGGTGCCCCCACTGATCATTTCTACTGAAGAAATTGATTACCTGTGTGAGAACACTGCCAACGCCATTTCCCAAACCCTTTCCAATTCAACATTATGAAAAAAAACTACACCCGAGAGGAAATCCAACAAATCTATGAACTGCCGTTTACGACGCTGATCTTCAAGGCGCAGCAAGTTCATCAAGCCAATCAGGACCCAGCCGGAGTACAGCTTTGTACTCTCAAATCCATCAAAACCGGACGTTGCCCGGAGGATTGCTCCTATTGCCCACAGTCTGCACACCACAACACGGATCTGGAGCCTGAACAGCTTCTGGATAAGGCAACCATCATGCGGGACGCTCTGGCTGCCAAGGCAAGTGGAGCCAGCCGCTTTTGCATGGGGGCTGCCTGGAGATGTGTTCCTAAAGGTAAACCCTTTGAAGACGTACTGGAAACCATCTCGGAGGTTCGGAAAATGAACATGGAAGTGTGCTGTACACTGGGCATGCTGACCGAAGAGCAGGCTCATGAGCTGAAGGATGCCGGCTGCTCAGTGTATAATCATAATTTGGACACATCCCGTGAGTTTTACCCGGAGATCATTTCCACTCGTACTTATGAGGATCGCCTTGATACCCTTTCCAATGTCCGCAAAGCTGGCATCGAAGTCTGTTCCGGAGGCATTCTTGGATTGGGAGAAGAGCAAAGTGACCGTGTCGGTCTCCTTTGGGAACTCGCCAATCTGGACCCCCAACCCGACTCTGTGCCGATTAATGCATTGGTCGCCGTAGAGGGAACCCCTCTGGAAGAACAGAAGCCCATTGATCATATTGAATTTGTCCGTGCCATTGCGACCGCTCGTATCATCATGCCCAAAGCGATGGTGCGGCTTTCTGCGGGGCGTACGGAAATGTCGGAAGAAGCTCAGGCCCTCTGTTTCCTTGCCGGAGCCAACAGCATCTTCCTTGGAGACAAATTGCTGACCACTCCCAATCCGGAGTCCAGTGATGATATGAAGCTTTTGAAGAAACTGGGGTTACACGCTTTGGATCCAGAGGATGCCCGGAGAATCCATCGGGGAGAAGCTGAGTCTGAGCCAGAACAGGCTGAAGCCATTGCCTAAGTCATCGCCCCATCCCTTCAAAGTCCTGGTTACTGCCAACGACACTGGAGTTGGCAAAACCTGGGTCTGTGCCCAGTTGGTTAAAGATTTCCGTACTTCAGGCTACAGTGTTCGGTACACCAAGCCTGTGGAAACCGGTTGTGAAGATGGGCAGCCTGAAGATGCGGCTTTTGTAGAGAGTCAAAATCCTGGAGTGAATTGCACGACAGGACTACGATTCAGGCAACCGCTAGCCCCTTTGGCTGCCGCGGCGGAGGATGGCCGGTCGATAGGTTTGGAAGATGTCGTGTCGGTCATGGAGTCTGATGACACTGCTCAGGTACATGTCATCGAAGGAGCTGGCGGCATCTCCGTTCCATTGGATGAGGATGGTTCGGATTGGCGGACCTTTGCCCAGGAGGCGGAAGTGGATGCCGTGGTGGTCGTTGTTGAAGATCGTCTGGGAGCCATTAACCAGACCCGCCTGGTCATGCATTATCTGGAAAGCTTGGAATGCCCCGTGTTTGTCTGGCTCAACAGGATTAATCCAGATGCAGACCACCAAAACCAGGAAGCATTAGAGCAACTGGAGATTCCCTTGATCACAAAAGCAGAAGAAATTCTCAAGTCTCCCAACTCTGCCCGCCCCAGATTGCGATCAACAGATTCCCTGGAAGATCGAAAAAACAAGGGCCTGCTACGAGAGCTGAAAGTTCAGGATGCCAACTCGATCAACCTTGCCAGCAATGATTACCTTGGCTTGGCTCAACATCCGGATCTGATTCGAGTTGCTCAGCTTGCCGCAGAAACTTACGGAACCTCCTCTTCCGCCTCGCCCCTCATCACTGGATATCTGCCTATACATCAGGATTTGGAACGGCGGGTTTGTAAATGGCATGGCTTTGCACATGGGTTGATCTGGAATTCTGGATTTCAAGCCAACCGCAGTCTGCTCAGCCTTCTGCCTGGAAAGGATGATATTCTTCTGGCTGATCGTTTGATCCACCGCAGCCTGGTTGCCGGATGTTTGCAAACTGGAGCGACCTTTCAGAGGTATCGCCATCTTGATTTGGATCATTTGGAGACGTTGTTGAAGAAGGCTTCTCAAGATTTGCCCAAGGGTGCCAGGATTTGGGTGATTACAGAGAGTCTCTTCAGTATGGATGGAGATTTTCCCGATTTTGAAAAGCTCTCCGAACTCAAAGACCGTTATCACTTTCTGGCTGTTGTGGATGAAGCTCATGCTCTTGGCTGGTACGGTGAAAAGGGGAGTGGGCTTTTGGAACATGAAGGGTTCCAGGATTTTGCGGACATCTTGGTCGGAACCTTTGGGAAAGCTCTGGCTTCACAAGGTGCCTATACACTTTTTCGAAATCCGGAGCATCGGGAGACTCTCGTCAACTTCTCCGAGGACTTTATTTACTCTACCTACTTGTCTCCCATTTCAGCTGCAGTCGCTCTGAAAGCGGTTGATTTGGCAGAAGGTATGGCAGGAGAGCGTCCACTCTGGCAACAAGCTTCTGAAGCATTCAGGCGACAACTTCAGACGGTCTTTCCCAAAGTCCCGAATGGCACATCTCCCATTCTTCCTTTGCAACCGGAAACCCCGGAAGAAGCGAAAGCCATCCATCATAAGCTTCTCTCTGAAAACATTCAGACCGCATTTATCCGTCCACCCACTGTCCCTCCAGGCTCAACCAGATTACGCATTTCTCTCAATGCCAGTCTGGATTTGCCTGCACTGGCTACCAACATCCTCCATGTCGCCAAACCTGACATTTCTGTTCCTTCTGAGGCGACGACATGGTTAGGGGGCTGGGGAATTCCTCCGAAGTGGGCATTGGACGCCTTGGCCCAGCATGGTCATGGTCCACACCATTGGCTTCCTCCAACGGCTTCCAATGTTCAATCAGGCTCCTTTGATACGGCCTATTCTCTTGGAGCGTCCTTGTTGCTCCGACATGGATTGGCTTCTGGCACCGAGCTCCTGGCTCCCTTTTTTGATTTTAAGAAAGAATCCAGCCAGGGGGGAAAGATCGCAAGGGCTCAGCTTTTGTATATTCGTAAATGGTTGAGTCGAGATCCTCTTGCTGCCCTGAATGACTTCTACCAGAAGGCTGACCTCCCGATTCAAGTTTCCGAATTACCTTATCCCATTGAAGATCTACTCTGGGGGATCGAGCAACTCCTGGAAGATGTGGATTTGCCAACTGGCCCCGTGCCTGCGACTGCCATCTGGGGAGAGAAGGATGCATTGCTGGAACCATCGCAAATCCAGCAGCACTTCTCTCATTCAACCATTCTTCCATCCGCAACCCACAACCTGCATGAACTTTTGCCGTAAGCACAGTAGTTATCAAGGTGCCGCAAAAATTCAGGTTGAAGTGGCTTCCTGGACAGCTGAATCTTTGGAACTCATTCCGGATTTACCCGGTCCTGTTCTGGAGCTGGGAGCCGGAACAGGTTTCTTTACACAGTATTTGGCGCAGAAGTTTCCCGAGGTTGCTGCCTCAGATTTATCGAACGCCATGATTGAGGAAGCCAAACAAGAAGTGCCATCCGTCTCATGGCAAGTTCTCGATGCGTGGAATTTACCCGATAGCCCAAAGTGGAGTGGACTCTTTTCCACAAGCCTTCTCCAATGGTGTTCGGATCCTGAGCAAACTTTTCCTCACTGGCATCATCTCCTTCTACCCGAAGGCTGGATGCTACATTCCTGCTTCACAGAAGGAACTCTGCAGGAACTACAACATATTGCCCCGGAATGTCTGGCAGTATCCTTTCGTTCTTCGGAGCAATGGGTACTGCATTTTGAGAAATCGGGATTTGAAGTCCTGCAAATGGAAACCCGTGAAGACCTCTTCCACTATCCCAATGCCCTGGCCTTCTTCCGCAATCTGCACGATCTCGGTGCCACCACCCCGAACAAAATTTCTCATTCCAAGCTACGGAGTATTCTGCACCAATACGATACCGCTTACTCCTCCAGCGATGGCGTCCCGGCCCACTGGAACTCAACCAAATTTCTCTGCCGTAAAAGGCTGGAAAGTTAGTTATCCTATGGACCGTGGAGCCTGTAATGGAATGGTCTCTACCTGATTGCTGCTTGTTCGTTTTCGATAAACTAAGTTCCACCCATCCTCCAAAAGTTTGTGCTCTTCTTTCACAATATCTTCTGCAATTTGGTTTAAATCATAACCAAATTTTTTTGCATGCTTTTCACGGACTGCACGAACTTCGTCTACTGGACTCTTAGCATTCATTCTTCTATTCCCATTAACTCTTGAGGAGTGCAAATCTTTGAACAGTGGTAACCCTCTGCTAAACAAACACCTTCAATTTTTGGAACTATAATTGCATTGGCAATGTGCTTGCAGTTCCAAGTTAAAAGGTAGTCGATTTCATTCACCGTCGCAAGTGCGATATGCAATGCATCCTCTGTTGCTTTATCAGGAAGATTGGCCCCCATTTTTATTTTCTCTGCCAGTACGATTGCTTCCTGATCAACAGCCAGGACATCAAGCCCCCTAATACTTTCCATCCTTCTGGCGGCATCCTTTTCGGCTCCTGCACTTACCTCGCGTATCACACTTTGAGAAACAAACAGTTCATATTTGCATCTTTTCAATTCCCACCATTCACGAGTCAGTTCTTGCAAGGCTGTGATGATCAAATCCCTACTTGTACGACCATTTAAAAAGCTAATCACACTCGACTCGATGTATACTGAATCCTTCATGAATCTCCTCTCATTTATCAACTACCCAAGTTGAAGGAGAAATCCTGGAACTTTTTTAATTAAGGTTTGGCTGGAGGCTCCTCTTCCTTTTTCATTCGCTCTTCGGTGTTCTTCACCGCATTCAGGACAATGCCTTCGGTGAGAACTTCCGGTAGCTCAATGGGGTCGCTCTCATTGGGGAATTTGATGACGTTGAAAGGAACGGCGGCCCGGTTGTATTTGGCCAATTCTTTTGCAATGACGGGGCCTCGATTGGTCCAATCGGCTTTCAAGGGAACCAAGCCTGCTTCCTTAAATTGGTTTGCCACTTTTTCGGAAGAGAGGGCGACCAGTTTGTTGGTCTGGCAAGTGAGGCACCATCTTGCTGTGAAGTCGATGTAGACCGGTTTCCCTGCATCGAGGTATTGTTTCTCGACTTCAGGGGACCAAGTTTCCCAAGGAATTTTACCGGCTTTTTTTCCGCCGCTTGCTTTTTGGGCGGCAGCCAGTGCTTTCCCGGCAACTTTGACTTGTTCGAGAGGTGCATCAATGGCGAGGTGGCGTTCTTCTTCTCCGCTTTTCAACAAAAGTATGCCACGAAGCCTGCCTTTGGCGGACTCGATCTCGCTGTCAAAATATTCTGCAAGAGGGAGTTGCACAAATGACTGGCCAGCTGCGACGGTGATGTACTTTTGGTTTTCCGGGAGTTCTGTCAGTGGTAGCTCCGGGAAAAAGTAAAGGTCGTCGTATTGGACCGCGATGGGTTCCGGTGTGGGGGGAGCCTCCGGGAAAGGCATGACTATACAGATCACAAGTAGAGCTCCTGCTGTGATTTTGGCCCAACCTTTGCGGAACCAGCGTCCATACATCCAGCCGGCAAAGGCAATCATCACGAAACTCAACAGGATTCCCAAATAATGAAACGGCTCCACTTGGGCGGCAAGGTTCCAGGCCAGCAATACCACAGTTGCATAAAGGGGGAATGCCATGAATTGCTTGAAAGTTTCCATCCAGGGACCGGGTTTGGGCAGTTTTTCGATCCATTTGGGAAATGCCGAAAAAAGGAGATAAGGAGCAGAAAGCCCTAAGGCGATGACAGTAAAGACAGTGAATGAACCTGACGCTGACAGTGTCAGTGCGGCTCCCAGTGCCGGAGCAAGAAACGGGGCAGCACAGGGTGTGGAAACGACGGTGGCTAGGACTCCTGAGAAAAATGATCCCTGCATACCTCCTTTGTTGGAGAGATTGTTGCCGGCTCCCATCAGGGATGTGCCGATCTCGAACAAACCGCTCAGGTTCAATGCAAAAACCAAAAGCAGGATGCACAAAGCGAATACGAATCTGGGGTCCTGCAGTTGAAATCCCCAGCCTAATTCCGTCCCTCCTTGCCGAAGAATGAGAAGTACTCCAGCCAGAATCCAAAAGGAAATCAGGATGCCCGCCGTGTAGGCGAAACCATGCATCAGGATGGTCTTCTTATCTTCACCGGCTTTGGTGACGAATCCCATGATTTTTAGCCCAATGACAGGGAACACGCAGGGCATCAGGTTGAGAATGGCTCCTCCAATGAAGGCGAAACCGAGGATCCCAAGGGACAGGGAGGCCGTTGGTTTTTCTTTCTCATCTTTGGCGGCAATGGTTGCCGTTGCGGGAGTTGACTGATCCGTAAATTCAAGGACCAGTTGCTGGTCATCGTACTCGGCTTTGGCCGAGAGAGCGTCTCCTGATTTGGGCCAATGCTCCCTTGTTGAGGCAAAGGCGGCCGACACTTCTTCATTTTGGGTTTCTTCTTCACCTACTGGGAGAGTCAGGCTGACGTCCTTGCTGCCAAATTTACATTCAATGGAGCAGATGGTGTATCGCACCTTTGCCTTTAGTTCCACAGACTCAGCCTCGATTGTTTCGGGTGCACTGATTGGAGTCATCAAATAGAGAGTTCCGTGATAGGTGTGGCTGACCAATCCTTTCTGAACGTACTTTTCTGGTGCGGGCCAATAAATGTCTCCTGCGGAAAACCCTTCAGGAAGGTCCCACTTAATCGTTGGTTTGGCTCCAGCCGCTCCTGGGTTCAGCCAATAAAGGTGCCAACCTTCATCGACGACCAACTTGGTCGCCACCCAGAAGGTTTTACCCGGCACAAGGGTCTCCGCTTCGCTGACCAGCGAAACTTCGATGTTATCTTCCTGCTCGGTGCTGAACGCTTTGGTCAGGTCGGACGGGTTAAAGAAATTCTGCCCAATGAGCGGGTTGGCCAAAATGGAGAAGAGTAGGAGAGGGGTGAACCAATGTGTGGGTTTCATCGTATGGTTTAGAAGGTGTGCTTTTTACTGTAGTGCTGGAAAAACTGCAAGCCGAGGAAAGTTGAAGTTTTCAAACTCGACTCCACTGTCTGAAAAGGCCACCTCTGAGAGCATGTCCGAAAAAAACTCCTCCATATTTCAATTAAAGCGAAGCTGGCCGGTGTATCTGTCAATTTTGCTGGGAGGCTGTTTGGTGGACAGGGAGGCTTTGGTGCCACCGACAATGGAGGTGCCGGGTCAATGGCAGGCAGAGTCTCCTGAAGCGGATGGGGATTTTGTGGATTTGCGTTTTCCTTCAAAGGATTTTGCAGGCACTCCAGTACCTGAACTGATTGCTGAAGCTTTGGACAACAGCCCGTTTCTACGTTCATCAGAAGCTTTGGTTGAAGCTGCTCAAGCTCAGGTTCGAACATCCAGAGCCAGCCGACTTCCACAATTGATTGGTCGGGGTCAGGCCAATCGCCAGATGTACAACTTGGGCACCAGTCCCTCCTTCGGTCGATTTTTCGGCGGCAGCACTTTTATTGCGAATCACTACATAACGGACGCTGTGGTCTCCTGGGAATTGGACCTTTGGGGGCGGCTCAAAGATTTGGAGCACGCCTCACAAGCTTCTGCAGATGCTGCACTTGAGGACTTTGCCAATGCCCGGCTTTCGATCGCCGCACAAACCGCCAGAGCCTGGGTGCGGCTCACCACTTCCCGTCTGCAAGCCCAATTGACTGGAGAAACTGTGCATAGCTACGAGGCCAATCTTGGCATCATTCAAACACGGTTTGAACAGGGATTGGCCAGTGCCTTGGATTTACGGCTGACTCAAGCCAGTCTGACCAGTTCGAAGGCTGTGTTGGAGCGCCAGGAGCGGGAGGAAGCTGAAGCCCGCCGGGCTCTGGAAACTTTAATGGGGCGGTATCCTGCCGGAAAAATAAAGCCTGGAGAGGCATTGCCGGAAATCACTGCGTCTGTGCCAGTGGGTATCCCTGCAAACCTTCTCATTCGCCGTCCGGATCTGCGATCGGCAAAAAATCGTGTATTGGCAGCAGGTTTTCGGGAACGGGAAGCCAGCAAAGGCTTTTTTCCAAACATTGCTCTTACAGGAGTTGGGGGTACGGCCAGTCAGGATTTGGAGAATCTGACGGATTGGGGTTTTGGAACGTGGTCTCTGCTTGGTAATTTGAGCCAACCGCTCTTTAGTGGTGGAAGGATCACAGCACGTAAGCACCAAACCGCGGCCCTGCACAAACAAGCGGTTGCACAATTTGAGTCTTTGGCTCTGGATGCACTCCGGGAGGTGGAAAATGCTCTGGATGCCGATGTGCGTTTAGCCAGTGAGGAAGCAGCACTTGGCCAGGCGGTTGAAGAATTTTCCGCAGCCGAGAGGTTGGCATGGGAACGTTACCAGAAGGGTTTAATTGATATCATTACTCCACTTCAGGCTCAACGGCAGGCCAATGAGGCGAAGACGCGGCACTTGTCTTTGCAGGCGCAGCGGGTGGACAACCGGATTCGTCTCCATTTAGCATTGGCGACGCAGTTGGATGTGAAGTGAATCGCAAGCTGGAAGCCTGCGCCACTATAGCATTTCCGGGGGGCCTTTGAAGATGAGGCGGACGGCGTCGAGGCGCAGGGTTGCTTCTTCAATAGCTTCAGCCAGTTGATTCATTTGTTCGGTGGCCAGCTCGATTTCTCTGGTGCGGATGTGATGGTTGACTTCCTGCAAGGCCACTAGGCGTTTGATCTCCGGCTCCAAGCGTTTGTGCATGTCCCTGGAGGCTTCGGCAATCATGACTTGTGCTGATTTTTCAGCATGGGCTCTGGCTTTACGCTCCATTCCAGGAATCACTTTCTGGCGAATGGCGGAAGCATCCAGTAGGCGGTGCGGGGGAGTGCCTTCTTTGAGTTTCGGGATCTCGATTTTCAGGCGTTCTCCTTGTTTGTTGAACAATAATCGGATCGGTGTTTGTGGGAGGAAGCGGTCGGCGTGAAGATGGGGTGGAGCCTGAGTTTCGAGAACATAGAGCAATTCAAGCAACAGCATGGGCTCCTCTTCATCCGGCCAGAGTCCAAAGGAGCTGTTCCCCAATTCACTTCCAAGTAGCCAGTCCGCAACTCCGGTAAACATGGGGTGGTCTACTGTCAGTAGATCGATATCTTCACGTCCCAATGCCTGAGCCCGGTCAAAAGTGCCGATGCGGTTTTGGTCCGGGAGGCCTGGAAGGTGCTTTTCATTTTCCGCCATTTTCCGGCTGTCGAACAGGTAGGTACGGTTTCCCAGCTCTTCCGGGGCAACTCCATGAAGATCGAGTATATCCAGCAGGAGTTGCTCAGCTCTGGGGTCGGAGTCAATTTCACGAATGGCGTCTGCCAGTTCTTCAGCAGATGCGGGATCATGAGAGTTTAATTCCAGCAGGCGGTCCCGGCCAATTTCCAATTCGTGGGCAATGACTTTTCTGGCCGCGGCGGTGTGATCAATGAGTTCTCGCCATTCCACAATGTCATCCGGTTCCTGGCAGACTTTTTTCAGACGGTTGCCAAATTTGAGCATCATTTCAATGCCTCCATGCACATGGTCCTCAAAGGCATTGAGACCGATGTGGTACCAATTGGCAAGGACTTCACCTGCAGATTCCCGAAGGTAGGGGACATGGATCTGGATGGTGGAAGTCTGCCCAATGCGATCGAGGCGGCCTATCCGTTGTTCCAGCAACTCAGGATTCATCGGGAGGTCGAAGAGTACCAGATCATGAACAAACTGAAAGTTTCGCCCCTCACTGCCGATTTCTGAACAAATGAGAAGCCGAGCTCCATCTTCTTCGGCAAACCATGCGGCATTGCGGTCACGTTGAACCAATGTCAGACCTTCGTGGAAGATCCCGCATTTGGCTGAAGTTTCATGGCGAATGGCCTCTTCGACAGCCAATGCCTTGGCCTGTGTTGTGCAAATGAGCAGCAGTTTGGATTTCGGGTTCTCTTCCAGCCATTTGGCAATCCATTGAATACGGGGGTCGTGCTGAAGATCGATCTTTTCGAGCGGGGAAGAGAGTCCGGCATCTGCCAGGAATTCGTCTTCAATCCGCTGATAGCAAAGTTCGGTATCGCGTTCTGGCTCCAGCGGAAGGAGGTGAGCTTGTCTCCCTGGGAAGCCGGGGATTGAAGCTCTTGTATTGCGGAAGATGACACGTCCCGGTCCATGACGGTCCAGCAGGGCCGAGAGAATTTCTTTGGGGGTTAGCCCTTCAATATCCATGCCCGGCAGGTCATTGAGCATTTTCTTCTGCTCCTGATCCAGTTCTTTGCCTTCGTTCAGGGCATTGGCGATTGGGGCCAACTCTGCGTAGTGGCTGGCTTGTTCTTTTAAAGAGACCAAGTCTTCGTATCGCTCTGGGTCCAGTAACCGGAGACGGGCCAGATGGCTTTCGGCTCCAAGTTGCTCCGGGGTCGCGGTCAGGAGTAGCAGCCCCTCGGTTTTGCGGGACAGGGTTTCCACAATTCCGTAGGCAGGATTCAAGTCGTCGCTTTCACAGGTCAAGTGATGAGCCTCATCGACCACCAGCAAGTCCCAGTTGGCCTCCATGGCTTGTTGTGCACGATCCGGGTGGGAGGTGAGAAAGTCCAGGCTGCAAAGGATCCATTGTTCATCCAGGAAAGGATTGTCGTCCGGGGCGGAGTGTTCCAGGGATTCACAACGTTCCAGATCATAGATGTGCATCCAGAGGTTGAACTTGCGGAACATTTCCACAAACCACTGGTGGACCAGGGAATCCGGGACCAGAATCAATACCCGCTCCGCTCTTCCAGAAAGATGCAGACGGTGGAGAATGAGGCAGGCTTCAATGGTTTTCCCCAATCCCACTTCATCCGAAAGCATCACTCGTGGAGCCATTCTGCGACAAATCTCTTTGGCGACATGCAACTGGTGAGGGATGAGATCAATTCGGCCTCCGGCAAAGCCTTTGGCGGGAGATTTTCGAATTTCATGGAGATATTCCAAGAGTTCATGGCGAAGTTCGAAAGGGTAACCTTCATCCACGTGCCCACCAAGAAGCCTGTCCATGGGCCCGGAAGTCTGCATGTGATCATTGAGCTGGGCTTCGGGTATTTCCTTTCCTTTCCCAATGTAGGTGAGGACTCCCTCTTCGTCCTTCACCTCCAATACCCTGAGCTTCGTTCCATCATGGTCCTGAATCTCATCGCCTACTTCAAAGGCGACTCTCCTCAAAGGTGCTCCCTCCGGAGAATACATTCTCAATTCCCCTGTGGCAGGATAGAGCACATGTACCCGGTCGTCTGTAACCTGTACAATGGTACCCAAGCCTAATTCCGGCTCGGGTGTACTGACCCAACGTTGTCCTTCTTTGTATGGATGACTCATAAGCGGTCAGGCAAGGTGCAGCTTCCTTAAGAAAGATCAACCCTTTGATCACTACAATTTTCAAACATTTTTCAAGGCTCTTGGTAAAACTTGTAAGGAATGAAGTGCATGGGAAAATGGGGGTGTTCTCAACATCAGGTAACGGGCTGGCCCTTGATTCTAGGACTTGATGTGGGAAGCTTCTCAGCTTGCATTTCAAACAACATAAAACTAGAGATCATCATAAATAATATGAGCACTGATCTGCAGTAAGCTCCGAGTAAATCATGGGTAATAATAACGAGTCTATTTTCGAGAGCCTAAGGAATAATGCGATGTTTTGGGTCGGGAGGCCTGTCGAAACTTTCAATAATCTTCCCAAGACAATCGTTATACTGGGCCCTGCACGTAGTGGAACTTCCATTGTTGCAGGAGCACTGCATCATTTGGGCGTTTTCATGGGGGAACGAAGTGTGAAACCCGTCTTTGAAGATACCAAGCTCAGTTCCGCCTTTGAAAGTAAATCGTGGAAGAATGTTAAAGGTATTTTGGGAGAATATAACCAGAAGTATCCAATCTGGGGTTACAAAAGGCCTAATGTCCTACATGACATTCAAAGGCTGGACGAATTCCTAAATTTAGGAGATGCCTCAGCGGATGAATGTGATAAGTACAATCAGAGGTTCAGGGAGTTCCATTCTTCACTACGGAATCCGGTATACATTCTTACCTTTAAAGATGTGTTTTCCATTTCAAATAGAAATCGAATTTCAATGAATACGGACTTGATTCGGCAAATGGAAAACGCTTTGGCCTACTACAGCCGACTCATCTCAATTATCAAAGCCATTGACTTCAATGCTCTCTTTGTGTCTTCCCCAAAAATTGTTGAAGAGAAGGAGGCATTTATAGAGCAATTGGTCCACCTGTGTGGGATTTCTCCTACTCAGGAACAGTTAAATGCTGCGATATCTTTTATTACTCCCAATCCAAAGGAGTACCTGATTCATACAAATATTGTCAGGAAATAAGCTTCTTCTTTGGGGGAGATCCATTTGATGCCAAGTGCTTCAAGCTTTGGTGGCAACCAATGTGATTTGATCACCAAACTGATTCTCGCCTTCTGCTCCTAACGTTATGTTTCTAAACCCGTAGTAGTGTAGAGCTTCCAGAAGCTTTTCCTTGGTCATCCAAATTGCGTAGTTTTCAATCCCTCCAATAAATTTCCCGAGGTCGCCCCCTTTTCCATAGTCATTTAGGTAACCTGTAATGTTTAAATCGCCATCGTTCAGCTCAACGGCTTTCCATTCATTTTGTTGCTTGGAATTAGCTAGTTGTGTCCAAAGGATTATACGATCACTGGACTTGGCCAATAA